>Ga0268262_10004081_pt1 | contig 15313 bp, 12 predicted proteins | sample TergutNc150P3_FD_190354 | JGI IMG/M metagenome (GOLD analysis project Ga0268262, IMG submission 190354) | Nasutitermes corniger P3 segment gut microbial community from laboratory colony in Florida, USA - Nc150 P3 (SPAdes) (version 2) | ecosystem: Host-associated > Arthropoda: Insects >... | reverse complement strand
ACGACTTCATCGACAAGAGCGCGATGTTCACCAACCCCGTGCGGCCCGACTGCCGCTCCATGATGAACGTGACCTTCGTGGCCGCCAACGAGGAGCTCAACGCCGCGTTCGTGAAGGCCGCGACGGCCGCGGGCTTCGTGAACCTCAAGGGGCACAGGTCGGTCGGCGGCATGCGCGCGAGCATCTACAACGCCATGCCCGTGGAAGGCGTGGAGGCGCTGGTGGAGTTCATGGCGGAGTTCGAGAGGAAGAATTCATAGTGAAAGCCTGGTTTTGCGTCGCGGCCGCCCTGCTGCAGCTGGTGTGGGGCGCGGTATTCTGTAAGGCGCCAACGGTGCAGAAAAAGCCCGAACCGCCGGCCGCCGAGGAAGCGGCCTATCCGCTGGATGCCTATGTGCAGGAGGCGTACCTGAAGCCCATATGGGAGGGCGGCGTCGTCTACCACGAGTCCGTCATGCCCATGGAATGGCCGGATCGACCCATGGAGGACATCCCCCTGCTCTATGCGGCAAGTGAGATCATCTCCGTGCGCAGCAGCGACCTGCAACGGGAGTATACGCAGGGCGTGGACTACGCACTGGTTGACGGCAAGCTGCGCATCCTGGACGGCGCGATCCACCGCACGCCCGCCCGGACGCTGTACCCCCTGGAAGAGTTCGCGCCGCCGCCCGGCAGCCTGCTGTTCCCGGGCAAGGGGGACGTGCCCTGGCTCTGGATCGAGGGCGGGGTGCTGTTCCACGGCTGGCAGATTTCCGTGACCTACAAGCATACGGACGCCTACCCCGGCACGATTCCCGCGCGGCAGGGCTGCCGCCTGCCGGGCGCCATGGCCAAGCTCGCGGCGGGGGAGCCCCTGCGCCTGCTGATCTACGGCGACAGCATCGCCGTGGGGGCGCAGAGCAGCGGCTGGTGCGGTGCGCCGCCCTACGCGCCCGCCTGGTACGACCTCTTCGCCGCCGGTCTGCAGGCGCGGTACGGCAGCGAAATCACGGTGATCAACACGGCGGTGGGGGCCACTGCTTCCGGCTGGGGCGCGGACAATGCGAAGGCGCTCGCGGCCGACCACAGGCCCGACCTGGCGGTGATCGCCTTCGGCATGAACGACGGCAGCACCGGCGTGAGAACCGCCGACTACATCTGGAACACGCTGCGGATCATGGCGCAGGTGCGGGCACAGAACCCGCGATGCGAGTTCATCCTGATCGCCACAAGCCTGCCCAACCCGGTTTCCTCCTTCGCCACGGGGTGCCACGAGGCCTACCGGCCCTGGCTGCTGCGGCTCGGGCAGCGGGGCGTGGCCGTGGCGGACATGACGGCGCTGCACCGGGATCTGCTTGCCGCCAAGCGCTTCGAGGACTTCAACAGCAACAATATCAACCACCCCAATGACTTTTTCGCCCGCGTATACGCGCAGATGCTCCTGGAAACCGTACAGTAAACACGAATTTAGATATCTTAAGAAAGGAAATATTACTTATGCCTAACATCCTGTTATTCAACAAAATCGCGAAATGCGGCTTGGACCAGTTCCCCGCGGATTATGCCTGCGGCGAGGCCGTGGAGGCCCCCGACGCCATCATGGTGCGCTCGGCGAGCCTGCACGAGCATGCCTTCAACCCCGCCACCGTGGCCGTGGCCCGGGCGGGCGCGGGCGTGAACAACGTGCCCGTGGACGCCTGCACCGCGCAGGGCATCTGCGTGTTCAACACCCCGGGCGCCAACGCCAACGGCGTGAAGGAGCTCGTGATCATGGGGCTGTTCCTGGCCTCCCGCAAGGTGGCCGAGGCCATGGACTGGTGCAAGACCCTCAAGGGCCAGGGCGCGGACGTGCCCAAGCTCGTGGAAAAAGGCAAGGGCGCGTATGTCGGCCCGGAGATCATGGGCAAGACCCTGGGGCTCGTGGGCCTGGGCGCCATCGGCGGCTTGGTGGCCAACGCGGCGACCGCGCTGGGCATGACTGTTGTCGGCTACGACCCCTTCCTCAGCGACGCCGCGAAAGCCGCCCTCGACCCCAGCGTAAAACTGCTTGACAGCGCCGCCGCCGTGGCCGCGGTGAGCGACTACCTGAGCCTGCACGCCCCCCTGAACGCGCAGACGAAGGGCTCCATCAACGCGGAGTTCCTCGCGGGCGCGAAGGACGGCATCCGCATCGTCAACACCGCCCGGGCCGAGCTGGTCAACAGCGCCGACCTGCTGGCGGCACTGGAGAGCGGCAAGGTCGCGGCCTACGTGGTGGACTTCCCCACCGACGAGATGATCGGCGTGCCGGGCGTGACCGCCATCCCCCACCTGGGCGCTTCCACCCCGGAATCCGAGGACAACTGCGCCATCATGGCCGCGAAGCAGATCACGGCCTACCTCGAGCGCGGCGACATCATCAATTCCGTCAACCTGCCGAAGGCCCAGCTGCCCGCCGAGTTTGAGACCCGCGTGTGCATCATCCATCAGCTTGGCTTCGATTTCAACGACGCCTCCAACGCCCTTGCCGCAAATCAGCCGCAGCACTGGAACACCTACGAGGGCAAGGCCGCGGGCTATGCCGTGCTGGACACCACGGGCGACGTGGACGCCGACGCGATTGCCGCCATGGACGGTGTGCTGCGCGTGCGCGTGCTGAAGGGCTGATTTATTCCTGTTCCAGGGAATTGTGTGTTTGACCTTGACAAATTTCGCTTTTTGGTGTATGATGTTGAAGTAGTGACGCGAAAAAGTGAAGGGAGCGCGATGTCAAATGAAGACGGCCCAGACATACCTGAACGGGAATACCTACCCCGGGCGCGGCATCCTCATGGGGCTGCACTGTGACGGGCAGAACGCCGTGATCGCCTATTTCATCATGGGGCGCAGCGAGAACAGCCGCAACCGCGTCTTCGTCAAGGACGGCAGCGGCCTGCGCACGCACCCCTTCGATGCCGCAAAGATGCGCGACCCCTCCCTGGTGATCTACTCCCCCGTGCGGGTGCTGGGCAATCACACCATTGTGACCAACGGCGACCAGACCGACACGGTCTACGAGTTCCTGCGGGAGGGCAAGACCTTCGAGGACGCCCTGCGCACGCGGGAGTATGAGCCCGACGAGCCCAACTACACCCCGCGCATCAGCGGCCTGCTGACCAAGAAGGCACACAACACCTTCTCCTACCGGCTGAGCATCCTCAAGGCCAGCGAGGGCACGGAGAAGGTCTGCCAGCGGTTCTTTTACGAGTACGACACGCCCGTGCTGGGCGAGGGGCACCTGATCCACACCTATGTGAAGGACGGCAGCCCGGTGATCCCCTGCTTCGCGGGCGAGCCCGTACGCGTTTCGCTCTCCGGCAGCATCGACGCCTACACGCGCACGCTGTGGAACGCCCTGGACCCGGAAAACAAGGTGTCGCTGTTCGTGCGGTACATCAACCTGTACACCGGGGAGACGCAGACGAAGATCGAGAACAAGAACCAATGACCAAGGACCAAGGAAAAACGGGCCGCTCGGAGACGGGCGGCTTGATTTTTTATTTCGCCCCCTGCCGTGCAACGAGGGTACCTTAATTGTATCACACCGAAAGAGGAATTGCAACGTCAAGCTTCCAGCCCCACCATGCCCAGCAGCAAAATCCCGAAATTATCCCGGTAAATCTCGTCGAACTGCTCCAGGGGCAGGGGGCTGACGCCCTTGCCGCACTCGATGGTGTAGCCCGGGCGATTGTAGGTCTGGATGAACCAGTCCTTGTAGCCCGCGTGGCCGGAGTAATCGGGCGTGGTCTCCACCGAGTAGCCGCTCACGGCCCCCATGCGCCGGGCCAGGGCGTAGGCCCCCGCGGGGTCGTAGCTGTCGTATTTCCAGTAGATGATCCTCCCCTGGGTGTGGTAGGCCAGGATGAGGCGGTAGCCCGCCTGCGTGGTGCGGGCGGCCATGGCGGCGGCCTCGGGGGCGGAGAGCGGCGCGGGGCCGACGAAGTCCCGCGGGGCGGGGCGGTCGAAGCCCTGGGCGTATTTCAGGCGCCTGGCGATCTCCCAGCCGGCTGGGTAGGAAAGATTGATGTCCGTGCCGTCGATGTTGGCCTTCCAGCCGTCGGGGAAGGGGATGCGCGGGAAGCCCGCCGCGATGGCCACGGCCTGCTGGTAGGGCGGCGAAGCCTCGGCCAGGCCGCCGGTGACGACGTCCACGCCGTCGGGGTTTACCATGGGCACGATGTCCAGGGTGTAGTGCGCGTAGAGGCTGCGGAAATCCGCGCCGCCCACGTCGCCGCCGAAGGCCACGCCGTAGGAATATTGCTCCAGGAAGCGCAGCAGCACGGGCGTGGTGATCCACTCGTTGGCGTGGTGCGCGGCGTTGTAGCCCACGCGCACCGCGCCCCGGCCGATGGTCAGCTGGTACAGCGGCCTGCCCAGCACGCTGTTCCCGATGGAGGCCACGGCGAGGAAGGGGTACCGCCCGCGCAGGCCCTCCACCACCAGCTCCAGCAGGTCCGAGCTCCAGCGGATATCCGTGGGCACGGCGGGGAAATCCAGGGGCACGCGCAGGGTTTCGCCGGGCACGAGCCGCTCGGGCAGGGCCAGGGGGTTGGCCACGGCGATGGCCTGCGCCGTGCTGCCGTAGCGCGCCGCCAGGAGCCGGAAGGTGTCCCCCGGCTGCACGCTGTGGACGCGGATGCCCACCAGGTACGGGTACAGCGAGGCCCAGGTCCGCGGGCCGGCGACGCCGTCGGGCTCGAGGCCGCTTTGCCCCTGCCAGCGCTCCACGGCCGCGGCGGTCTGCGGGCCGAAGATGCCGTCCGCCGCGACGGGGACCCCCGCGCGGCCCAGGCCCCACTGCAGCAGCTCCACCGTCGCGCCCCAGTCCCCCTCCCGCAGGCTACGCATGGCCATCCCCCAATGCTTCAATGCTGAATGCGCAATTCATCATTATTTTACGGGGGTTGGGTTGACAATAGAACAGCGCGCCTTGACAATCCGGCGCGCCTGCGCTATACTGGTGCCTGACGCGTATTGCGAAGGAAAGAGGGCCGCCCCATGCCGAACGTCTACGATTTCGATAAAACCGTCGTGTATCCCGACAGCGGCGCAGAGTTCTTCCGCTTCTGCCTGCGCAGGCACCCGGCGCTGCTGCGCTATTTGCCGCGGCTGGTGCTGGAGCTGCTGCGCTTCGCGGTGCGGCACGGGCGCGCGGCCCCGTTCCAGGCGGAGTACTACCACTACCTGCGCGGCCTGCCGGACTGGCGGGAGGAGGTGCGCCTGTTCTGGGAGGCCAAGGCCGGCGCGATGCTCAAGCCCTGGTATTTGGCACAGCTGCGGCCGGACGACATCATCGTCTCCTGCTCGGCGGAGTTTTTCCTGCGTCCCCTGTGCGAGCAGCTGGGCGTGCGGGTGGTCGGCAGCCGCGTGAACCCGGAGACGGGCCGCCTGGAGGGGTTTTCGTGCTATGGCGCGGAGAAGGCGCGCCGCCTGCGGGAGGCCTTCGAGGGGCTGGAGATCGGGGACTTCTACTCGGATTCCCTCAGCGACGCGCCCCTGGCCGTGCTGGCGCGGCGCGCCTTCCTGGTGAAGGGGGATACTGTCACGCCGTGGCCGTCAAAGCTGCCGTAAAAATTCCATCGCGCCGGGGATATCCAGGCATTCGTCGCGGGTTTGCTTTTGCAACAGCTCCTCCGGCAGGTAGGGGTCGAACTTGCATTTGGCGCGCAAGCCCCGGCGCAGCGGGAGCGCCTCGGCGTCGATGCCCTCCGCGCGCAGCTCCGCCAGGGCGCGGCGCAGGGCGTGCTGCGTGGCCTGGCACTCGAGGTATACAGGCGTGAATGCGCCAGGCAGGATGCGCGCGTAAATGCCCCTGTCCTGCAGGGCCAGCTGCAGCGCCTGCAGCGCGGGCGTGCCCAGCCAGGGGAACAGGAGGCAGGCGTCAGGGGCCAGGGGGAGGACGGGGGCGGGCGTATGGGCCCTCCAGGCCTGGCGCATGGCTTGCAGGGCGAGGCGGCTCTCGGGGCTGAGATACGCGTCGTAATCCTCGCCGTCCAGCACGGCGCGCATTTTTTCCAGCACGTGGGCGTGCGCGCGGTAGGCCGGGAAGGACTCCCACTTGCTCTCGGCCGGGCCCTGCGAGGGCTTGACCGAGATGCGCCTGCGGGCCTCGTCGCAGCGGGTGACCTCCCAGCCGCGCCCGGCCAGGGCGAGGCGCTCCCCGGGCGGGCAGGCCTGCGCCACCGTGCCGATGGTCTTATCCTTATAGGTCACCTGCCACTCCTCCGGGGCGGTGAAGACCGCGAGAAAGTCGTAGCCTGTGGCGATGGCCTCCCCCGCGGCGCCGAGCATCAGCCCGCCCGCGTCTCCCCGGCGCAGGTGGCCGAGCTCCAGCAGGTGGCGCAGCAGGGCGCGGTAGTCCTCCTGCGATATCCGCGAGAACGCGGGCAGGGTGAGTATTTCCTGCGCCAGCCGGGCGGGGGAAAGCTCCCCCGCGGCGGCCAGCACGCACATGGTTTGGTGATAGCACAGGCTGAAGCATTGCCCTGGCGGCGTGATTGGCTCGATCCAGCGCTCCTCCAGGTAGAGCCGCACGACGGCGATGGCCTTGATGAAGTCCCAGTCGATGCACCCGAGAGGGTCGCCGGGCTGGGGCTCGATTTCACTGCGAATTAAAAATAATAATTCGGCGGGCTGGCCCTGGCGGCCGCAGCGGCCGATGCGCTGGGTGAAGCTCGACGCGGAGACCGGCGCGCCCAGCTGCACCACCCGGTCCAGGCCGCCGATGTCGATGCCGAGCTCCAGCGTCACCGTCGCCGCGGTGACCACGGGCCGCGCGGCGTCCTTCATCTCGCGTTCGGCCTCCTCGCGCAGCGCGGCGGAGATGCTGCCGTGGTGCACGCGGTAGACGTCGGGGGTCCGGTGGGCGGCGGCCTCCTCCTTCAGGCGGGCGGCGGCGTTTTCGGCGTCCAGGCGGGTGCGCGTGAACACGATGGCCTTCTTGCCCAGGGTCTGGGTATAGAGCAGGCGCTCCATGCCCTCCTCGCCGGGAAAGAAGTATCGCATGTGCAGCAGCAGGCGGCGCCGGGCCTCGGGGACCTCCGGGTGGCGGCAGGGCAAATCCGTGCCCGCGGAAAGCCATTCCGCGGCGGCTTCGGGGCTGCCCAGGGTGGCCGAAAGGCCGATGCGCCGCGGCCTGCACCCGGCGGCGCGCTCGATCCGCGCCAGCAGGCATTGCAGCTGCACGCCGCGCTCGCAGGCCATGAAGTAGTGCACCTCGTCCACGATGACGAAGCGCAGGTCCTCGAATAATCGCGCGCAGGCGGGGCCGCGGTTCATCAGCAGGCTTTCGAGGGATTCGGGCGTGATCTGCAGCACGCCGGCGGGGTCCTTCAGCACGCGCGCCTTGCCCCCCGCCGGGGCGTCGCCGTGCCAACGGGTGACGGGCACGCGGCCCTCCTCCAGCAGGCCCCGCAGGCGGGCGAACTGGTCGTTGATGAGGGCCTTCAGCGGGCTGACGTAGAGGATGCCCACGGATTTGGCTGGCTTCTCCGCCAGCAGGGTGAGCGCGGGCAGGAAGGCGGCCTCGGTTTTGCCGGAGGCCGTGCCGGAGCTGAGCAGGAGATGGTCCCGCGTGTGAAAGAGCGCCTCGGCCGCGGCGAGCTGCACGGGGCGCAGCCCGCTCCAGCCCTGGCGGTAGATATAGTCCCGGATGTATGGCGCGAAGCGGGAAAAGACGTCCGTTTCATTCATAAGCAAAGCCCTCCCAACCGATTATAGCGGCTGGGAGGGCTGTTGTCAAGCCAGGGCGTGCTCCGCTTCGAAATACCGGCTGAAGGTATCCAGGACGGCGTTCCAGGTGAGGATGCCCGTGTCGCCGGAGACGGGCAGCTGGGCATGGCGCTGGAAGGCGCGCACCGCGTTGGCCGTGGCGGGTCCGTAGAAGCCGTCGGGGATGAGGGGCTGCAGGCCGGGGACGCGCTGCGCCAGGGCGGCCAGCATGGTCTGCAGCACGCGGACCTTGTCTCCCGTATCGCCCTGGGAGAAGGCGTAGTTGGGGTAGAACAGGCGCGCCTCCTCGGGCGGGAGGGAATTGTACAGCTCGCTGTAGGCCGCCAGCAGGGCGTTGTGGGTGGCGCGGCCCGCGATGCCGTCCACGGTCAGGCCGTAGAGGCGCTGGAACTCCCGCAGGGCGTAGTCCGTCTGGGGGCCGAACACGCCGTCGGCGACGACGCGGCCCATGGAGGGATAGAACATGGCGATGAAGTCCAGGTAATGCTGCAGGGCCTGCACATCGAAGCCGTGGTCCCCCAGGCGCAGGTTGAACGCGAACAGGGCGGTGGCCTCGGCCAGCGTGACCCCCTCGGAATCCAGCTCGTTGAGCCGTTTGACGGAATTGAAGATGGAGATCGTGCGGTTCCAGGTGTTGGAGCCGACGATGCCGTCGGAGGTCAGGCCGAAGGTGCGCTGGAACCCCCGCACGGCGGCTTCGGTAGCGGCGTCGATCACGCCGGTGTTCACGTCCACCGCGGGGACGGCCGGGAAGCTCTGGGAGATGCGGCGCAGGCGGATCTGCAGGGTGCGCACCTCCTCGCCCGAGCTGCCGCGGCGCAGCAGCCTGCCGGGGAAGGACGGGTAGACGTTGCCCACGGGCGCGCCCAGAACCAGGTCGATGTCGTTGCCGTAGTAGTACTGCAAAATCCGGAAGGGCGTGTAGCCCTGTGAGGCGAGGTAGTAGCTCCCCCACTGCGAAAGGCCCGCGCAGGTGGCCGTGGTGCCGTTGCAGTAGCTGGAGAACATGGGCTCCACGTGCCCGCGGCGCACGATGTAGTCCCTGTAGAGCTCATCCACCAGGCGGCTGATGTTGGCGAAGATGTCCCTGCCCTCCACAAAGGCCTGGTCGTAGGAGGTGGAGGAGGTGATATCGAACGGGTAGCCCTGCGCGCGGTAGTATTCCGTATACACGCGGTTGAGGGCGAAGGTGGTGATGACGTAGATGTTGGCGCGCAGGGCGTTTTCGGGCCAGGTGGGGTAGATCTCGGAGCTGGCGACGTTTTTTATGTACTCCCTGAAGGGCAGGGTGACGTTGCGCGCGTTGCTTTTCGGGGTTCCCAGGTGCACGGTGATCACCTGGGGGATGATCGGCATACCCAGGGCCATAGTATCGCCTCCTTTCCGGCGGCTCCGGTCACATCACGTAGCGCCCGGCGTCCACCAGGGGCGGCTCGGCCAGCCCCAAGCGCACCACCTGCACGGATTCCGTATCCGGGAACACCGTGACGTTCTCGAACACCTGGGGCGCGTAATCGCCGTGCGTGACGGACACGGTATATACGGCATAGGGGACGAAGCCCTGGGGCGGCGCGAAGGAGAGGCTCCTGTCGGGCGCCGGGAGGGCGATGCGCCCCGCGCTGCCATTGGCGTCGGTGACGCCGTGGAAAAAGAGGTACGTCACGCCGTTGATGGTCCGCAGGACATCCACGTTCGCGCCCTGCACGGGCGCGGCGTCGTCCGCTGCCACGCGCACCTGCAGGTCCAGGATGCCGCGGGCCGTGTTGCGCGCCAGGTAGTCGTCCAGCGAGGCGTAGTCCTGCACGGGCAGTTCATAGAACCCATCCTGCTGCTGCGGGGCGGGCGCGAAATCCGCATAGGCCACGTCCGCATAGGCCACGTCGGGGACGGCGGAGGCCTGGATCGCCTCCGGGGCGCTGTAGGCGAATACGGACTCCTCTGATGCCAGGCCATCGGCGTAAGCCGCATAGGCGGCCTCCACGGCGGGCTGCATGAACCAGGAGGCGCTTCCGGCCTGCGGGGCGCTGCGCGGGGCTTTGCAGGCGCAGGGCACGCCCTCGCAGGGCGCGCATTTGCAGAACGCGCATTTCGTTGGCGCGCATTTGCAGGGCGAAGGCGCGGGCCTGCGGGGGGCGCAGCAGGGCTGACGGCATGGGTTGTGTACCGGGCAGCAGGGTTTCGCCAGCGGCCTGGGCGCCGGCGCGCAAGCCGCGGGCCTGCACGCCGCGCGGCATGGCACGGTGCAGGTGATGGTCCGGCATTCAACGGCCGAGGGCGCGCAGGGCCGCGTGAACGACGGCGCGGGGGGAGCCGGCGCGGGCCACACCGGGAGGGGCGCCGGCCGCACGGACACGGGCGGGATCATTACGGAGGGCGGAGGCGGGGGCGCTATGGGCGGGCGCATGTGCGGCGGCGGGGGCACGGGCGGCAGCGGGACGGGTACGGGCATATGTACCGGCGGCGGTGGAGGCGGCGGCGGCGGGGCCGGGATATGTACAACTGGGGGCGGGACCGGCGCGGGCGCTGGCGGCGGTGGAGGCGGCGGCGGCGCGGGTTGGGCCGTGACGACCGGGGCCGCGGCAGGGGCGGTTACGGTCGGCGCGACGGCAACGGGAGCGACGATGCTCGGCGCCGTGACGGTAGGCGCGACGACGGCCGGGGCCTCCTGCGTAATCTGCGGGGAAAAATTGATATCCACCACAGGCGCGGGCGCGGGCGGCACGGCTTGCGCCTCCTGCCGTTCGGCCCTCCGCTTTTCGACGTGCTCCTCCAGGGCCCCCACGCCAAATTCGATGCCCTTGGCCACCGCGGCGGCCCCGGCGGATGCCAGGCCCGAATGCAGCGCGATCCCCGCGAGGGGCTCCATTTTCCCAAGCACGTGCTCCACGTGCGCCGCAGGGGTGACCCGCTGCGCGGCCGCGGCGGCTCTTGCCTCCGAGGCGGCCCGCGCCTCTGCGGTCGCCCGCGCCTGGGCGTCTGCCCGTGCCTGGGCGGCGGCTTGGGCCTGAGCGTTTGCTTGCGCTTGTGCGGCGGCCTGTGCCCGGGCGGTCGCCTGAGCCTGTGCCTGGGCGGCGGCCTGCGCGCCGCTGCGCTGTGCCTGTGCGAGCATCTCCCGCTTATATTGGTCCACTGATTTTGCTTGCTGTTCCATAAGTACGCGCATCCTTTCGCATATGTTCTGCTAATACTATATTACACACGCGCGGAATTGGTGAATAAATACATGCTTGCATTGCGAAAAGATTTATTGTATAATGAAGCGAAAGGCCAGGGGAGGAGAGGGATGAGATGAAGGAATCCGGCGCACGCGCCGTCCCGGACGGCGTATACCCCACCATGGTGACCCCCTTCACGCAGGAGCTGCAGGTGGATTACGGCGCGCTGCAGCCCCTGCTGCGGTGGTACGAGGCGCGCGGCGTGACGGGCGTGTTCGCCATCTGCCAGTCCAGCGAGATTTTTTACCTGTCGTTTGCGGAGAGGCTACAGATTTTGCGGGAGCTCATGCGCACACGGGCACCGGGCACGGTGGTGCTGGCCAGCGGCCACACGGCCTACGACCCAACTACGCAGATCGACGAGGCAAAAGCCTTCATCGGCGAGGGCATCGACGCCTACGTGTTCATCTCCAACCGCTTCGCCGCGCCGGAGGAGGGCGACGATACCTTCCTGCGCCGGGCGGAGCACGTAGCGAAGGCCCTGCCCGACATTCCGCTGGGCATCTACGAATGCCCGTACCCCTACAAGCGGCTGCTGACCCCCTATGTCATCCGGCGGCTGGGGGAGGTGGGGAGCTTCGCCTTCCTGAAGGACACCTGCTGCGACCTGGGCCAGCTCGCGGCGAAGCTGGAGGCGGCGCGGGGCACCGGGCTGAAGATATTCAACGCCAACGCCGCCACGCTGCTGGAGAGCCTGCGGCTGGGTTGCGCGGGGTTTTCCGGGGTGATGGCCAACTTCCACCCGCAGCTCTACGCGAAGCTTTGCGGCTGCTGGCGGGAGGAGCCCGCGCTGGCCGAACGATTGCAGGCCTTCCTGGGGCAGGCCTCGCTGGCCGAGGCGCAGCAGTACCCCGTCAATGCGAAGTACACCATCGCGCTGGACGGCGTGCCGATGACATGGCAATGCCGCGCGCGGGACGCCGCGCAATTCCGCCGCTGCGACGAGCTGCAGATCGAGCAGCTGCGGGCGCTGGCGATGGAGGTCGAGGCCTCTTACCAGAAATAAGCATTCATGATTTATTCCATACAGGCGCAAAATGAAACCGGGAGCTGTCTCCCGGTTTTTTTATTGTAATGAAAGGGTGGATTCCTTGCGCCTGCCGTACCGTTTCCGGGCCGTATTATCCTGCATATTGGCGGTGAGCCTGTGCGGGGCGTCCCTGGGGCTGCGCGGCAGGCGGGACGCGGCGGCCGCGGCGGCGCTGCGCGGGGCGGAGGCGTTCCGCTACAGCGGGTTCGCCCGCGAGGCCTTTCCCGCGCTGATAGGTTCATTTTTGCGCGCGGGCAAGTACAAGCCCTTCCTGTCGGCGGCAACGCCCGCGTTTCCCATCCCAGAGCTCGGCGCGGGCTATGTGCCGCAGGGGATGTGCTACTCGCAGGCGCTGGGGTGCTTCGCGCTGGCGTATTACCACCCGGACGGGCGGCCGAGCCTGCTGGCCCTGGTGGACGCGGAAAGCGGGGCGTTCGTTAAGTCGGTGTACCTGCTGAAGCCCGGCGGGATGCCCTATACCGGGCACGCGGGCGGGGCCGCCGCCTGGGGCGGGCACCTGTGGGTGACCTCCGAGGGCCGCGCGTGGCGCCTTGCCGCGGAGGATTTACGCGCGGCGCGCGACGGCGGTACGGTGCGGTTCCGGGATTCCTTCCGGTCGGCGTCGCGGGGGGGCTTCGCCTTCGTGGCGGAGGGCATGCTGTGGCTCGGGGATTCCTACGCGCATGAGCGCAGCCTGCCCCTGCCGGCGGGCCGCCTGGACACGGGGAGCGGCAACCGCGCCTGGTGCGTGGGGTATCCCCTGCGGGAAAGCTCGCCCACGGGCACGGCGGGATACCCGGCGGCGGTGCTGTCCATCCAGGACTGCGTCCAGGGGGCCTGCGTGGCCTCCACGGGCGAATTCCTGGTGAGCGTGTCGTTCACGGGCGCGGCGCCCTCGTGGCTGTGGGTCTACCCGACGCTGCGCGGCATCCTCGAGCAGCCGCCGGCGCGGGAGGTCACCGTGGAAAAGCGCAGGTGCCCGCTGTGGGTGGTGGATTCCGCCATGGCGAGGGCGAAGCAGATGCTCGCCCCCATGAGCGAGGGGGTCTGCGCCTACGGCGGGAAGATTTACACCTGGTACGAGTCCGCCGCGCTGCGGTATCGGGACAGGGCGGAGATGTATGCGGATACGGTGTTCGCGCTTGGGGAGGGGGAAGTGCTGGGCGGGTAAGCCGCGCTGTATTTTCCTCTTGCATTCCCTCTTCATATGTGCTATCATTTTCCTATGAAAACGATATTGGATCATCCAGCGCGCATCACCATCTTCGCCGGGCACTACGGCAGCGGCAAAACCACTGTCGCGGTGAACTATGCCATGCGGCTGGCGCGCGCCCATCCCCGCGTGGCCCTGTGCGATATGGACGTCGTCAACCCCTATTTCCGCACGGCAGACTGCGCGCGCGCCCTCGCCGGGGCGGGGGTGGAGCTCATCAGCTCGCCCTACGCCAACACCAGCGTGGAGCTGTACCTGCCGCCCGAGCGGGCCCTGCGCGCCTTTGACGACCCCTCGCTCACCAGCGTGGTCGACCTCGGCGGCGACGACCAGGGCGCGATGGCCCTGGGGCGCTACGCGGCGCGCATCCGGGGCAGGGACGACGTCGCCCTGCTCCTGGTGGTCAACGCCTGCCGCCCCCTCACGCGCGACGCCGCCAGCCTGCGGGAGATCAAAAGCGAGATCGAGGCCGCGGGGCATGTGCCCTTCACCGGCCTTGTGAACAACACAAACCTGGGCGCCGAAACCACCCCTGAGATCGTCGCCGCGAGCTTCCCCCTCCTGCGCGAGCTGCGCGATGCCCTCGCCCTGCCCGTGATGATGACTACCGTGCGGGAGGACATCCCCCTGGCCGTGCCGGAGGACATGGGGCCGCGGTTCGACGTGGCGTGCCATGGGAACCGGTTCGGGGTGTGACGTGAAGTATACGCATGAACATAATGCTGAACGGAGGCTTTCTTATGGCAAAATCGGCACGCAGGAAGCCCTTGGCCGCGCTGGCCGCGCTTCTCCCGCTCCTTCCCTGTTTTGCCTTCCCTGCCGCGGCGGAGGACGCCGTGCAGCAGTGGCGGGCGCACGAAATCGCCTTCACCGCGCATGAAGCATATGCGGACCCGTTCAACGAGGTCGACCTGGACGTGACCTTCACCGGGCCGGGCGGCGCCGAGCTGGCGATGCCCGCGTTCTGGGACGGCGGCAACACCTGGAAGGTGCGCTTCGCGCCCACGCAGGCCGGGCAGTGGCGCTATGAGAGCGTTTGCTCCAACACGGCGGACGCGGGTTTGCACGGCGTAAGCGGGTCGTTCACGTGCGTGCCCTATGCCGGAGAGCTGGAGATCTACCGGCGCGGGTTCCTCAAGACCGGGCCGGGCGTGCGGCATCTTATGTACGCCGACGGCACGCCGTTCTTCTACCTGGGGGACACCCACTGGAGCATGCCCGCGGAGCCCTTCGAGGGCATGCTCAAGACCATTGTGGATACGCGGGTGGCACAGGGCTTCACGGTGTACCAGTCGGAGCCCATCGGCGCGGGGTATGACCTGACCGACGGCCTGACGGCGAGCGATTTGCCGGGCTTTGCCGACCTGGACCGGCGCTTCGCGTACATCGCCGACGCGGGCTTGGTGCACGCCAACGCGCAGCTGATTTGGGCGGGCAACCTGTATCACGAGATGCACGCCGGCCTTTACACGGAGAGCGGTTTGCGGCGGCTGAGCCGCTATTGGGTGGCGCGCTATGCCGCCTACCCCGTGCTGTGGACCACCGCGCAGGAGGCCGACAACGATTTCTATTACAAGGAGCAGCAGCCCTATTACGACGCCGCGCACAACCCGTGGAAGCTCGTGGCAGAAGCGGTGGGCGCGTGCGACCCCTACCATCACCCGCTGACGGCGCACCAGGAGCATGTGGGCCATACCACCGCCAGTAATTCCGAGTTCAGGAAGCTCGCGGCGCACAGCTGGTTCGGCGTGCAGTGGAGCCCGGGGCTGAACCGCTCGCCGGACTTCGCGGTGCCGAAGGACTACTGGTGCAACGGCGGCGGCAAGCCGGCCGTCAACTACGAGGGGCGCTACGAGAACCTCTGGACGAAGAACTTCGGCGCGCGCGTGCAGGGCTGGGTATCCTACCTCAACGGGATGTACGGGTACGGCTACGGCGCGATCGATATCTGGCTCTACCAGAGCACCTACGATATCGACACGACGTCCGACGACGGCGTCGACAAAATCACCCCAGCCGACAAGGCCGTGCCCTGGACGGAGAGCCTGTATTTCGAGACGCCGGGGCAGCTGGCGCACATGAAGGCTTTCTTTGAGGGCATGGCGTGGTGGAAGCTCACCCCGCGGT
>Ga0268262_10004080_pt1 | contig 15314 bp, 19 predicted proteins | sample TergutNc150P3_FD_190354 | JGI IMG/M metagenome (GOLD analysis project Ga0268262, IMG submission 190354) | Nasutitermes corniger P3 segment gut microbial community from laboratory colony in Florida, USA - Nc150 P3 (SPAdes) (version 2) | ecosystem: Host-associated > Arthropoda: Insects >... | reverse complement strand
ATTGAAAAATACACCATATTTTTAATTGAGCAATACCGTTCAAAATTTGGAATTTCAGCAAATTCCACTTATAACCTGTTCAAAGAAAAGGGAATTTTTGAGTATATAAATGATACTTTTGAGGCTATACATACATTGGATACGGATTTTGTGGTTTCTGAGATAGAGGGGCTTGTGAGGGGGATGAGTGTTTAAAAATTAAATTTATTTTTCTATATTAATTACTTAAATAACAAACAATCCCAACCATGGTGGTAAATAAGAAAATGGATAATTTAGAACATTTATTACAACCGTATTCAAGGAATGACAAAATTTCACTGTTAATTCGTCATTCAAACAGACATAATATTCAACGTGGCACAGACGGAATAGATGTTTTGCTTACCGAACAAGGCAAAATAAATGCTTCCAAACTCGGAGAAAATTTGTCAAAATATAGTATAAACAAAATCATAACAACCTCTGTTGAGCGTTGCATTGAGACTGCTAAATATATTGCAAAGGGTTATGGTAAAAATATTGAAATAATTCCATCAGATACATTTGGCGGATTGCATATAACCGATTGGAAACTTGCAAATGATTTTTTTAATACTCGTGGTTATGACAACTGGTATCAAAACATTATTACCGATACACCAACACCGGGAATATGTAATTCTGCTCAATACAAAAACTTGATGACAAATTTTCTTGTTAAAAATACAGATAACGCTGGCATAACAATCTTTGTTTCCCACGATTTTCTGATAGCGTATTATCATTACACACTTAATAGAACTAATTATACAATGTTTTCAAATTGGATAAATTATCTTTCAGGGTTAATTTTCAAAAATGGACAGACAGAGTATGTGGCTCGATTTCAAAATAACTAATAGGTGTAATAATAACTGTCTTTATTGCGGCGTATCACACGATAAAGTAACCGCAAAAGAATTAGTTGCAATGGATAAAATTGTAGAGACAATAAAATTAGCACTTAAAATTGGGTTTAAAAACTTTGCCTTATTAGGAGGAGAACCGACCGTAAGAGAAAATGTGGAAGATTTGTTTTCTGCATTTCAGGAATGTGAGGATGTAAGTGTTTTAGTGATAACAAACGGTTTGATTTTCAATGAAAAACTTGTTAATTCTGCATTTGCTTGTGGTGCTAACAATGTGCGTATTGTTCAGTCATTTGATAATTTTTCGATACCAAATTATAAACGGCAAAATCCTCAAAAGATACTAACCAATATAGAACATATCCAAAAAATAGCAAAAAAATATACTACTGATCATTTAAAACGAGACGTTCATATTCATAGTGTAATTTCTAGAGAAAATTACACAGAGGTTTATAATTGGATAAGCTATTTCGTTGAAAGAAACATTGATATTAGCGTAGGATTTGTTTGCCCATCAAAGTTTGATAATACAGAAAATCCAATAGAATATAATCATTTTAACTTTAAAGAATTGGAGATAATTTTAAAACAGTTTGAAATATTGAAAAATGAAAATAAACTTAACTTTGCAAATAATATATTATATGAATATTTACAGTCGTATCCTTTCGGAAAAGTTAATATTAAAGACGTTTGTAAGGCAGGAAAATCGCACGTAATCATAAACTCAGACGGCGAAGTTTATCCTTGCATAACTCAATCATACGCTAGAAACGAAAAATACGGAAACATAAATGATTCTCCATTTGATTTTATATATCAAAAGTTTAAAAATTTCGTGTGCGTAGAAGATTTTGCACCTGCTTGTTATGACCATTATTTGTGGAACCAAATGAGTTAAAGATTATGCAATTTGAAGAAATAATCATAGAATTGAGCTATAATTGCAACCTAAGTTGTACGATGTGTGGTTTTGGTAAAAATGTAAATCCATTCAATAAGAACAAATTTTTATCTTTTGAGAATTATAAAACCATTTTGCTCCAAATTGGCGATAAAACAAAAACTATTCGCTTGAATGGTCGTGGGGAAAGTACAATACACCCAGATTTTATAGAAATTGTGAACTATACAAAACAAAATTTTCTGCAACTCAATATCAATTTATTCTCTAATTTTTCATTCAATAATCAAAAAATAATAGATGTTTTAATTGCAAACAGTGTTCAACTTTTCATTTCAATAGACAGTCCAAATGTAAATGAATTGTCTGCTATCCGAAAAGGAGCGGATTTTCACTTTATTGAGAATAATATAAAACAGTTAAAAAAAATACACAATCGCCCTTTTATTGTATTCACTATACAAGAAACAAATATACATCGCATTTTTGAAATTGCGCAGTTTGCTTTTGAAAATAATTGCCAAATTTTATATAATACAATCCGCCGAGATAATGGTATTGAAACTTTTGTTGATGTAGTTAAGCTAAATTATTTGTCTATCACTAATCAATTTGAACAGGTTCGACAATTATATGGCAATTCAGAATTGCAATATTTATGTCCAGATCAACTTGCAGGAGTCGAATTACATACCGAGAAGTTAACAAAAACGCATGGAACAATGAAACAATGTCCAGCATTAGACAAGGAACTATGTGTTTTGTATGATGGTACAGTAACACCATGCAATATGTTTAACCCATACATATATGGTAATATTTTCAATCAATCGTTGAATGAAATATGGAGTAGCAAAGAACGAAAAATGTTTCTGTCTTCTCATAAGAGTTATTATTATTGTCAAAATTGTGCAAATTTAGGAGTTTAGAATATGAGTTCATTATCAAATATTCCTTGCGGTAAGATTTTAGATTATTGGTACAAAAAGTTATCTCATAATCCACACAGAACGAAATTTTTATTAACAAAAATTGTTGAAATAATTTCTTTCAAATGGCATAAAAATAAGCAAAGAAACGAAAAATTTCAATATGTAGATTTTCTGCAACCGATTGAAAACAACATTTCGGAAAACCCTATTGTCAGTGTAGTTGTACCAACTTACATTAGAAACCAAAAAGATGTAAATGATATTAAAAAATTACTGCAATCTATTTCAAAGCAAACTGTGAAACCAAATAACGTTATTATAGTTGACGATTGTTCTCCAATTTCGTATTCATTTCCCGAACATATACGAGTTTATAAACAAGTAAAAAATTTTGGACCAGCGAAAGCAAGAAATTTTGGAAAAAAGATTGCTGTCGCAAACAAATCTGATATTATTGCCTTTACTGATACCGACTGCATACTTTCAGAAAATTGGATTGAAACAATTATCAAGGCATTTCAAGATTCTAAAAAGTATCAAATACTATCTGGTACTTCATTTTCCTATGATAAAAATTGGTTTGGGATATATCACGATATCAACGGAACTTTAAACGGACGAAAATTCAAAAATGCTGAACAACTCCTATATGGAACCACTGCAAATTTGGCAATAACTCAACAAGTTGCAGAAAATATAAGTTTTAGTGAAAAATTTCCATTGGCAGCAGGCGAAGACATTGAATTTTGTTTTCGTGCAAATCAAATGAGTTTTGCTATAAAACATATACCACAAATGGTTGTTTTCCACAATTACGGATATTCAAGTAATCTTTGGAAAGATTTAAAATCATTTATTAGTCAATTCAAAAGATATGGAAAAGGCGAAGCAGTTTTACTAAACGAAATTCCCGAATATTATGTCTATTTTGACAAGACAAACGAAATTACAGCAACAATATGAAATGAGCTTTGCAATCTCCGCTCACTAAAACTTTACTATATTTACCCTAACCCAGAGCAAAAACATCAATGAAACTCTATCACGGAAGCAATCAAGCAGTGGAAAAACCGCAGATAATAGCTGCGGTAAGGGGCTTGGATTTTGGCAGGGGTTTCTACACCACTAGCAATTATGAACAGGCTGTGAGATTTACGAAAAACGTTGTGAAAAGAAAAAAAGAAGGCAAGTGTACGGTTTCGGTATATAATATAAACGAGGAAGATTTATTTAAAAATTGTTCCGTTATGAAATTTGAAAAACCAAGTGAAGAATGGTTGGATTTTGTTTCGCTGAACAGAACCGGTGCTTATAATGGGAAAATTTACGATGTAGTCATTGGACCAGTAGCTAATGACACAGTTTATAATGTGATAGACCTTTATATAGATGGAACTTTCAGCAAAGACGAAGCTATAAAACGACTGAAAGTGAGAGATTTATATGACCAATGGACTTTTTGCTCGGAAAAATCCATAGATTTTTTGAATTTCAGCAACTCGGAGTTCGTATGAGCGAGCGAATACTCAAACATTCTGCTACGATGCGAATAAAAGTTGCTGGGGTGGCAAAATTGCTTGAGCAAAGAGACAAAATGAATTTTCATAATTCGTTGGATTATATTTACAACTCCAATGTTTTTTCTGACCTTGACGATGAAGAAACAAAAATTTGGCATTATTCCAATGAAACGCTTTATGATTTGCTGAAACAAGAAAAAACAAATGGCAAGGCGGATTATCCCGATGTGTGAACTATCAGATGAAGTTAAAAAATACTGCGTTTTTGCCATAGAAGAATATCGGGCGCATAAAGGATTATCTGGCGCAGCCGCTTTTTCGCTTTTTAAAGAAAATGATTTACTAGGTTACATTGAAGAATTTTACGATGTTCTTCATTCAAACGGAACAGAGTATTTAATCTGCGATATTGACGATTATTTAGAAAACAGGAGAAAAATCTGATGCAATCCACCCCCACATCCTCCAGACTCCACATCGGTATTTTCGGCAAGGTGAATAGCGGAAAATCCACCTTGCTGAATGCCTTGACTTCACAAGAAGTTTCCTTGGTTTCCGAACAAAAAGGAACCACTGCCGACCCCGTTTACAAAGCTATGGAAATTTACGGGATTGGACCTGTTGTGTTTATTGACACGGCTGGTTTTGAAGACGAAAGCAGCATTGGAGTTTTGCGCATTGAAAAGAGCAGGGAAGTTATTAAAAAAACTAACATGGCAATTGTATTGTTCAGCGATATGGATATTGAAGAGGGAATGCAATGGGTGTCCGCTCTTAAAGAACAAAATGCCAAGGTTATTATTGCAGTCAATGATATGGAAAACAATAACGCGACAGGCATTGCCGCTAAATTGAAAAGAGAATTAAATGAAGAAGTTATTGTTGTAAATGCTTTGAAAAAAAATAATATTGAAGAAATTAAAGAAGCCTTGATTAGAAATGCCCCAAGCGATAAGGAAATTGATATAACTGGCAATTTGGTTAAAGAAGGCGACACAGTTATGCTGGTTATGCCCCAAGACATACAGGCTCCCAAAGGCAGGCTAATACTTCCACAGGTGCAAACCCTCCGCGAACTTTTGGATAAAAAGTGCATAGTTATAAGCTGCGTTACGAGGCAAATTGACGAAACACTTGCCGCTTTAAACAAAGCTCCTAGTTTGATAATATGCGATTCACAGGTATTTAAAACCGTATATGAAAAGAAACCTAAAGAGAGCAAATTGACATCCTTTTCTGTACTTTTTGCCGCATACAAAGGCGATATTGAGAGTTTTTTAAGCGGAGCGAAAGCCATTGATAGCTTAACGGCAAATTCGCACGTTTTAATTGCGGAGGCTTGTACTCACGCACCGCTTAGAGAAGATATAGGGAGAGAGAAAATCCCCAATTTGCTGAAGAAAAAATACGGGGATTTATCTGTAACAGTTGTCTGTGGGGCAGATTTTCCCAAGGATTTAACAAAATATAACTTAATTATCCACTGCGGTGCTTGCATGTTCAATCGCAAATATGTATTGTCTAGAATAGAGGAAGCAAAGCGGCAGAATGTTCCAATAACCAATTACGGGATTACCATTGCCCATTTGCAAGGCATGGACATTTCGCAGATATTACATCACCCGCTTCGCAAACAAAAACTTTGAAAAAAAATAGGGTTCATCTATATATGAGTATTTTACTCCGTAAGACCTGGTGGAGTTTGCGAATTTATTGTTTCCCATATATATCCCAACATGAGTCACGGAGTCCCTGTCCGCTTCGCCGAAAAATACCAAATCTCCGGGCAAAAGAGCCTGCCTTGGGATTCTAATCCCCGATTTGCTCTGCAAAATAGAGGTTCTGGGTAAATCAATACCATATATAATATACATTTGCTTAACAAAAGCCGAACAATCCATGCCCTCTTTTGTATTGCCTCCCCAAAGGTATGGAACTCCCAAAAATTTCTCAATATGCTCCTCTAACTCCTTTGGATACCTAAAACCACTTGCCATAGCCGACCACTCATTTTTGCCATGAAAATAATATACAGAGTTTTTCTGTTCCGCCACAGCGCAAGAAAGCAGCAAAATGCAAAAAAACGACAAAACGCACTTAACAGGATTTTTTATCATAATACTTAGACGCTTTTCAGCCCGATTTTAGGAAAAAATTGAGAATTTTGCAAACAGTTGTTTGCAAAATTCAATTTCTTGAATTTTTTTTCCGCTTTCAAGCGTCTAAGTAAATGTGAAAAAAGAAAACGCATTTGTGAAAATTTTGTTAGCCTTTTTTGGGCTTGCTTCATACTTGCACGCAAATAGTCTCTACGGGCAAGCATCATTAAGGGCATTGCCGGGCATAGAATTATTTGTGCACTGCGCCGGGGATTTTGAAATCAAAAAAATGGAAGATGAGATAAAAGAAAAACTGAAAAAGAAGCTGGAAAATGCAAATGTGCCTATAATGGCTTATAATGCACCAAAAAATGAAGGCGATAAAATATCAAACAGTGGCGGAGCATTGAAATTTTTGCTCACAGGTTTTAGGAAAAAAGAGGGCAATTATTTTATTTACGCCTCTTTGCAACTGCATCAAAGAGCATATTTGGCTGTTAGCCATGAATATATGGACTGCCAAACCTGGGATATATGGAAAATGGGAATTTTTAGCGCAAATGAGATTTTTTTGGAAGCAGAAGACATGATAAGGGAGTTCGTAAATGACTTTATTTCGGCAAATGGGTTTTAAAATAACACTGCTTTTAAACACCGGCGTTTTCGCTTTGCAAATAGAAGCACCTCAGGATATTACGGAGCAAATTTCGGCATACGTACGGGAAGCAGGAGCGGAAAACAAAAATGCCATTTTAGAAGTAAAAGTTGTAAAAAGCACACAATGCAATACTTTTGTGCTGAAACTTATGGATAAATACAACGGAAAAATAATTAAGGAAGTCGAAAGCTGTTTTGCAAATTTGCCAAATGCAACATTGCAAAACGCGGTGCTTGAAATTTTAGGGTATCCCAAGAGAAATGTAGAAGACTCCGAATTAAGCGGAAATGTTAAAACCACCTTGATAGGAATAGGTTTTGCAGCGGTTGGGCTTTTGCTCTATTATTCAAATCCACCAAAACCTGTTTATGGAACTCAAAAATCAAAGGAAGCAAAGAAATGACAGCACTGGTAGCATGGAAAGAAGGAATGGCTTTATCTCAACAGCATTTGCAACAATCCGATAAATTTCTTTTGAAACACATAAGGAATGTTTCCGGTTTGCCGAGGGGAATGAACTTCGGTTTTGGCAAATTGGCACTGGAAGAGGACTTGCTCAAAGATGGGCAATTCGCATTTAAAGAATGCGAAGCGTTTTTCCCAAGCGGAATTTCCTTCGTAGATTATGAAAATAAGTCCGTAAAGATAAAAGCCAGAAATTTCACGCAGCTCTTTGACAAGAGTTTAAATAGCTTAGATGTATTTTTAACTCTAGACCTGAATAAACCCGTGGAATTTTCAGAGGAACAAAATTCCCGCTTTAAGGTTGTATGGGAAAATTATCCAGATTTATATTCCCCAGAAAATTCGGTGCTGATGCCGATTTCAATCCCCATTCCTTCCGTTGTTTTTAGCGGTGAATCTCTGGATGGAAAGGAATTTCTGCAAACAGCCAGACTGCTGAGAAATTTACAAGGTTCTTTTGAGCTGGACAAAAATTTTTACCCACCTTTAATATACTTGAACGGCTACGAGTATTTTTCAAAAAAGCTTAAATATTTCGATTCTCTTCTACAGAACAAAATAGAGAGTATTTCGCATTCAAAGGAGTTATTGCTAAAGGATTTAAAAACTTTGAGAGCGGTTCTGAACTGCATAAAAAATACGGAAGGAACGCTGCCTTTCTCGCTTTTTTGTGAAATCTCAAGATTTTTACAGGAACCTTTTAATTACAGCCAAGCCGAGTTTGATAAATGCTTCAACAAAATTTTCGATGCGTTAAATGAATTTTTATTGCGAGAAAAACAGACGAATTTACTCCAAAAACGGCTTTTAAAAGAAGGTCAAAATTCCTTTTTCGCAAATTTGCAGGAGTTGGAAATTTTGTCTGTTGCCTCTGTTTGGCTCGCGGTTGAATCAAAATTATCGCCGGAAGAACTTATTAAATTTATACCGACGCAGGTGAAAATTGCACCAAAGTCAAAATTATCCGGTATAGTGGTTAGCGCAACGCACGGCATAAATTGCGTTCACAGTGTTGTTCCAAAAACAATTCAGGAAATGCCGAATACATTTTATTTTCGCCTGCAAACAGATTCCTCTCTTTGGAAAAATTTATGCGAAGAAAGGGAAATAGGCGTTTATGCACCAACAGCGCTACAGATAAATTCAATGGATATTTTATGCTTATGAACGAAAAAAAATTAACCGAATTGGCAGAAAGCATTTTTTATTACGTGCTTTTATTGCCGTTAGAAGAAGACATTTCCGCAGAGGAGATAAAAGAAAAAATAAAGGAATTTTGCAACGATTGCGCAAATAACGGATACACGGCAGGAGAAATAGAAAATGCAAAATATGCCTTGTGCGCATGGATAGATGAATATATCTATGCAAGCCCAATATCCGCAAAATGGTTTTCACATTCTCTGGTTTTAAGCGAATTTGAGGATGCAGAAGCCGGAAAGCATTTTTTTGAAAGGATGGATAACTTCCATAAAAACAAAAATTCCATTCCACTGCTTGAACTCTATGCCAAGTGCATTTTGCTGGGATTCATGGGAAAATTCAGAATGGGAGAAACCGCCGAATTAAAACAGATTTTAAATTCTGCGATTTCAAAAACGGATATTTTTTTAGAGAAGATAAATTTTAAACCTGCGACAAAGAACAAACACAGATTCTCTTTCAGGCGGGGAATGAAACATATTTTAATAACAGGGGCTTGCGAAGCTCAATGCAAAGAGGCTGCTAAAAAACAAAAGCCACCAAAAGGCTACAATTATATCTATTCCAAAATAGAAGAGTATGAAAATTTGCCTTTTATAGATGGAATAATCCTGATAAATCCCCTGCAAAATGAAATCTCGGAGAAACAGGAGGAAATTTTAGAAAAAATATTCTCAAAACAAAAGTGCAAAATACCTATTTATCGTGTAGCAGACTTGGAAACTCAAGAATTTGCCGAAACACTTGATAAAAACTATGAATTTAACAGTGAACATTTGAATTATTATCTGCACAAGCATTTTCTAGACAGTGCTATATGTAAGAACATTCTCTCTTTGCCAAAAAAACTGGAATTATTCAAAAATAGCAGAGCCTTCTACACATTGCCGTTCTTTCCATTTATGGAGAAAGAAAAACCGCTCGCATATAGTTTGGCAAAAAGGGCGTTTTTTATCCTATTTTTAGTGAGCATTGTTCTCTCAATTCTGTTTTTTGTCCTTTCAATTATCAGCGAATATAAGGAAGAAATCAAAACCGAAGCCCTGCTCATATTGCAAAAACATAAAAGCGACAGCATAAAATTTGTGGAGGATAGCCTTAAAGCCATAGAAGATAGTTTGAATTTGGAATTTGAAAACCGGCTAAGAAATTTAGAACTTTGCTACCAAAAGCAAATCTTGGAAAAATTCCCTTTCAAAGAAGGCAAAATTCCCTCCGTTGCGGAAGTTGCAAGTTATTTCAACAAAGAGGGAGAGTTTTACAAGTTCATAGACATAATTGACACCGTTTCTGATAAAAGAATAAAATTCAACAAAAAAACTCTGGCAAAATTGTCGCTTTTGAAAAGCAATATATGGAATGATATACCGGTTTCAATAGTTGCAAAGGCTCCCAGCATGGCATCGGTAAAATTATGGATTGATAGCCAGTATGTGGAAATTGAAAATGGTCAGGGCAAAAAGATGGAAATTACATTCCCAAAAATAAACGGAAGCGGAATAGAATTAGTTGTAAAAACCGTAAACAGCATTTTTGAAGAAAGAATAAGAGGCGAATGGAGCTTGCTGAAAATGCCACCGGAATTTTCTTTTAAAGATAAAAGCTATTTAGTTGATGTCAATTTTTTTATCGACTGGCATTTACCAAAAAACGCGATTAAACCAAAAGACTGGTTTGGGCTTCGCTTGGAATCGAATCTAATTGAAAATTTTTCTTTAACCAATAACCTAGGAGAATAGAATGGCAAATAGCTATCAAAATGAAATTCCACCGGCGCGAATAAACATACAGTTAAGTGTGGACAGCGGTGGAGCGCAAAAAAAAATGGAACTCCCTTTAAAGTTGCTTGTGCTAGGTGACTTTAAAATGGATGGCGATGAATCCCGTATTATCGAACGGGAAAAGATAAACATAAACAAGGATAACTTTGACGGAGTTATGCAATCCTTGAATGTGGAACTGAAATCCTTCGTTGAGAATCGCCTTAAAAAAGACAATTCGGAGTTACCAATAGAATTAAAATTCAATAGCATAAAATCATTTGAACCGATGGAAATAGTGAAGCAAATCCCGGATTTGAATCGCTTGATGGCGGTTCGCAATTTGATAAAGGATTTAGGTTCAAACTTATTGGATAATAGGGAATTCAGAAAGAAGATGGAAACTATTTTGAAAGATAAAAATTCCACCCAGTTGGTTCTAGAAGAACTTGCGCAAATTTAAGGAGAGCTATGGAAAACTCACAATTATCTTCAATTTATGAGACTGTAAAGTTGGATTTGCCATCCAAATTTATAAATATCTCAGAATACAGCGATTCGGCTTCGCTTTACAAATATAGCCAAAGCGAGCGAATTGCCTCTGGCATCACAGCTCTTGCGCAAAGCGTTTTAGACAGCTCCGCAAGCGTGGAGAAAATAGACCGCGCTTTCATAGATTCGCTGGTGGCGTGGATAGACAAAATTGTAAGCGAGCAATTGGATGCAATTATGCACAGCCCTCAGTTCCAAAAACTGGAATCTTCATGGCGCAGTTTGCATTTTTTGATTCAGCGAAGCGATTTTAGAAAAAACGTAAAAATAGAATTGCTAAACGCAGACAAAGAATCCATAAAGTACGATTTTGAAGATTCGCCAGAGGTAATTCAGAGCGGGCTTTACCGCCATATTTACAGCGAAGAATACGATACTCCGGGCGGAGAACCTTATGCTGCGATGATAGCGAATTTTGAATTTGATAATTCCGCAGACGACATCGCTCTTTTGCAAAATATATCCTCGGTTTCCGCTGCATCCCATTGCCTATTCATCTCCTCCGTTGGTTCCAAATTCTTTGGAAAATCCGATATCGGCGATTTGCCAAAAATAGACGACTTGGAAAACTACATGGAGCGTGCGGAATACACAAAATGGCGCGGCTTCCGCAAAACAGATGATTCGCGTTACGTTGGATTGGTTTTGCCGAGATTTTTGCTGAGAAATCCCTACGGTGAAAATAAGAATTCAAGGGGTTTTAATTATACGGAATCCGTTTTGGGCGAAGAACACGAAAAATATCTGTGGGGAAATGCGGCATTTGCATTTGCGGCAAATATGATTCGTTCTTTTCAAGATAACGGTTGGTGTGTTCAAATAAGAGGACCTGAGAGCGGTGGCAAGGTAGAGGATTTGCCCATACATTTTTTCAATGCCGGCAAAGGCGCTCAGGCAAAAATCCCAACGGAAATTTTAATACCGGAAACGCGCGAATTTGAATTTGCAAAACAGGGTTTTATACCTCTCAGTTTTTACAAAAATCGCAACTATGCCTGCTTTTTCTCGGCAAATTCCGCGCAAAAACCGGAGGAATACGAAGATGCACAGGCAACGGCAAATTCAAGGGTAAACGCTCGCCTACCTTATATTTTCTTAACCGCGAGGCTCGCTCACTATTTAAAAGTTTTGCAAAGGGAAAACATCGGGGCGAGCAAAAGCGCAGGCGTTTTGGAAGCGGAGCTTAACAACTGGATCAAGGGGCTTGTCACCGAAATGGAAAACCCAGGACCAGAGCTTGCAGCTACGCATCCTCTGAGTTACGGGCAAGTGACGGTAGTCGAAAATCCCGACAACCCCGGATTTTTCAAAGTTACGCTTTCCGTTGTTCCGCATTTTCAGGTGGAGGGCGTGAACGTTAATTTATCGCTTGTGTCCAAAATGCCTGTTGCTAAGGGATAAGGGAATAAAAAGTGCCGGATTCGTCACGAATAAGGTCTCGTTTCTACTTCTTTTGAAAGATAACCTAGCCGCCGGGGGAGTTTTTCAGAGGAGCGAGCCTAAGCATAAACTCTTGAGGAGAGCATCGGACGAGACAAACATGTTAGAACGGCCATTATTGGACGAACCGGCATTAGTAAATATACATTTTTTTTTGACTAATGGTATAGGGTTGGTATAATTGCCATTAAATTTATGAAAAAATCTCTAAATAAGGCTACCATAGTCGGCAAAAAGAACATTAAAACGAGGAGAACGGTCAAAATTTTCGGTATAAATGTCATTGTCATTTCATTAATATGCGTAGCCGCCTGAAAAAGCGCAATGAATAAACCCACAAAAAGCGCAGCTAGAAGCATGGGACCGCACATATAAAGCATGAGCAACATCGCCTTGCGCCCTATATCCACAACAAAAAGGTCTGTTACCATTCAATCCTCAATTCAATCAGCTAATGAAAAGATAGTAAAAGCTGCTGCACTATTAAACTCCAACCATCCACCATAACAAATAATATCAACTTAAAAGGCATGGAAACCATCATAGGCGGGAGCATCATCATGCCCATAGACATCAAAATTGAAGCAACCGCCATGTCTATCACCAGAAATGGAATATAGACCAGAAAGCCTATTATGAAGGCTGTTTTTAACTCGGAAATTATAAATGCCGGAATTATAGTCCACATTCCCAAATCCTCTACCGAAGCCGGATTTGGAAGGCGTGAAGCCCTTATGAACAGAGCCAAATCCTGTTCGGACGTCTGTCGCAACATAAATTCACGAATCGGCTTAACAGCTTTATCTATGCCCTCTTGGTAATTTATCTCATGAGCCAAATACGGTTGTATGGCTTCTTCATTCACCCTATTGAAAGTTGGAGCCATAACAAAAAAAGTTAGGAATAAACTGAGCCCAATAACCATTTGATTTGGCGGAGCATTTTGCGCACCGATAGCTTGTTTCACAAAATTCAGCACAATCACAATGCGGGTAAAACAAGTCATCATTATCACTATAGAAGGCGCAAGCGAAAGTATTGTGAGCAAGGCAACCAATTCAAGGGTTACCGAAACATCTTCAACACTTTGAGCTTTGTCCACGCCAAAAGTCACACGCGGCAATGGGATGTCTTGGGCAAATGCCTGAACCCCGATGCCCCCGATTAAAAGGATGAATAGGATTTTAAAACCACTAGCCATTAAGCACCTTCCCTTCTGAATCTTCTGAGCAGGTGGTCAACGGTTGCAGAAAATTGAGCCGCAGTCACAGGCTTTGAACCGTAAACCTCTAAAATATTCTTCGCCTCTTCACCCTGAATTTCGGAAAGAGTTCTCATGCTTTCGGCTGAAGCTCCAACAACTAAAACTCTTTCCATTCCGGCTTTGATTAAAAATAGATATCTGCCCGAGCCTAAAAATTTGGAATCCAACAATTGAACTGCGGATTGTCCGCTGCTCGCAAGCGGACTTTCCACTTTGCGAATTTTCTTCGCCAAGATATAAAGCACATATAAAAGAATCAATATAACGCCAAGCCCAATAGCCATGCGGATAGCAACGCTTCCAAAATCGGGCGGTTGATAGCTTGTTATAGGAGCTGCTGGCTGGTAAGCGTCTCCACCCAATGCTTGTTTTAGAGCTTCTATTTTGTACGCCGCTGCCGCTGAGTCGCTCTTTGCCGCTGCGGAAAGAGTATCGCGAAAAACAGAAGTTGTGTCTTGCGCAAAAATTGTCTGAACCGGAATTATCAGGATTAACAGGATTTTCAGAATTTTTAGGGTTCTCATCTTAGTAATTTTAACCTTTCTTCTGGAGAGACTAACGAGATAATACGCACTCCAAAGTTTTCATCTACAACTACCACTTCGCCGCGCGCTACAACTTTTCCGTTTATCAGAATATCAACAGGCTCGCCTGCAAGCCTGTCCATTTCTACTATTGCACCTGGTCCAAGTTCTAAAATTCTTTTTAAACTCATCTGAGATCTGCCAAGCTCTATAATTATAGGCATCTCAATGTCCATCAGCAAATCTAAAGCCTTGTTGCCAGTGGAGCCAAACACTCCACCTTGCTGAGGCGCAAAGGCGGGAGGCATTGCAACCGGAGTTCCATCGCCACCACCGCCGCCACCGCCACCAATAACGCCACTACCAGCAGAGGGTGCAGATGAAGATGATGAAAGCCCCAAACTTGCAAGGCTTGTGTCTGTGCCAAAGGAAGAGATTCTAGATATCTTTGCTCTTATTCCAGAAAGCAAGCTATCGTCCAGAACAATCAGAATTTTTTGGTCGGGAAATTCTTCTATCTTAATTAAAACTGTTGCAACAGCTCCACCTTTAAAATCATTTTTTCCAGAAAAATCCCTTACCGTACCTTGCCCAAAATCCGTTATTAAATGCATTTGCGATTCTATGGTTGTTATGCAAGAACCTGTGATTTGGTTTATTATTTCGCAAATAGCATCTTTATGTTCTTCTGTGTAATCGGTGTGACCCGAACCCATGAGCATAAGGTCGGAAAGAGTTGCCACCTCCTGTTTGCTAATTACAAAAGACATCTTTCCAACAAAATCTCTTTTAACGTTAACATCCACGCAGAGACTTTGGCTGCCAAGCTCGTCCGGTATAACCGAGTTTTCGCCCGCTACAAGCCATTGAAGTTGAAAATCAACGGCTCTAGAAAGCACAGCTGTTACAACACTTGATGCTTGCTCACAAATTATTTTGAAAAATGGGCGTGCAACCTCAGCCGTATTTTCAACAGGCGCCGGAGCCGCAGATGGAGCTTCTGTTGCCGCAGGACCACCACCACTGCCAAGCAAGTTCTTGGTGAGCAAATCTATTTCATCTTGGCTTAATATACCGCTTGACATATATTCTCCTTGCGA
>Ga0268262_10004079_pt1 | contig 15314 bp, 8 predicted proteins | sample TergutNc150P3_FD_190354 | JGI IMG/M metagenome (GOLD analysis project Ga0268262, IMG submission 190354) | Nasutitermes corniger P3 segment gut microbial community from laboratory colony in Florida, USA - Nc150 P3 (SPAdes) (version 2) | ecosystem: Host-associated > Arthropoda: Insects > Digestive... | reverse complement strand
AAAGTTATCCGCTTGACAGAGATACCGGAGGCATATATTCTGCGGATATTACTGTATTTCGCGGCTCAGAAAAGAACGGATATTGTTTATTGAGAAAACCTTATACTGTTTCATTTGTTACAGTCCCTGCAATAAATTCGCCCGAATTAATAGAACGGAATGGAAATCTATTCATAATTGATAACCTTGTAGAACCTACAAAAGAGAAAATACGAACAATATTGAGGATATCAGGAAAATATAGACATGATTGTCTGGTATTAGGCGCATTTGGATGCGGAGCATTTGCAAATCCGCCCAATCACATGGCACAATTATTCAAAGAAGTTTTTCTTGAAAAAGAATTTATCAATAAATTTAAAATTATTGTTTTCTCAATATTTGAGGATCATAATAGTAATAGGCAGCATAACCCAAATGGTAATGTTTTACCGTTTTTGGAAGTGTTTGATAAATTGTAAAAGCTGTAATTTATTAACAGAACGAACTGCGAGATTAGTCCTTTTTTGGGCTTGACAACATATAAACTAGCGTATTCACTTGTAGTGTATAATTAATTTGTAAAATAATGTATAAATAATCATGGAAATAAAAGCTGTTGAAAATCTACTAAAAAATACCCGCTATGAAAAATTTATTGGTCATTTTCAATCAATAGAATTAAAAAATAATATTTATAAAAATCTTTTCAAAATCGGAAATGATAAATTAGGATACTATTCATTAAAAATAAGGGAAAATACTGAAAAACAAATTCTTGATACAATAAATTGTTTATCGGTATTAAATGACAATGAAGAATTTGTAAATAAAATTATTGACATTATAGAAAAAGATAACCATATAATTATGATTTCTGAATGGTTAAACGGAATACAGCCAATTGATAATCATAGAAATTTATTACCTTCTTTTTTTGGAAAATTGGCATATTTGAATAAACAAAATATTGTAAACGGACCTTATACCTCTATGTATGCGGATGGTAATTATTTTGAAACAACCGGCGAATTAGCAGATTGGGAAATAAATTATCATAAAAAGTATTTACAAACATCTATGGAAACAAGCGAAATTATCAAATATCTGAAAAATTTAAAATTAGGGTTATCATGCATCATATTAGAAGATGTTAATACCGGAAATTTATTATTAACGAACGATGGGAAATATAAATATATAGACACGGAATGGATAATGAGGGGATTAAATTTATATCAATTTGAGAAAATAGATTATTTTTGTTTTGACAAAAAGGAATGGTATAATATTACAGATGAAGCGGAAGAATGTTATAGGGCATATTTTAATACGCTTGGAATAAAAGACGATGAGGCAAATGAGCAAATAAGGGCTTATGAGTTATTAAGTGTGTTAAGATACAATACATACTTAAAATATCACAAAAAAGATGATGATAAAGAAATTGAAAAAAGGATAAAAATAATCATAGAAAAAAATAAATTTATATAAGCAAGAATTTGCCGGAAAAAATTGTATTACCTTTAGAACAAACTACGTTGCTTCTACACACATATAATGTTATAATAATTCCATGAATACCAAGCATCCGTTTACCTTTCTATCTTTATTACTATTGTTTTGCCTTTCCTGCGCTTCGGTAAAGGACACCGGGGCAAAAGACAGTTCTATACTGCCTATGAAAACAGGCTGGTATCTGTATGACTTTGAACGTACCTACAAAGGGATAGAAGATGAGTACAATATGGCATTAACTACCAAAATGAAAATAATTCAGGAGCTTACCTATAAATATACCGGTGTAGTTTGCTATTTTGAGGACGGCGTTTTTTACGATCCGGTAACGGGAATTGAACTTTCGATTAACAGCGAGGGCAAGGTTAGCTGCGCGGAAAATATTTCCATTAAGGGAACTCTGGAAAAAGACGGCCGTATTTTCTGGAGCGGTCTTAAAGAAGAACATGGAAGGTTGAATAGCATTTTCGTAAAAGGAATGGTACGTCCCCTGCCCGATTCGATCAGAGGAGGCCGGGAATATGACGGGGTCTATCATATGATCGATACGGGAACAAAGAGGGAACAACTCGTAAATATCAAAGACGGATTTTACACATGGAAGTATCTTGATGACAAGGAAGCTGGATTTACCCCCTGGCCGCTTTTGGTGCGCCCTGACGGCTCTGTTAACAGCGGAATGGAAATTACCACCGTGATGGAGATGGGCAATTTATCAAAGGTAAATTATACTACCAGCTTTAACATGAAGGGAAAGATTGTTCCCGGACAGGGAATCTCTATGGAAGAAGTTTCCCGAAGCGCGGGAGCGGCACGGGATCAGAAAGACGCTCCTCATATTTACGCCGGAACAATGATCCGGGCGGGAGAGTATCCAAACGAGGCGATTCCCGCCGATATCGAAAATCTTGTCAAATCAGGAAGAGCGGCAATAAAAGCGGAGCCGAAACCCAACATTGCGAAATATCCTTCGTGGTATCTCAAGTATCCGGCAAAGCCCGGCTTTATCTATGCCGCAGGAGAAAAAACCTTCGCCGTACAAAAGACTGCCTTTGCTCTGGCGGAAGCCGCCGCCGCCGCTAATCTTGCGGAACAAATACGAGTACACATTGAAAGTTCAATCACGGAAAATTCAACTAACAATAAAACCATTATTGATGAGCGAATAAAAAGCGAAGCCCTCCAGCGGGTAAAATACAAAATTATTGAACGGCATTACAACGAGGAAACGCGTACCGCCTTTGTCCTGGCGGAAATGGCGCTTGAATAGACAGAACAAATTTTGAATAACGTCAGCCAATTTTCATGGCAGGCTCGTAACGTATGCGGAACTCCGGCATGGCGTTCAGAGTGTGGTAGTAATTGATACGCCAATCCTCTCCCTGATTTGGGTCGTTTGTTCCGCTAGCGGGCGGCGTAAACAGTTTGAATTCAAGACGCTGTTTCCCGTTCAGCCTGTTTTTGAAAAACGCCGGAGCAAGATCAACGCTCTTAACGCCGGGTTTTTTATAAAACCATTTGCCGTTTATTTCTATCATGGCGTTTAACTTTTCAATGTCGCCGGTATCGGTAAATATAACCTCGCAGAAAACGGGATTGCCCTCAAAATCAATTGGAATAGCTATGCCGTCCGCGTCTTCGCTTGAACCCCATCGCAGCTTCGCGGGAAAGGCAAGTTTCTCGCCCTGTTCCATCTTGGGAGAATAATAACTGTCCGCCATAATTTTTTTGTAGTCTTCCAGAAATGGCTGGGCAATACCCACGCTTGAATTATTGGGGTCTTCCATCTCAAGCCCCAGCCTTCCTCTGTCCCTGAACTGGTAAAAAGTAATGCCGGTAATATCGGGCGCTTCTTTCGGAATGCGGCGGTAAAAATCGACAAGTTGTTCCGCCTGCTCATACGGGCCGTTTACGTCACCGTCAGCGTTAATCTCGGAGAGGACAAAGGGCTTAGATTTTCCGGCGTGCGCGACAAAGCGCTCAAAATCGAAACACAGCCCTTCGAGAATGGTTTTATTTGATGAGCGCTTGTGACTTCTTCCACCCGGCTCTGCAATGTCAAAAGGCCAACCCCAGTGAAGCGAAAGATACGTATCCGAAGACCAGATATCCGCCTCAGCTATTGCCTTGGCAAACTCATCTTCGTAATCCATTTTTCCGCTCTTGGTTTTAAGCGCTCCGCCGATGCACAAAATGGTGTTGATATGCTGAGCATGTTGCTTAACAATTTTATGGAAGCGGACATAAAAATCCGCCACCTGCTGATACGTGTAACGCTTGTTAAAAGCAAACCATGTTCCCGTAGCTTCGTGGTTAATCCTCAGCATAAGCCTGCCGAAAGGAATTAAATCTTTGGCGATTTGAACAAGGTGTTCATCGCTCACAGCGCAGTCGATCGTCAACGTAAGAATAACATCCTGACCGTGACGGCGCACATCACGCATTGACGCAAACGGCTCTCCGTCGGTATCTTCGCCTGCGGCGTTGCCAAGTCCGCCCTGATATGGGAAATAATCATCATAGGCGTAATCCCACGCAAAGTCCGCCTTGCCCGGCTCTACAAGCGTACTTGCGCGCGCGGGCCACCCCTTGTCCAGCGGATAGTAGCAGTACATCAGATTTATTCCGCGGTGAGGCTTGTCCAGAACATTCAGTATGTAATCCTGATTTACATACTCCCCTCTTTCACTTCCGTCTCCCAAATCCAGCGCGCATTTCGCGGGACTCATGCGGAGTTTGTATGCGGTCATTGGCGTCTCCTTGGTTTAGTTTACACGGTTTTTTGTTTTGGGACAATTCTGGATGGCTGGAATTAATTTGCGTGCTCTTTCCTTTAATTTGAAACTAATTTATATTGAATAGTCAGATGAAAAAAGCAATTTACCTTGACGGACGGAAAGTTGTATACGAACTGGATCGAAAGCAAGTAAAAATATTAACTTGCGAATCCGTTTCGATTGTTCGGTATACGTTTCGGCAAACGACAATACGCCAATCAACACGATAGAAAATTTTATTCAAGACAAGTCGGCCTATATTCTTTCCGCTCTGGCAAATACAAAAAAATTTCAAAAAAGCAGAGAATAAACATAACTACGTTACAGGAGATAAATTCCGCTATCTGGGGAAAAACCTGCGGCTTGTTGTAAAAAAATGGAAAAGAAGCATCAGCTCTAACGGCGTGTACCTTACATTAAGCGTAAAAAATGTTAAAGATACGGCGCTCAAAAAAAGGATAATTGAAAAATGGTTTGTTACGGAATGCGAAGAAGTATCTATGGAAATAATTGACGAGATGTATCAAATCTTTAAGAAATACCATGTGCCAATCCGAAATTGGTATTACGCAACATGGTATCACGCTGGGGAAGCTGCCGCCCAAAGAGCGGCATAATTACGCTTAACAAACGATTAATTGAAGCTCCATATAACACTTTTGAGTATGTTGTTATGCATGAGTTTATACATTTTTTGTATCCTAATCATTCCAGTTATTTTTATAATATGCTGTCCAAGCTGATGCCTGATTGGAAGGCTCGGAAAAAATTGCTTGAGGATGCTTTGTTTTATGCGGCGGAGTGAAGGGGGGATTATGCACGCACTGGGTGCGGAATTGAGCTAGTTATATTTCCGTATTTGGCACGTTTTTACTTCCGTGTTTGGCATTTTTGGCGGCATATTAATTACATCGCTTAAGAATTGATTCGGTTGCAGTATAATATGCTGACCATAGGAATCTTTCTCAAAATGGTCTATGAATTTATCCCATTCACCGATAAAAATATCGATAAAATCGCTTGAATTCCCTCTTTTTAAATAACGTTCCCGATAAATTTCTTTATCATTTCTTTGAGGATAACAAAGACAGTAACGTATATTTTCTTCTCTAAGCAATCTAAGTATGAGAAAATCAGATGGGATGAGTAGAATATTTTCTGATTCTAAATTTTGTTTGATGGTTGAAATATAATTAAACGGCCAATCATCATTTGGGATATTCTCAGGATTTGCTTTTGATAATTCGTTGTAAGGCGTTTCTTTCGCAAGCAAATATTTATATGGCATAGATACTAAATCTATTACCAACTCAGGGTACAATGAGGCAAAGTGAGATTTTCCTGTTCCGGCATAGGCTGCGATTATATTGTTCACGTTTTATTTATGTATTATATAATAATTAATAAACAGTAATATGAAGAATATTTTTCATTTTTTTGAATATCATGCAATATTATGTTCATATGTTTGATTCAATCAAAAACTCTTTATACTTTTCTTACATATGATGTAGTATAAAACGTAATAAAATAATATTATGTGTATACCTATCATATTGACGATATATAGCTCAAAAAACACTAAAGAAACTTTTTAGCAACAAAAGAAATGTGGAATCCATAGAAATTTTATAAAAAGGTTTTACGGAACAAATGATGTGAAATGCAGATAATATGACAATTTGCAAATTAAATGATTTTGATTTGAATTAGGATATATTTTCCCTTTATGAATTCTCTAAAAGTAACACAAATTATTAATTCTTTTCATGAATAAAATCTAATTTGTTATATTAATTTGACTGTGAAGATTTATAGAACTATGCCAGAAATGATTTGAATCCAATTTTTGAATGGTTTCATCATACACATTGAGAGTTCCAGATGGATCTTTTATAGTTATTAAAAGGCAGAAATCCTGGCTTAATACCTCTTTATGAACAGCTTGTTGTTCACTGAAACTTCGATAAAGCCCAGTCAGTTGTAAGTTCCATTTTTTATTTGCGGTTGTATATTTCTGTTTGTTAGAATCTGACATTTCCGAAAGATCAACTGCATATTTCTTTATAGGGTAATACTTATCAGCATATTTTATGAGAAGCCTTTCTTGTTGTGAAAATGTACCATTACCTGCCATTATTTTCCTTTTGCTATACAATGCGTGTCTGAATATATTTCCTGGATTCTCCCTACCTACCGAATTAAGAATCATAGGTCTGCTAGTATCACGTTCTCTTATATTATCATAGGTTCCCAAGTAAACATCTATATTTGATTGACAATATTCTGACCCTTGGCTTGGTTCTAAAATTGGAGAATATACAAGAGTTGCTATTATTTGACCAGTATAGAAACCATTATTGATCAGACAAGATGGCATTGGAAAATTAAGTATATCCAGAAAACTACCTTTTAACAGAGTTTCTCGCAGTATAAGGGTTATTTCATGTGGATCATTATAAAGTATCTCAGGGACAGATGGAGGTTTACCAAAGCCAACATATTTTGTTCTCTCTACGTTAGGTATGGTCAGATTGTCTGGATATTTTGCTGAATGAATAACCATGCCTTTTATCAAGAGCGGATCGAATTCTTGATTTATTTCCTGATAGAGACCTGTAGCAAGACCAGCAATTCTAGGGGTTGAAAAACTGGTTCCAACATCTTGGACAATACTACCGTCAACAGAGAATGATTTTACACCCGTTATTGTTGTAGACCCATCAGGTTTAACACCAGCATTACCGCCATAATGAACAAGTTCAGGTTTGATGATAAATTCTGGACCAGGTCCAATTCTTGAAAAAGGAGAAGGATTATCAATTTCGGCAAAATCGTAAGGACCTTTAGCATGGGCTATAGAACCAATAACCAGAGATAATACAGAGTCAGCTCCTTTGTGAAGTTTACCTCGTGGACGACCATATTTGAAATTATCACAATTACCAACGGATTTACATATAAGAACATTATAAGTTTCCTGTATGTAATCCAAAGATATAGCAAAGTCGGAAAATGTTGTCTCAGATATTTGATCTTTTATACTAATAGATAGATTCCAAATTTTTACTTTTTCATGATTAGCTTTTATAACCTCTCTGATGTTTTCAATGAGTTCATCTTCCAAAATAGATTCTTTTGAAGTATCTGGAAATATTGCAGCGTCAAATAATTTTATTCCTTTATGTTTTATCCATGACTCTTTTTCAAGATCATCACCATAAAGGGCAATGGCAGCCGTAAATGTTCCATGTGTTGGAGATATCCTGTTATCAGGATAAACAGTCCATCGATTATTCTCTAACCATGGTTCCAAATGAGGAATACGTGCAATACCATTATCAAGAATACCAAGAACTGCGTATTTTTCATCGGTTTTTGGATGCATAACTTGTAATACATCTTGAAATGCACCTGTATCCAGTGATAAGAAATATCGAGGCATTGGTTCGATAGAAAACAAAGCTTCAAAAACTTCACTTTGCTTAAATACATCAAGAATAGTAGTATGCATTCCATGAACATTAAAAATGGGAAATGATTCAGTATATTGTGTTTTCTTATAACTCAAATTATTATTTTGCATAGCATTCTCAAATAATTTAACAATCGCAAGATTATCTTCATAATCTTGAAAATTTAACAAACGAATTTTATAACTTTCCGGTTTATCTGTTATTGAAATAAAAGGATCAAAAGTTGTTATCCTATCAAGACAAGATAAACCATATTTATGATAATTAAATTCTTTTATTCGATCAGAAATTGTTTCCAACTCCTTAACCGTACTTATGCGAACTATTAGTTCTTCTTCATTAAGCAAACCTATTATATTACTTCTTTCTTTATGAGTATTAAGTATTTTTGTAACATAATTTCTTTTATATTTTGCGGTTGCATTGTCACGCAGATAAGCTTTAAATACAAAAGGAATAATAGACTGTTTGTTCTCTCTTTCTGCTATTGTTGTTTTAAATAAATCAAGTTCAGAGATAAGTTGTTCTGATTTTTTTATCAAGAGAGTATCTGGTAAAAGCCATTTGTAGTCTTTACTTCCCCCTCCTTCTGTACGTCGTTCATCTTTACCTTCACGATGGGCAAAAAACTGGATAGGTAAATTTCTTTCAGGCATATTCTAACTCTCCTCTTTCGCTATACCTTGTATTTTTCGATAAGGTATACCGAGATCATGTATTTCTTTTTGTGTTGCTTTGTATTTCCTAAGATAGGATAAAAATATTTCTTCATTATCAATATTATGGTTAGAATATAGATATATTTCTCTTAGGATTTCTCCATAATTAATAGAATAATCATTATTATGAATAATTGTATTTTTTATAACATTTTGTAATACGGTCTTAATTGATGAATAACTAAAACCAAAAAATGCATTGGCAAGTTGTTTTAGTTTCTTAGGATTTTCAAAAAGAATATTTTCTGTATTCTTAAGAATTATTTTAATATAGGAGATAATTTCTTCTTCATTAGGTTTTTCAAGGAAGAGAATTTTTGAAAAACGACGCCAAATTGCAGGATCAAGCAATTCATGATGATTAGTAGCAGCTATTAAGATGGTATTTCCACCAAGATTATCAATATTTTGAATGAGGCTATTAACTACCCTTTTCAACTCACCTAACTCGTTTTTGTCATCTCGTAATTTGGCAATGACATCAAATTCATCTAGGAAAAGAATACACTCTCTATTTACAACAAAATCAAATATTTTACGTATATTTTTTGCCGTACTACCAAGGAGAGATGAAATTAAGCCATCAAGACGAGGGCATACTAATGGAAGTTTCATAATAGATGCTATATACTGAGCTACAGTGGTTTTTCCACAACCTGGAGGACCGTAGAGGAGAATAGAAAATGAAGTTTCTATTCCAGCTTTTAGGAGCATATCTCGTTTTTTATAATACTGCATAAAAGAATGAATCTCAGAATATATATGTTTATTAAGTATAATTTTTTCTGCAAGAATTGAAGGATTAGTGATTTCTACCATTTCGAGACGGCTTTCTGTATCAACAGGTTTAGTAGAAAATTCATCCAAGGTCGTTAGTTGTCCTTTTCTTTCAGATAAAATATTCCTGATTTTTTTCGATAAAGCTGGGTCTCCCTGTTGTTCTAAATTATCAGCTAGAACAGTAGCATAATTTAAAATTTTATCTTTTTCCCCTCGTAATCCACCTTCAATAATTTTAACCATTTCTGTATACATATTAGCCCCTCTTGTATGAATTATCGGGGGAAATGTAAGAATTGTCAATATAAATGTTATAAAATATCAAATTTTGTTAGAATATATGTGTCTGTTTATGAATTTTTAGGTTTCAATAAGTCGAATTTTGTCATATTTGTATAATAAATGTATGAAAAAGTAGACTTTTTAATAAATTGTTTTTTGGTTTTTGCAATTAATCTGATAAAATTGTTAATAAATACGTAAAAAGCGATTTTTCATCAATTTTATTATGGTTTATTTATTTTTTTAAATGGTACAGTGTATTTATGTATAATTTGATTTCCATTTAGCTCCAGCTTAGAAAGAAGTTTCGCAACTTCATTGATTTTGCCAATCACATCATTTTGAACAAGTGCTTCAGTAAATTTCTTTACAGCTGAACAAAAATTACTGAGTAATTCAGGTGTCATTATTTTTATGTCATCACTTGGTGAAGCTTCGGAGCTAAATATATTACTGTTATGAATCATTATTGGATAATATTTTAAAGTACTGTCAATATAATGTTTCTTAAACCATTGTACTGAATTAAGCAACTGACCGCAATAATCTTTTGAGATCTTCTCAGTTGTAGTTCCATTTTTGCACTCAATTATAGCATATTCAGAATTTCCCAAAGCAAATAAATTGTCCGGTGCTATACCACCATATTCTACTTCTGGGCGAGAAGAGCTAATGCCAATTATAGAAGCAATATCTTTTAACGCTTGTTCAAATTGATTTGATGAATTCTCAGAAAAATTTAAACAGTCTAATATTGAACTTACATGAATTAAATAGTCGTTTGCGTTTAGATTATTGTCAGAAATATACTTAATCGCATTTGCTGCTTGTCCATTTGGAGAAGATTGTAGTTTGCTAAATTGAATACCGTCGATAGGTTTCATAACCATAGGATTCAAGTTTCTTGCAGAAAGGAGTAATTCCTGTGCTCGTACTGGATTGGTAAAATTTTTATATTCCGCCATATACTGCATAAGTAAACCTTTTGTTTTTTCATCTTTAGTGTTTTTCATTTCCGTTTCAATTATCGAAAAAGCTTCATCATACTGCTCAATGCATTCTTTTTCGAAGGCATTTCTCATAGCAACAACTATTGAATCAATTTTTGCTGATTTGTTATATTCGATTGAAGTTAACACAGATTTACTTGCATTAATCCATCCAGAATCACGTTGTAAAATGTATTTAACAAGCGAAAATACCTCTTTAACTTCAGGTTTTTTATTTGATTCCATAAGTTGTTCCCATAGTTGGCGTGAAAGATTGAGTTGTTCAAAAGTTGCCTTACTAAAAAAGTTATTTCCACCTTGATTTATCATTAAATCTGCTAATTTGCTTCCCATAAAAACGATCACACAATAATCACTATTTGAACGAACACCACGTCCTATACCTTGTTCTATTTTCTGAATTTGCTCCCGGCAAATACGTTTATCGCTTGGGTTTATACCTTGGATAACAATGTCATATTCACTACGCATTGCTGGTAACCCATCAATAACAAGAATTCGGCAAGCATTATCTGGCAAATCTATGCCGTCATATTTGTTTACAAGTATAGTTAATCCAACATATTTACCATTCTTAAGAAGTAAAATTCCACTTTCAATGTTTTTATCACGAGAAGATAAAATCTGCTGTGGTTGTACATTTTTCCAAAAAGACAGACGTTCAAATGAAGGGACAATAACAACAACATTATATTCTTTCGATAGCTTCATAAGTTTTAGCTTTATATGTTCATCCGTAATATTAGGATTCAAATATTTAGGAATCAAGATAAGCCTTTCACCTAAATCATTTGCTTTTTCAGGAGTAATGATATTATCAATATCCGTATACTTCAAACCAATGGTTGAAACGAAAACACTGTCGTCAGCAAGCGTAGCGCTCATAAATATTCTTCTCTGGGCTTGCTCAAAGCTTAATATTTTATTAATAGGAATACCTTTCATAGTTAATTCAATACCCCGAGCAGAAATGACGCAGTTGCAAGTTTTCCAATTATTTTTAAGAAGCGGTAAATTAAATAACACAAAAGGTTCTTTAGAAAATTTCTTTATAGTTAATAAATCATAAATTTCTTTGCAATGCCCTTGCCATAGCCAAAAAGGGACAAGGTAATTATATCGTATATCTTGATGTTCGATAATATCACAAAATGTTTGATTTTCTGAAACTTCACGGTGTACAGAGAAAATATTTATAATTGATTTATATAATTCATGTGTTGATTTTATAGAAATTGTGTGTTGTTGTTCAATTGTATCTAAGCAAGCGTGTACATCGTCCATGATAATACTACCTATTTGAATATTCCCATTTTGATGCATACCGAATATACTTTTGCCATTGACAAGCTTATGAATATTAGCAACAAGAATAGCCTTGTTGGTTTTAAAATGGTAATCATCTTCGCCATTTTCTATTTTATTATCATATTTATCAAAACTATCACATGCGACACGAATACCAAGTTTTTTGGCTTCAGAACAAACCTGTTGAACGAGGTAATTATCTGGAACAATGTATACAGCTGGACCTTTCTCTTCATTCAAGCAGCTTTGAAGAATAGTCAATCCCACTATAGTTTTTCCACTACCTGTATTCATTTTTATAATTACGTTCTTCTCATTGCGTTTCATGAACCATTGCTTCCATACTTCAGTTTGAACATCGCGTGGGTATCCAAAATTTTTATCTTTGCCTGGAAGAGCCATAAAAATATCTCGTGGCTCTATTGGTTCATGGTTATTAATAGATGAAACCAGTTTACTAAAATTAATAGGCATTGTTCTTTTCTCCCATGTATATAAGTAATTTATTATATATAAAACCTTTGAATTTGTCTTTACTTTTGATTTTAGCATATTTTTGTTTCAATATTTGGCTTATTTTTACTTCCTATTTTGGCATACTATCCGCAAAGTCAATATTTCTCTATACTGTATAAACAAGGAAAACAAACATGGCAACACCAACCAACAATAACACAGCAAGCATCGGTTTCGAGCAGCAAATATGGGCGGCGGCGGACATTCTGCGTGGCAACATGGATGCAGCAGAGTACAAGCACGTTGTACTGGGGCTTATTTTCCTTAAGTACATTTCGGACAAGTTCGAAGAGCGTTATCGTGAACTTGAAGCCGAGGATGACGATGTGGAAGATAAAGACGCTTATGCCGAAAAAAATGTGTTTTTTGTGCCGCCGTCGGCACGTTGGAGCGTAATTTGTGAATCCGCACATAAAGAAGAAATCGGTACTGTTATTGATGACGCTATGCGAGCGATTGAAAAAGAAAACAAGCGACTTAAAGATATATTGCCAAAAAATTACGCACGAGGCGATCTTGATAAACGCCGACTTGGAAATGTTGTTGACTTGTTCACTAATGTTCAGATGATAGAACATGGTACGGACAAAGACATACTGGGTCGTACTTATGAATACTGTCTTGCCAAGTTTGCCGAACAGGAAGGCAAACGTGCCGGAGAATTTTATACGCCGTCCTGTGTAGTGCGAACGCTTGTCGAGGTGCTTCAACCATTCAAAGGGCGTGTGTATGATCCTTGCTGTGGCAGCGCCGGAATGTTCGTACAGAGTGCGGACTTTGTGCGTAATCATTCGGGTAATATCGGTAATCTTTCGGTCTATGGACAAGACGCAAACCCGACAACTCGTAAAATGGCTTTGATGAATCTTGCTATTCGTGGCATTGAAGCCGACCTTGGTGGATATAATGCCGATACGTTTCATAACGATTTACACCCAACGCTGAAAGCAAATTTTATAATGGCGAATCCCCCGTTCAATCTTTCAGACTGGAACGATGGATCTCTAAATAATGATCCTAGGTGGAAGTATGGCTTACCGCCTTCAGGTAACGCCAACTTTGCATGGCTTCAACACATGATTCATCACCTTGCGCCGGATGGAAAAATCGGCATGGTGCTTGCTAATGGTTCACTGTCGTCCCAGAGCGGCGGTGAAGGTGATATACGGCGCAAAATTGTAGAAGATGATCTTGTTGAAGGTATTATCGCCATGCCTACACAGTTATTTTACACTACGCAGATACCTGTTTCTCTTTGGTTTATAAATCGAAATAAAAAACAGAAAGGCAAGACGCTTTTTATTGATGCTCGCAAAATGGGGACGATGGTTAATCGCCGTTCACGTGAAATGACTGCCGAGGACATTGCCAAAATTGCCGACACATTCAAAGCATTTAACAACGGTACGCTTGAGGACATAAAAGGTTTTTGCTCTGCCGTAAAAACGGAAGAAATCGCAAAACAGGATTTTATTCTTACTCCGGGGCGTTATGTTGGAATTGAAGAACAAGAAGATGACGGTGAACCTTTTGAGGAAAAAATGGCACGGCTTACTGGCGAACTTTCTGAAATGTTTGATCGTTCTCACGAATTGGAAGATAAAATCCGCAAGAGACTTGGGGCGATTGGGTATGAAATCTGAGAGAACTTCTCATCAACTAGCTGATGTTATCGATCTTATAGGCGGTGGAACACCAAAGACCAGTATTTCCGAATACTGGGATGGTGAAATTCCGTGGATATCAGTCAAAGATTTCAATAATGATAACCGCTATGTATATACAACTGAAAAATCTATCACAAAGGCGGGTTTAGGTAATAGTTCTACAAAGTTGCTTGCTTATGATGATATTATTATTTCGGCTCGTGGTACGGTAGGTGAATTGGCAATGATACCATTCCCAATGGCATTTAATCAGTCGTGTTATGGTATTCGAGGAAAGAAAGATATTATAATTCAGCCTTACCTTTATTACTTACTAAAAGATAGTATGTGCTTACTTAAAAGCCAGACTCACGGTTCTGTGTTTGATACAATAACTAGAGAAACATTTGCAAACATCAAAATAAGTTTGCCATCAATACCAGAACAACAAATGATAGCTGACATATTATCTGCTTTGGATGACAAGATTACCGTAAATGGAAACATAAATCATCATTTAACGCCAACAATGTCAGAAACAGACAATTCGCCGGACATTAGCTTAGGAAGCAGGGTATCGCGCAACTCTGCAAGACGGCGATTCTCTAAGGCATTGTTGGCAATTTGTTTAAACAATGGTTCAACTTCATTATTGAATTTGGCGATTAATTTAACATTTGGAATTAAGATTTGTAATGCTTTTACTTCATTTTGGTTCAATCCGGGTTGTGCAGCTTTGCTTGACGCCATAGTAAATAACTTCTCTCTATTTTCATCAAGCCTTAATAAAAGGTATAAGAAATATTGCGAAGGCATCTTGTTGTTTGTACGAAGTATGAACACGTGTTCGTTGATTGCACACTGTTGATGAGGGAAACCACCAAGAGCCATAGATGTTTTTCCTGTATATGCACCATCTTTATATAGCAAAACATCACCAGACTTAACAACACCGCGTTGCAATCGCTGAAAGAAATCAAGTGATATATATTTTTCTTTACTATAGTCATAAACACCAAAACGCTCAATATTTTCAGCACCAATACTTGGTATGCCTGAAAGTAATGCCCCGCCTTTCGGACGAGAACCGCTTTCAATATCAGTTAGATAATCGCCCAAAATTGATAAATCACCTGTAAAGTATAATTCGTTAAAGATCGCCTGTGCTATCTGTTCTAAATGATGATTTTTTTCTGCGATGTTAGAGATTTTTTCATCAAAACAAGATAGTGTGGCAGCAATTCCTTTTTGCTCTGGAATAGGAGGTATCCTGACATCCAATGATGCCAATTCAGAAAATGTA
>Ga0268262_10004078_pt1 | contig 15320 bp, 10 predicted proteins | sample TergutNc150P3_FD_190354 | JGI IMG/M metagenome (GOLD analysis project Ga0268262, IMG submission 190354) | Nasutitermes corniger P3 segment gut microbial community from laboratory colony in Florida, USA - Nc150 P3 (SPAdes) (version 2) | ecosystem: Host-associated > Arthropoda: Insects >... | reverse complement strand
AGGTGAAAGTATCATATCAAATTGAGTGAATAGCCGCGTGTAAGCGTCTTTTATAAGGGCGCGCACCTGCAGGGCTTTTTTGTAGTACGCGTCGTAATATCCCGATGAAAGCACGAACGAGCCGAGCATGATCCTTCTTTTTACTTCCAGGGCGAAACCTTCACTTCGGGAAAGGCGATACACTTCAGAAAGGGATTTGGCGTTGGCGCTTCGGTAGCCGTACTTCAAACCGTCGTAACGCGAAAGGTTTGATGAAGCTTCGGCGCAGGCGATTATATAATAGGTGGGAATCACATAATCCATCAGCGGCATTTCAAATTCTTCTATAGCCGCTCCTGAGGCTTCCAATTCTTTCGCGACAGCCAGAACCGCGTTTTTCACTTCTTCGTCAATGCCGCCTGAAAAATAATTGCGGGGCAGCCCAATCTTTACGCCTTGCATTCCGGAGGAACTTTCCCAGTTGCCGAATTCAAAGGGCTTTTCTATAACGCAGGTGCTGTCCTGAGTATCTGGCCCTGAAATAATCGAAAGCAAAGAGGCGCAATCGTCAATGTTCTGCCCGATAGGGCCGATTTGATCCAGCGATGACGCGTAAGCCAAAAGCCCGTACCGCGACACGGAGCCGTAGGTTGGTTTGATGCCTGTAACGCCGCAGAAGGCGCTGGGCTGGCGTATGCTGCCGCCGGTGTCTGAACCGAGCGCCAGCGGAATCTCCCCCGCGGCTACGGCGGCGGCGGCGCCCCCCGATGAGCCGCCCGCGACACGCGAAAGATCCCAGGGATTGTGTACCGGTCCTGACACGCCGGTTTCACTGGAGCCGCCCATAGCGTACTCGTCCATGTTTAATTTCCCGATGACAACCATGCCGGCTTTTTCCAGCTTCTCGATAACCGTGGCGTTGAACACGGGCGTGTACCCTTTAAGCATTTTAGACGCGCAAGTGGTTTCGATTCCCGTCGTAGAAATGTTATCTTTGACGGCGATTGGCACGCCGGCAAGCGGGGAGGGTGTCTCGCCATTATCAATACGCGATTGAATTTCTTTTGCGCGAGCTAAAGCTTTCTCTTTTGCTACTGTTAAAAAAGCGTTATAGCGGTCGTCGTTTTTCTCAACCGCGTCAATGTACGCGCCTGTCAATTCGACCACGCCGAGTTTTTTCGCTTTAATGAGGGACGACAAACCAAGGGCGCTTTCTTTATACATCGCTATCAGCCTTTTTTACTCAACCGTTTTGGGCGCGATGATGTTTTGATCATTACGCACCGGCGCGTTTTTTAATATCAATTCGCGATCGAACGAAGGGCGCACAGTATCGTCCCGAAAATCATTTACGTTATCAAACGGGTGGCTGCGCTCAACTACGCCGTTGGTATCAATTTCGCCGAGCCGCGCCATGTAATCAAGAATTTCCCGCAGATCCCTGGCCAATTTGACTTTTTCATTATCCGAAAACGTAAGGCAGGATAAATCCTCCAGGTATGAGAGTAGTTTATCGTCTGTTTGCATGGTAATTCCTCGGTTATTAACACATTATTTTATATTTGTTGCTTTTTTGTCAACCGTCTGTATTGCCTCATTAAAAGTTGTATACTTATTCCTCAAAACGCCATGTAACGCTTGTGAGTACGTTTCCTCCTTACTGCCTGATCTGTTTTTATAGACTGCTTACAGCTTCAGGTGAGAACTACGGCAATTCCGAAATCCCAATAACGGAGTCGGCAAATGGATCTAGCTGACGTTCCGCAGATTCAAACACTACAATATCCGGGTTGAAGAGATTTATATATTCCTGAATGTTACTTATATTACAAAAATGGATAAAGAGTGCTCTGCCGAATTGTTGCGCAAAATATTTGCCAATAAAATATTCCTGGGCGTAGCTGTCACATAAAAACAAGATCACGGGTAAATTCTGGTCAGTATTCACGTAAGCATGATTTTCCCATGTAAATGGTCTGTAGACATCAACATCGTCAAAAAAAGATGAATCAAGTCTTTGGTATGTAAATCCTGATTTTAATTTAACATCAGGTATTTCTTTTTCGTCATAGCTTATTTCAATATCATCTGGTTTATACGGTATTATTTCCGGAAAATAAATATTGATATGCTTCATCAATTCACGATACGCAAAGAATGCCCCTGTCTGGTTATAATGGGTTAAATCACCTAAAGAAACTTGATACGAAATATATTTATCCTTTTCCGCAACTAACGCCTGCCTGATATTAAAAATATCAACGCTTGTATTTTCCTGAAGATAGTTTGTTATTATATCCAGCTGGATAGGTTCTGGGCCACGTATAATTGATTTTGGATAATATTCAGGATATACCGACTCTTTGTCGGTACAGAACATGACAGCCAGCGGTATGCCTTTTTCCCCAAGGTATCTTTTTACTTCCTCAAGTTTTTCTGCCATCCCTGATAATTGCTCATCGGAAAGAAATTTCTTTCCCTGGAATTTTGTGATTAAATCATTGTTGGCATAAAAATGATGCCCTTTTTCTCCCATTAGATAAACAGTTTGTCCGAGTGTATAACAAACATTGTTCAGTCGTTTATTTTCATTAACAGCCTTGTATATAACCAGCAGTTTCTCCCTAAAGCCGGTGCTGTCCTTAAACCAGTCGTCAAATTGCCGGATAAAAGTTCCGGGATGATTTTTTAAATCAGAAAGAAGAGGACGATTCGCAAGAATTCTGTTCTCGGCAACAGAAATTCTGTCTGATGATAAATCCACAAAGACAAGAGGCATTGCAAGCATTGAGACGAACACAAAGATAAAACAAACGTTAAAAAACCGCAATTTTGTCTCCTAAAACCTGAAATAAATAAACGGATTGTACGACGTGGAAGTAACGATAACTATACACACAAAGAAAAGAACAAGAAGAAGTACCGATGTTATTTTTTTTACGATAAAATCATCCTGTATTTTTAAAAAATTGCCTGCCGATTTTAGTATAGGGGTTGACGCAAGGGCCGACAGACATAACATAAAAATGATCTTTGGGCTAAGATAATACCAGATTGTAAACCCGACGTTTTGTGGCTTTACAATACCAAACATTATTCCAAGATATGATAGCGCGTAATACAATCCCGGCGAACGGAAAAAAACCCAGCCAACTACAACGACAAGCATGGTAAGTATGTACCGCAGGGGAACCAAGTATTTATTTTTAACTTCCCTTGCCGTGAACAGGCGCTCGACAATTAGAAACAAACCATGCCAAAGCCCCCAAACCATAAAACTAAAACTTGCCCCATGCCAAATGCCTGTTAGAATAAAAACAATTAGCAAATTGACATAGACGTTTCCTTTTCTATTGCCTCCCAATGGTATGTATACATAGTCTTTAAACCACGATGAAAGGGATATGTGCCATCTGCGCCAGAATTCGGTTATGGTTTTTGATATATACGGATAATTAAAATTTTCCAGAAATTCAAACCCGAACATTTTGCCAAGACCTATAGCCATGTCAGAATAACCGGAAAAGTCAAAGTAAATCTGGAACGCGTAACAGATTATTCCAAGCCACGCGATAAAAGCCGTGTTTTCCACCGCTGGATTTGTGAATATCAGATCGGCAACATAGCCAACGCTGTTTGCGATAATAACTTTTTTTGCAAGCCCTATGATAAATCTTTGAACCCCTGATGCAAATTTTTCGACAGTTTCTTTGCGCCCGTGTATTTGTTTTTCAATATCTATGTACCGTACTATTGGGCCCGCAATCAATTGCGGAAAAAAAGAAATATAAAACGCAAGCTTAACAGGATCCTTCTGAACTTTCACTTTTTGCCGGTACAGATCAATTACATACGACATCCCCTGAAAAGTGAAAAAAGATATTCCTATCGGCAATAGAATCTGATGATATACAAAATTCGTACCTAAAAAACGGTTAAAGGTATTAATGGCAAAATTAAGGTACTTAAAATAAAACAGAATTCCCAAATTGCAGGCGACAGAAAGAATAAGCATAATTCTCGCAAGGATTTTTTGTTGTGTGCCAATGCTTTTATGAATAAATAAGCCAAAAGAATAGTTTATTGTAATTGACAATAACATTACTAAGACATATCTTGGTTCACCCCATGCATAAAAAAACAAACTTACAAGCAGCAAAAAGTGCAGCCGGTAGTTTTCCTTGATCAGGTGATATCCGGCAATAACCAGCGGTAGAAAGAAAAACAGAAAAATTGACGAGCTAAATACCATTATTTTCCTTAAAATGTTGGTTTTAAGCGATCATAATGCTAATGAATGTATGCGTCAAGTGTATCTTTAGGGTAAAAAAGATCGTTTATAGAATACAAAATATGGAATTGAGCCAGCTTTTTATCCGCAATTTGAAAATATGGCGAAGAGTAATGGGGATTTCCCAGAAGGACCTTGCCGAAAAATGCGGTACGTCTCATTCATATATCAGACAGCTGGAAAGCGGAAACGGCTATCCTTCCTTTGTATTTATCGGGAAAATAGCCAATGCCCTGCAGATTGAGCCGTACCAGCTATTCTATGGTGATGGTGAAACAGCTAAATCAAATAAATCCGCGTATATAACGCATATTGAATCCGTGCAAAATAAGTTGATTGAATCCCTTTCTAATGAAATTCAAACTGCCTTTGACGAACTAAAAAAATATCAATAATACTCCATCGGACGCGCGGCTACGCCGTTTTGTATCAAATAATCCTTTAGCTCGCTGACTGAAAAATTTCGTTCCAGGCGCGGTGAGTACAGCATACTGCTGATAATGGCCGCCTGCGCTTCCGTGGCGGTAAAAAGATCTTTCAGGTGTTCGGGTTTTCCCGCGCCGCCGGAAGCGATGAGCGGAACCGACACTGCGGCTTCCGCAAGTTTCATAAGCTCAATATCGTAGCCGGAGAGGGTTCCGTCGCGATCGATGCTGTTTACGCATATTTCGCCCGCGCCGAGTTCCTGCCCGCGCTTTATCCATTCGATGGCGTCCATTCCCGTAGCCAGCCTTGCCCCGTCGATGTATACCTCGTATCCGCTAGGGGTAAGCCCCGTGCGCTTTACCTGGGTTGAAAGCACGATACACTGGGCGCCAAAGGCTTTGGAGCCCTCGGTTATAATTTGCGGATTTCTTACGGCCATCGAATCAACGCTGATCTTTTCCGCCCCCGCTTTTAGCGCCTCGTACATATCGTTAAGACTTTTTATACCGCCGCCGACTGTGAAGGGGATAAACAAACGGCGAGCCACTTTTTTTACGGTTTCGATATCAATCCCGCGCTTTTCCGCGCTCGCCGTAATATCGTAAAAGATCAGTTCGTCGATTTGCTCGTTGTACATTGTTTCCGCAAGTTCCTCGGCGGGGGCGACGTTTATGTTGTCCTGAAACTGTACCGCTTTTGTCACCGTGCCTTTAATAATGTCAAAGCAGGCTATAAGTCTTTTCGTCAGCATGAATCAGCCCCCTTTACCGAGGCCAAGAAAGCCGCCAAGAATAGCGAGACCGGCTTTACCGCTTTTTTCAACGTGAAACTGGGTGGCGAAAATATTGTCCCTGTGAACAGCCGCCGTGAACCGGCCGTTGTAATCAGCCGTTCCCCACAGATCATCCGTGTTCTCCGGCTTTGCGTGAAAAGAGTTTACAAAATAAAAGTAACCTTCCTTTGCGCTAACATTGTTAATGTTATTGATCGGACTTTCCGTAAAGCTAACCTTGTTCCAGCCCATCTGCGGAACCCTCACCTTTGAAGCGTCGAATTTAATTACCTTGCCTTTTAGCCATCCCAGGCAGTCCGCGTCGTCTTCTTCGCTGTGCTGAAAAAGAATTTGCAGTCCGACGCAGATGCCAAGGAAAAAAGTTTTTTTCCTGAAGACCGCGTCTTCCAGCGCCGTAATTATATTCAACTCGCGCAGGGATTCCATAGTCGCCCCCGCGCTGCCTACTCCCGGCAGCAAGATATGAGTCGCGTCCGCAAGCTCATCTCCCTGACGAGCGAACTCCGCGTTGTACCCAAGGCTGGTTATTGCGTGCATCACGCTTGGAGCGTTCCCGGCTTTGTAATCAATTACTTTAATCATCGATATAAACCTGGACCTTAATTCTATCCCTTATTCCCATTCTACCGTAGCGGGGGGCTTTGATGTAATATCGTAAACGACGCGGCTCGCGGACGGTATCTCCGCGGTAATCCTTGAGGAAATGCGGCCTAGAAGTTTGTGCGGCAGCGGGGCGTATTCGCAGGTCATAAAGTCGTCGGTCTTTACGGCCCTGACGGCGATAACGTAATCGTAAGTTCTGTCGTCTCCTTTAACGCCAACGGAGCGCGTGCCGGTAAGGGCGCAAAAATACTGATCGGGCCTGTTTTTAAGGCCGTCCAGCTCTTCGCGGAGAATCGCGTCCGCCTTGCGTAAAGTCAGGAGCTTTTCCTCGGTAACTTCACCCATGACGCGGATGGCGAGCCCGGGGCCCGGGAACGGCTGGCGGTTTATAATCGAAGAGGGAAGCTTCAGCTTTCTGCCGAGAACGCGCACCTCGTCCTTAAAAAGCCCCGACAGCGGTTCCAGGATTCCTGTAAACCTAAGCCTTTCCGGAAGGCCGCCAACGTTGTGATGGCTTTTGATAACCGCGCCGTATTTACCGCCGGATTCAACGACATCCGGGTATATAGTCCCCTGCGCGAGAAAGGGAATGTCGCCTAACTTTGCGGACTCCTCCTCAAACACGCGGATAAATTCCTCGCCGATGATCTTGCGCTTTTTCTCAGGCTCTGTCACGCCTTTCACTTTGTCGAGGAAACGTTTATGCGCGTTGACGCGGACAAAGCGGAGGTTCCTTTTTGAAAAAGCGCGCTCTATTTCATCACCCTCGTTTAAGCGCATGAAGCCGTGATCGACAAAAATGCAGGTCAGCTGCCCCGGTATTGCCAGGGATAAAAGGCTCGCGCAAACGGACGAATCGACCCCGCCGGACAAAGCGAGCAGCGCCTTTTTATCGCCAACTTTTTTTTGCATGAGATCTATTTGCGTTTCAATGTAATCGTCAAGTTTATAATCGCCGGAAGCGTTACAGACATCGTATAAAAACTTGCGGAGTATTTCGCGCCCGCCCTCGGTGTGCTTGGTTTCGGGGTGGAACTGCACGGCGTAGATTTTTTTCGCGCTGTTCTCAAAGGCGGCGATGCAGGCGGCGGTTTTTGCCGTTGCGCGGAAACCCTCGGGCAGACGCTCCGCGGCGTCCCTGTGGCTCATAAGGGCGGTGAAAGGTTCCTTGCCGAATAATCTTGACGGGCTTCCGTCTGGCGTTACTTTGACACGCCCGTATTCACCGGTATCGCCGGGCGCGACTTTGCCGCCGAGTGTCTGGCAAATCAGATGCAAACCGTAGCAAATACCGAGGACAGGAATGCCCAGCGAAAATAGCTCAGGATCGCATTTGGGCGAATCGCTTAGATAAACGCTTTTCGGCCCGCCTGTCAGGATTATGCCAATAGGGTTTAGCCGCTTGATTTCGGCAGCCGGCGTACTGCCCGGCATAATTTGCGAGTATACGGACAAGCTCCTGACCGAGCTTGCGATAAGCTCCTTATACTGCCCGCCGTAATCAAGTACTAATACAAGCTCGCTCATATTTCCACCGTTCCATCGAAAACTTTTATGCAGTCGCCGGTCATGTACACGGCCTCGTCTGTGTAGCGGATTGATAAGTCTCCGCCGGGCAGTTGTACCTTAATGTCCGTGTCCTTATCGCAATGCCCGTTCAGTACCGCCGCTACGGCAGAAGCGCAAGCGGCGGTTCCGCTGGCCTGCGTCTCGCCTGAGCCGCGTTCCCATAAGCGTACTTTTATGCGATTCCTGTCCACAACTTTGACAAATTCCGCGTTTACGCGGTCTGGAAACAAAGCGTCGTATTCAAACAGGGGACCTGTTTTGCTTAAGTCAAGATCATCCAGATTGTCAAGAAATACCACGGCGTGAGGATTGCCCATCGAGACGCAGGTAATTTCGTACTCGCTGCCGATGATCACTTTTCTGGCGATCACGTTTTCTCCCGCCAAATTGACGGGGATATTTTCGGGGCGCAGTTCCGCGCGTCCCATGTCCACCTTGACGGACGATACCGCCCCGTTCCGCGTGGAGAGAAAAAGCCTTTTTACGCCGCTCTTGGTTTCAATCAGCATTTCGCGCTTTTTAACAATACCGTTATCGTAAAGAAATTTCGCGACGCAGCGGATCGCGTTTCCGCTAATGCTGCCTTCGCTGCCGTCAAGGTTGAACATACGCATTTTCGCGTCGGCAACGCTCGATGACAGAATCAGCACAACGCCGTCGCCGCCCACGCCGGTATGCCTGTCGGAAAGGAACACCGAAAGCGATTCCGGCGAATTGATCTCCATATCGAAACAGTTGAAGTAAATATAATCGTTGCCGCAAGTGTGCATTTTTGTGAAAGCAAGTTTGGTACGTTCGCTCCTGAGGCGGTTGATATCAACCAGCTCTGTGTTGATCTCGCTGTATCCAGAAAGCAGGCCGTCCGCCAGCGCGTTAGCTGTATCAACCGACGTGAGACATGGAACGCCCAGCGTGCAGGCGCGTCTGCGTATCTTCACGCTGTCATTGGCCGGATCCCTGCCTTTCTCTGATGTGGAGATGATATAGCTGATCTTGCCGCTTTCAAGGAGCGTCGCCGTGTTGTTCTCCTTGTTATCGCTGATTTTGTCCGTAACTTGAACCTCAAAACCATTTTCCGCGAGGTAACGGGCCGTTCCCCTCGTCGCGTGCAGTGAAAATCCCGCCCTAACAAATTTTTCCGCCACATCGATAATTTCAGCCTTGTCGCTGTCACGGACGGTAATCAGAACGCCGCCGCGCTTTTTCATCTTGTATCCCGCGGCGACAAGCCCCTTGTAAAGCGCTTCTTCAAGGTTCTTCCCGATGCCTAAAACTTCACCGGTGGATTTCATTTCAGGTCCAAGATGCGTATCCACGCCGGCAAGCTTTTCAAAGGAGAAAACGGGAACCTTGACCGCGGTATACGGCGGGATTTTCGCTATGCCGGATGTGTACCCCAAAGAAGAAAGCGTTTCACCGATGCTGACCTTTGTGGCGAGCTCGCACATGGGAATTCCAGTAACCTTGCTGATATATGGCACTGTGCGGGATGCCCTGGGATTGACTTCTATAACGTAGATGTCGTTTTCGTATAATACGTATTGAATATTTACCAGGCCCTTAACATTTAAAGCCATGCAGAGTTTTTCCGTGACGGCAAAAATCTTTTCGGCCAGTGCGTCGTCAATGTTCAGGGCGGGATAAACGGCAATGCTGTCCCCGGAATGAACGCCGGTGCGCTCAACGTGTTCCATTATGCCGGGAATAAGCACCGCTCCCTTCCCGCCCAGTGAAGGGTCGCCGTCGCAGATGGCGTCAACCTCTATTTCAAGGCCTTCAAGGTACTTGTCGATGAGAACGGGATTTTCCTGCTTTGAACGCAGGATGATCTCCATGTACTCGCGTATGTCATCCCGGGAAAACGCGATGATCATGTTCTGCCCGCCGAGTACGTAGGACGGGCGCATAAGCACCGGATAGCCAAGCTTTTCGGCGGCCGCCAACGCTTCCGCCTCGGTAAAAACGCCGAATCCCCTGGGGCGTTTTATTTGAAGGCGCTCCAACAGCGCGTCAAAACGTTCCCTGTCCTCGCATATGTCTATGCTGTCAGCGGATGTGCCGATTATGTTGACGCCGCGTTCGTAAAGTTTTTTTGTAAGTTTTATCGCCGTACCGCCGCCAAAAGCCACTATGACACCTAACGGTTTTTCAATTTCGATTATGCTCATCACGTCGTCGACGCACAGCGGCTCAAAGTACAATCTATCGGCGGTGTCGAAGTCGGTGGATACCGTTTCGGGGTTGTTGTTAACCACGATGACTTCGTATCCCATGCTTTTCAGCGTCCACACGCAATGCACGCAGGCGTAATCAAACTCAATTCCCTGGCCGATCCGTATCGGCCCCGATCCCAGCACGACAATCCTTTGCTTACCGCTTTTCTGAATGAAAGGCAGGGCTTCGTTTTCCGTCCCGTTTTTAATTGAGTAAAAATACGGCGTCCTTGCCTCAAATTCGCCGCCGCAGGTATCGACCATTTTGTAGATTAATGGGGGAATGGGGATTTGTGAAGATACTGCCATGACTATTATAAGTTTATCAAAAAAGTTCTGTGGTCCGCAATCCCTGAATTCCTGTAGTACATACTCTCAAAAAATTTAACACAAGATGAATTTTTCAGGAAATTTTATTTAAGTATTATTCTCCGCGAGTTTCGCGGCTTCCTCAAAATCACTGTGCAGCAAGTGCATGGAAATAGTATCCAGCAGATCTTTTGTTGAATCCGACCAATCTTTCTTTTTCAGTTCAGCCAGCGCCGCGTAAGCGGCTGCTTCATCATACTTTTCGCACGCGGTCCTGATTACGGCCAATTGTTCCGCTAAATACGCAAGGTTTTCCGAATCATCTGTAATGATATCGCTTTTATTTTCTTTAGGTCTGTTTTTTTCGACTACTTCACGCAGCGCTTCCAGAAACGCCGGGGTTACTGACTTCAAAACAGGAATATCTTCCTCCCGTCCCGCCTGTTCCAGTTTCAACGCTACGGCGGACAGCTCGGATTCACCGATATTCGCGAGCGCGCTTTTCATCGCGTGAACATCGATAACATATGACCGGATGTCATCCGTTCTGCGGTACGCGTACGCGTGTATCGATTCCAGCCTCGCAAGGGCTTTTTCAGCGTCCCGAACGAAAATTGCCGCCAGTTCCGGGCCGGTAGTTTGCGGCGCTTCTTCGGCGGCGCTCTTTTCCATTTTGATCTTGCTCGCCAGCTGCCGCGCCGCTTCAACAACTTCCGGCGGATATTTGTCGCGTACCAGCTTGTTCAATGTGGCGTTCAGCTGGCGTATGTCTATGGGCTTGGAAATAAATCCGTCGAAGCCGTTTTCCATAAACACCTCCGCCTGCCCGGCCAGGGCGTTAGCTGTCAGCGCGACGATGGGGTTTTTATAGCCCAGGCCGCGTATAATTTTTACCGTTTCAATTCCGTCCATTTTCGGCATATAATGATCCATAAAAATAATATCGAAGGCAGCGCCGCTTTTAATTTTATCAATTGCGTCAAAGCCGCTTATGGCGGTATCAATCGACAGCCCGTACGGGGTCATCAGCCCCCTTGCGACATACAGGTTCGTTTCCACATCGTCAACTATCAAAATCCTGCCATAGGGCATATAGTCCCGTATGATCTGCGGGGCTTTTTTAACCAGTTCCGTTTTGGTAGTACGGAACTGCCTGAGGTTTTCCGCCGCTTCTTTGCCCAATGCCGCGACACTGGTAATCTCCTGCGGCAAACGCACGGTAAACACCGAACCTTTACCCGGCTCGCTTTCCACAGAAATTTCACCGCCCATCATATTGACGAGTTGCCTGGTAATACTCATGCCCAGGCCAGTACCCGTGGTTCTGCGGTTGGCTTCCGTATTAAAGCGCGTATACTCATCGAACAGCTTGTCTAAATGTTCGCGGGTCATGCCCTGCCCTGTATCGGCCACGCGGAACACGAGTGTTATCTGTCTGGTTTCCTCTGGGGCATATTCGGCGGCAACGGACAACGAAATATTGCCTTCCTCCGTGTATTTGAAGGCATTGGAAAGCAGGTTGTTTAAAATTTGTTTGATACGCAGTTCATCGCCGTACAGCCTTGACGGGATATTCTCATCCACATGAAGGATGAATTCGATCGGCTTGCTGTTGTAATGCACGATATTGAGATGCACGATGTCGTTGATAAGGCTTGGGACATCGTAGCTGGTCGGCGACAATTCAAGCTTGCCCGCCTCTATTTTTGACAAGTCCAATATGTCGTTGATGATACCCAGCAGCAGATAGCCTGAGTTGTAAATTTTGTCCATGGCTTCCCGTATTTCCGGCGGCGTTGTTTCGTCTTGCAGTTGAATTTCGGTGATGCCCAGAATCGCGTTCATCGGCGTTCGTATTTCATGGCTCACCCGCGACAGGAATTTGTTTTTTGAGCGGTTGCTTCGCTCCGCCAGCTCTTTTGCCTCAATCAATTCAGTCATATCGAATGAATGCTGGATTTGAACAGTTCTTCCGTCAGACCATTCTATATATCGGGTGGTATTGCGATATATGCGGTTTGTAACGGGGTTGTGCATTTCCCATACCACGGTACTGTTCGGGTCTTTATCAAGCTGATAGCATGGGCAAAATTCGCATATTCCATCCATGTCTTTTAGAAAAATTTTATAACAGAGCTTTCCGATACAGTCATCCTCAATTTTAAATGCATTTTTCATGAAATCGTTTACAAAAATAATTTCGCCTGAATGAGGAATGGTAACATAAATCTGCGCGTCAATGCTGTTTAAAATATTACCCAAAAGCCTGAGCGACTGTTCTGACTCGTTCATTAGTTCAATACTGGATTTCAGCTCGCGTAAATCGCGCACATAAGAGGTCAAAGTAAATTCGTTGTTATATTTTACGCGTATAAACGTAATTTCGCATGGCATCGGCTCGCCGTTCAATTTTTGGTGCATCCACTCAAAACGGCAGTACCCTTCGGCAAGAGCCTTCTCGGCAAACTCATTCATCTTCTCGCTTGACAGGCTGCCATCCGGCTGATGCTCGGGCGATAGCCGATCAAATTTTTCGGAAAACTCCTGTTTGCCCGATAATTCAAACAGATTTACTATGCTCTCGTTGCAGTCTAAATAATCAAGGCTGTCGTTACGAATAATCGCGCCCAGAGGCATGGTATTAAACATAATCCGCATCCGTTCATCCGCCTCGCGCATTTTGGTGCTCTGCATATTGCGGTTTACGGCGCTGCTCATCATTAAGCCTACGGATGCCAATATATGCATTTCCTCATCTGAAAAAGCCCGCTCCCGGCGGCAATCGTCAAGGCTGAAAAACCCCCAGAAATTGCCCTCCAAAAACATCGGGATAATCACGATGGATTTCATCCCGTAAGAAACCAAAAAAGATCGTTCGTTCTCCCTCAAGTCCGAGAGCGGGCTGTTTACGTATTCGCCGCGAATAAATAAGTTTTCCCACTCCGGTATTGAACTGTAGGGGAAATGCAAACCTGTGGGAACCGGTACGCTATTGCGGCCGCATTCGCTGAGCCATTCATACCTGTGAACAAAATGCAGTTCGCCTTCGATCGCCTCATTGCACCAAATTTGGACACGGTCGACATCCAGGCAGTTTCCCACAAGCTCAAAACTCTTCAACAGCGAAGCTTCAAATAATTTTTCATCATTGACAGACAACAAGACACTTGCCACGCTGTTCACCGTATTCAATAAACGTTCCCGCTGTTTTAAATCACGCAAATCGTGCATATAGGCGGCCAAAACAAATTCATTGTCATGTTTAACGCGCACGAGCGTACATTCGCCGGGTATTAGTTCGCCCTTTGGATTCTGGTACGTCCATTCAAAACGGCAGTAACCATCGGCAAAAACTTTTTTATCAAATTGAGCCATTTTCTCGCTTGACAGCTGCCCGTCCGGCTGGTATTCCGGCCAAAGACCAAAAAATTTTTCGCGAAATTCCTGTTTGTCAGATAATCCAAACATTTTAACCGCGGCATCATTACATTCAAAAAAATCAAATTTTTCATTGTGAATGTTAGCGCCCAAAGGCATAGCGTCAAACATTATCCGCATGCGTTCATCCGCTTTATTCTTCGCTCTGAAAGCAAGCAAAAATATAGTGATGAGTACTACCGCCAATAATGTTCCCAGCGCGATAGGTACTGTCCTTATTATGAATTGCTCTATAGTCTGCATGTTGCCAATGCCGGAAACGTTTATAATCAAAAGCGCCGTGATTGCCAGGAGCGCAAGAATGGCGGCTATGCCGGTAGTTATTAAGCGTTTGCTCAGGCGGGCCCCTTCTTTCCCCTTTTTTCCAGTCGCGTCCATCGTTTTCTCCTTCCCTATTGCAAAGAGGCTTTTCTCACCGCTTCAAACTGATCTTTCACTTCAAGAAATACTTCCACGATTTTTGGATCAAACTGCCTGCCCGCTTTAGTTGAGATGATGTTAATCGCTTCCTCATTCGTAAACGCTTCTTTATAGGGCCGCAAGGAAACAAGCGCGTCATATACGTCGGCAATCGCCATAATACGCCCCTGCAGGGGTATTGCGGTTCCGGCAAGCCCATACGGATAACCTGTACCGTCCCAGTGTTCGTGATGGTATTCAGCGAACAATTTCGCGTTATTCAGAAACTCCTCTTCGCCTGTTTGTTTGATCATTCTGTCGATTATCCGCGCGCCTTCCGTGGTATGGAGCTTCATTTCCTCATATTCCACATTGTCAAGCTTGCCCGGTTTATTCAGAACCATGTCATAAATGTGGATTTTGCCAACGTCATGCAATCGCGCCGATGAGACTACCATCTCCAGGTCCCATCCGCGCATTTCATCGGCATACACGCCCCGCTCTTCCATCGCTTTCAGCAGTATCCTGACGTACATAGCCGTACGGTCATTGTGGCCGCCGGTCTTTTTATCGCGCTCTTCGACCACGTCCGCCAAAACGGTTACAATTCCGTTTTGCAGCCGCCTGATCTGCGCCGTCCGCTCCCGGATTAGCTCGTCAATATCAAGATGTGTTTTAATCCGGTTTATCAGCACTGGAGTGGAAAACGGTTTGGTAATAAAATCTACCACGCCCAGTTCAAAACCTCGGGCTTCAATAGCGTCGTCTGTATAGCTCGTCAAAAATATGACGGGAATATCTTTGTATAAGAGATTGGATTTCAGGTATATCAGCGCCTCAAATCCATCCATTTCGGGCATTTCAATATCCAGCAGGATCAAATCCGGAGCGATCTTTTCCAAAAGCGTGAACATTTTCGCGGCGGACGGCATCGTCAATACCCGATAGCTTTTTTCAAGGGCTTTTTTCACTACTGAGAGGTTGGTATCGCTATCGTCAACCGCGAAAATGGTTTTCATTAGGTTAGTTTTTTAATATAATAGTATACTGTTAAATCGTCAATGCGCCAAATAGTTTTTAGGGGAGAATCATGGGCAAAGGAAATAGTTCTTACGGTATATGGACATAAAGACGCGATTGACAGCATAGCTGTAAGCCTGTTTGATAAACCGGAATCTGATCAATACGGGTACTAAGGAGAAACCGCAGAATGAACCGTGATGAATTCGTAAAGAAATATTATGATATCGTAAGACGCGCCATGGAATTTTCCGAAAAAGCCAGAAGGGAAGGTTTACTG
>Ga0268262_10004077_pt1 | contig 15321 bp, 16 predicted proteins | sample TergutNc150P3_FD_190354 | JGI IMG/M metagenome (GOLD analysis project Ga0268262, IMG submission 190354) | Nasutitermes corniger P3 segment gut microbial community from laboratory colony in Florida, USA - Nc150 P3 (SPAdes) (version 2) | ecosystem: Host-associated > Arthropoda: Insects >... | reverse complement strand
TCCGCAGGCTGGAGCTATTTTGCCGCCACCCGTTTTATGCTGGGAATCCGTCCTGATTTTGACAGCCTTGTTGTTGACCCCTGCGTTCCCGAAGGATGGTCTTCATTCACAGTCCGCCGTGTCTGGCGTAACGCTGTTTATAACATCACTGTGGAAAACCCCAATAAAGTCAGCAAGGGAGTGAAGGAATGCAAGGTTAACGGACAATCCGTCAAATGCGGCAAAGCCGGAGCCGAAATTCCTGTTCAGGGTAAGGGCAGCGAAAATCAAGTAACGGTGGTTATGGGTTAACAGCGCTTAATGATGAAAACGCTCCGCTATTTCCACTGTACTTCATAAACCAGCGGTGTTTCTAAAACCAGAAGGTCAAGGAGGGAAATGTCAAAATCAGCCCTTTTGCCTGAAAAAGTCCCTCCTTTGACGCCGGTTATTACGCCCGGAAAAGCTATGGAAGCGCGAATCCTTGAACCTGCAATTTCATCGCTTATGGCTTTGCTGTACATGAAAGCAACAAGTTCAAGATATTCAGTTTTGCTTAAACTTTCTCCTGTTGCGATTGGAGCCATAAGCGCGTTTAAATAATCGGCGATTTCTGCGGAAAGAAGGTCAAGAATCACAGGGCCGTTGCTGCGGTTTATATTGATCTCGCATCGTCCGCCGTTTTTCTGTTCAAAAACGATAAATTTCTTTTGATTATCCCCATCGTTTGCGGCAGCGAGGAATTCACCTGCTTTTGATAATCTCACGGAACCTTCAAGCGCGGAAGGAGACGTATTTTTCAGAAAAACCGAAGCAATACCCGGAGCGGCGGACATTGATTTTGCGATTGCCGCAGCGTCCAGTACGGGGCTGTCTGACTGTCCCATTGCCGCTCCGAATGATTTAATCATGGCGGTCATTTTGGGTTCCAGTGACATATTTATTGAAAGCGCCGAGGAACCGTCTGCGGAAATGGCTCCGTTAATCCGCCCGGCGCAGGAAAATAATGTCAAAAATAACAAAGAAAAACTTAAAAAATAATGTATTTTCATATATACCTAATATAACAAAAAACTTTAGGTTGACAAAATTACATTTTATGCAATAATATCTTTAATTTAGTGTTAGAATAACAAAGGGATCGTTGTATACTCTTAAAATTAAATAGATTGGAGGATTTTATGGGCGTTCCGTATAGTGAAAAACCGTGGGCTTTCCTGGATGAATACAGGGGAAAAGCTTTTAATGGGCAATGGCCTACATTGCCTGAAATGTTTAAAATTACGGTTTCCCGTTATCCGGAGCGGGCATGTTTCACTATATATGAGCCGCACAGGATCAGCCTGAACTATACGGAATCTCTTAAAATAATCGAAGCCATTGCGCGTTGGCTCCACAGCAAGGGTATCAGAAGAGGCGACAGGGTCGCTGTTACCGGAAAAAATGCGCCGGAATGGACAGTTGCCTACCTTGCGATTCTTTTTGCCGGCGGTGTAGTTGTTCCCATAGACTACCAGCTTAAAACTGAAGAAATTGATCTACTGGTAAAAACTTCCGGGGCGCGTATCCTTTTTGTAGACGAAGAAAAACACGAATATTACACGAAAAAACCGGGCGGGCTTGAAGCTGTAATTTCCCTTAAGAAAGGAGTTGGAACATATATCTACACTCTTGACGGGCCGACAGCGAAAATAGAACAGTCTGTTGAGACTGATCTTGCGGCTATTCTTTTTACATCGGGAACAATGGGAAATCCGAAAGGCGTCATGCTCACTCACAAAAACCTTGTTTCAGACTGTTATCTGGCGCAGGGAACCCCTCTAATTGTTCTGCATACGGACGTATTTTACGCTATACTCCCAATCCACCACTCTTACACAATGCTGGCTGTATTCATAGAGACAATTTCAACGGGAGCCGAAGTGGTTTTCGGAAAAAGGATGGTAACGACCCAAATTCTGAAAGATTTAAAAGAAGCGCAAATCACAATGCTGCTGGGAGTTCCCTTGCTTTTTAACAAAGTACTTGCGGGAATACTGCGCGGACTTAAAGCGAAGGGGCCGGTTGTTTACGGCGTTATTTCTTTCTTAATGCTCATTTCAGGCGTTATAAAGAAAATCTTTAAAATGAACCCCGGTAAAAAAATGTTCAAGTTTGTTCTGGACAAAGCAAGTCTTACGTCGGTGCGTATCTGTATCTGCGGCGGAGGTCCTCTTGCGCCCAGCGTATTCAGAAAATACAACCAGCTTGGGATTGACTTTGTGCAGGGTTACGGCCTGACAGAAACTTCTCCGATTATAACCATTAATCCTATTGAACAGTACAAAGAAACCAGCGTAGGCAGGACGTGCCCGCATGTCGATATGAAGATACTTGATCCCGATGAGCGCGGTATCGGAGAAATAATTGTCAAAGGGCCTATGGTAACTCAAGGATACTTTAATATGCCCGAAGAAACTGCGGCTGCCTTTACGAGCGACGGTTATCTTAAAACCGGCGATTTGGGTTATATGGACAGCGAAAATTATCTGTACCTTACAGGACGCGGAAAAAACATGATCGTTACCGAAGGCGGCAAGAATGTGTACCCGGAAGAAATTGAAAACGAGTTCCAGCTTTACGATGAAATAGATCAAATCTTAATCCGAGGATATATTCAGGATTCAAAAATGAAAAGCGAAGGTATCGAAGCGCTTGTGTATCCCAATCAGGAATTTAAAAATGAAAAGGGAGAAACTCCGTCCAAAGAAGCCGTAAAAACAAGAATAGATCAGATAATTTCGGAGGTGAATCAAAGACTGCAGCCTTACCAAAAAATCGGCAAGGTTGAAATTCTGGATCACCCAATGGAAATGACTACAACTAAAAAGATAAAACGGAGAGTTTTATAACGCTTCCGGCCTCTTGCACTTGCTTTTTAACCTGATGTGCCTTCCTGTTTCTGATGCGTCGTGTATACCGTGCATTACATCCAGTACATGGAAGGCAAGTTCTCCGGACGCGCGGTGCGGACGGTTTTCTTCTATTGCTTCAGCCATTTCTGTTATTCCCAAGCCGCGTGAGTTATCAGAGTAATTTTTAAGCAGCGGTATTTTATACCATTCTTCATCATTAAAACGCCTGATAATTACAGGCCCTTCAAATGTATTGGGATCGGGAACTTTAAGTGTGCCTTCGGTTCCGTAAATTTCAATAAAGGGTAAGGTATGGGAATATACATCAAAACTGGTAACAATTGTACCAACAGCGCCGCTTGTAAAATCCAATACGCCCGCAATGTGTGTGGGAACTTCTACTTTAATTACAGCGCCGTATTGATGTTTATTTGTTACAGTCCTTACAGGAGAGCTAATTCTCGCGGAACCTGAAACCCTTGAAACAGAACCCAGTAAATTTACAAGCGCAGTGATATAGTACGGTCCCATGTCGAACATCGGACCTCCGCCGTCCTTATAGAAAAATTCAGGATCAGGATGCCAGTGCTCAGGGCCGCGTTTCATCATTACGGCAGTAGACGCGACAGGAGTCCCTATCCAGCCGTCATCAATCAATTTACGGCAGGTTTGTATACCTGCGCCCAGAAATGTATCCGGCGCTCCTCCTACCCGTACTCCTTTTTCTTTTGCGGTACTCAATAGTTCTTCAGCTTCTTCACGTTTTGAACAGAGCGGCTTTTCATTGTAAACATGCTTTCCGGCTTTTACCGCGGCAAGAGCTACGTTAAAATGATTTTTGGGAGGGGTTATATTAAGAACTATATCAACTTCATCGCTTTCTGCCATTTCATTTATTGTCTTAAATGCTTTTAAGTGATGATTACCGGCGGCCTTTTCCGCTCTGTCAAAGGCAATATCCGTTACAGCTGTTAATTTAACCCGCCTGCCGAACATTCCCGTCAAATTTTCAATGTAAATTCCGCTTATATTTCCAATACCAGCAATTCCTATTCGCTGCATGTTTTTCTCCTTCCCTGCCTAATTATAGCATATTTTAGAAAAATTGTAAATTACAATTTATACGATAAAAATTTCATAAACTTGAGGATTTTCCAAAACTTCAGTTTTTGGGAAATCTACTTTTGATTTAAAGGAAAAACCGGCCTTTTGAACAGTTTTTCCGGAGCTTTTTCAAAACTAACCGGGTTTTGAAAAAGCCTCACTTAGCAATTATTCCCGGATATCTTCAATTTCCGCGCCTTCTATAAGCCCCACGGCTTCTTCTACAGCGGCGCGGCTGATCTCCGTAATTTTAAAGGTCGCGCGGCGGTGAGCAATATCATCGCCCTCTGAGGTAACAAAGGCGACAATATTGCCGCCTCTTTCCGCTAAAGCTCCGGCAAACGCGGCAAGTTGGCCGCGTTTTTCCTTGAAATTTACAGTTATCCGTATACCCTTGTGGCGCGCACCGTAAGCGTTAATAAAAAAATGGAAAATATCCGTGTCGGTAATAATACCTGTTAAAAGAGAGCCGTTTAACACAGGCAGGCAGCCAATCCCGTTGTCCGCCATGATTCTGGCTGCTTCTTCCACAACTTCGTTTTCCTGAACGGTGATTACTTTTTTTTCCATTAATTTTTCTACCGTAAGTTTTGAAAGCAGATAACTGATTTCGTACATATCAAGACTGGTAGCGGGCGACGGATTGGCTTTGAGCAGATCCGCCCTGGTAATAAGGCCGACCAGCTCATTGTTTTTATTTAGTACCGGTATATGGCTGATTTTCTCCTTGTCCATCAGCGAGCGCGCGTCAGTCAGCGAAAGTTCGGGATGGGTAATAACCGGATTCCTGGTCATAATTTTGGATATTTTCATGTCATCCTCCTAAATAAGCGGCCTTTACCGCTTCATCCTGCATTAGATCGGCGGTCATACCGCTTTTGACAATTTCCCCGGTCTCAAGTATGTACACCCGTGACGCTGTTTTCAGGGCTTTGTATGCGTTTTGCTCAACGAGCAGTACTGTTGTTCCTGTCTCATTGATTCTCCTTATGACTGAAAAAATTTCGTCAACAAGGATTGGGGCAAGTCCCATTGACGGCTCGTCAAGGAGCAGCAAACGGGGGTTGGCCATAAGAGAGCGGCCCATTGCAAGCATTTGCTGTTCGCCGCCTGAAAGAGTCCCGGCTACTTGACGTATGCGCTCCTTTAGTCTGGGAAAAATATCAAACACCTTTTCCATGTCTTTTCGAATGGCGTGTTTCTCCGTTATAGTAACGGAACGCCGTGAATATGCGCCCATTTCCAAATTGTCACGGACGCTCAAGTTTGCGAAAATTCGCCGTCCTTCCGGAACCTGCACCAGTCCGTCCGCGACAATGCGATCAGGAGGAACAGAACTTATTTCTCTGCCGTCAAACATCACTGTACCTGAAGTTTTTTTTATAACATTGGAGATTGCGTTAAGTGTCGTGCTTTTTCCCGCTCCGTTTGCCCCGATTAAGGTGATAATTTCACCTTTGGTAACATCAAATGAAATGCTTTTTAAGGCGCGTATCGCTCCGTAATTTACAACGAGGTTTTCAACTTTCAACAGAGTCTCAGCCATTGGCAGCCTCCGTCCCCAGGTATGCTTTTATTACTGCGGGATTTCGCTGTATCTCTTCCGGAGAACCTGTTGCGATAGTCCTCCCGTAATCCAGAACTATAAGCCGCTCGCATATTCCCATCACGAGGCGCATATCGTGTTCGATTAAAAGAATCGTCAGGTGAAATTCATTTCTGATAAATCTGATTATCTTCATCAGATCTTCGGTTTCCTGCGGGTTCATCCCGGCGGCAGGTTCATCCAGGAGGAGGAGACAGGGATTTGAAGCTATAGCACGGGCAATCTCAAGTTTGCGCTGCTCTCCGTAAGGAAGATTACGCGCCAGTTCGTCTTTCTTTTTTTCAATCTTAAAAAGAGAAAGCAATTCCTCCGCCTGGGCGTGCATCCGCTCCTCGTCAATACGGAAACGTTTCAGGCGGAACAGCGCGTCTAAGGGGCCGCTGACTCTGCCGGAATGTAACGCTATGCGGATATTATCCTCGACAGAAAGATTGGAAAATAAGCGTATGTTTTGAAAAGTACGGGCAAGGCCAATCCGGTTCATCATGGCGGGGTTCAAGTTTTTTACAAGGCAAGTATTGCCCCCGCGGTCACGGAATTCAATTTCCCCTCCTGTTGGGGTATATATGCCGGAAAGCATATTGAACACCGTTGTTTTGCCTGCTCCGTTCGGGCCGATAAGACCGACAAGTTCTCCGTGGTACAGCTCGCATGAAAAATCGCTTACGGCTTTTAATCCGCCAAAATCAATGGAAAGCTCCTGTACCCTTAAGCGTAAATCGCCTTTGTTCATACTTCCGCCTTCTTTGTCTGCCGGAAGAATTTACCGTGAATTTTATCAACAAAACCAATAATGGAAAATTCTTTCATTCCCAAAAGGCCCTTCGGGCGGAACATCATTACAAGTATCAGTATCACAGGATATATCAGGAGGCGGTAATCTTGCAGGAAACGTAAAAATTCCTGCAAATAGGTAAGGACATAAGCCGAAAGGATCGACCCGGTCATCGAGCCCATGCCTCCAAGCACAACATAAATAAGAAAATCAATGGATTTGAGGAATTGCGCCACATCCGGTTTTACAAAGCCGACCACCATTGCGTAGACACAGCCGCCTATGCCGGCAATAAAAGCGGCAATGACAAAACCGATCATTTTATAGCGGAAGATATTAATTCCGTTTGCGTTAGCTGCAATTTCATCTTCTCTGCACGCCTTTATCGCGCGGCCGTAGGTGGAACGTAGAAAATTCTGCAGCAATGCGAGAATAATAACAAGCGTTGCCGTTGTGAATACAAAGGCCAATTCGCTGTTCATCACCAGGCTTGTTGTAAAAGATCTTCCGTTGGGTCCGCCTGTCAGAGCTTTAAGGTTGATAAATACCACACGGATTATTTCGCCGAAACCCAGGGTAACAATTGCAAGGTAATCCCCGGTTAATTTCAAAACCGGAAAGCCTATGAGAAAACCGGCGAAGGTTGTAACAAAAACGGCGCAAAATACCGCAAGCGGAAGGGGCAGCCCCATATCAAGATTAAAAAAAATACATGAATAAGCGCCAATAGCGAGAAAACCCGCCTGACCCAGAGAAAGCTGTCCTGTAATGCCGACAATCATATTTACCGACATTGCCATTATTGCGTTTACCCCGCCCATGGTAAGAATACGGGAGGTATATGCATCAATGATCCCAATCTTTATCAATAAAAGCGGAAGAGCTACTGTCAGGATTCCGATAACACCCAATATTATGGTTGAACGGAACGGAAATTTAGGCGCTCCAGACGGGTTTGCAGGGTGATGTTTTAAAAGCGCCATATTATACCTTTACCCTTGTTTTTTTGCCCAATATGCCGGTTGGTCTGAGTAAAAGGACAATTATCAAAATTGAGAATGAAATTGCGTCGCTGAACTGGCTGGAAATAAACCCTTTGGTAAAAGTCTCGGCAATGCCCAAAATAAAGCCGCCCAGCATTGCTCCGGGAACGGAGCCTATGCCGCCCAGCACTGCCGCGACAAAGGCTTTAAGACCGGGCATCATGCCCATCATGGGATTTACCTGGGGGTAAGCCGAAGCGTAAAGAACGCCTCCGGCTGCCGCAAGCACTGACCCAAGGGCAAATGTAAAGGAGATGATCCCGTTTACTGATATTCCCATAAGGCTTGCGGCTTGCATATCAAAAGAGACAGCTCTCATTGCTTTGCCGCGTTTGGTATAATTAATGATATAATTCAACGCAAGCATTAAAAGCGCTGAGAGAAGTATTACGATAATTTGTATGTTAGAAATGGAAAGGTCTCCGGCTATTTTTATATTAACTACCGCAGGGCGGGGAAACTGCCGGGGATTGGGGCCGATAAAGGGAAGAACCCTTGCGCCGTTTTCCAGAATTAAACTGACGGCGATAGCTGTAATTAAAGAGTTGAGGCGAGGAGCGGAACGGAGCGGGCGGTAGGCAAGACGCTCAATGGAAATGCCGAAAACGGCGCAGATGACCATTGAAATCACAAAAGCAAACAACATTCCCTCAGGTCCGGTACCGATAGCGCTTAAAACAAAAAACGCGGTATATGCTCCCAGCATTAAAATGTCGCCGTGGGCAAAGTTGATCAAAAGGACTATACCGTAAACCATGGTATAACCCAGGGCAATCAACGCATAAATTGAACCAAGAGATACTCCGTTTATTAGTTGTTGCAGTACAATCATGTAAATAAGAGCAAAATAACAAATAACGGTGAACAAGTGAGCCTTTTCCAAAACTCGGTTAGTTTTGAAAAAGGCTCCGGAAAAACTGTCCTAAAGGCCAGTTTTTCCTTTAATTCTAATTTAAAAACAGAGAGCAAAGTTAAGATAGAACTCTCTTGCTTTGCTCCATGTTATCTGTTACTTATTATTTGTTATTTGCTCCCTTCCCTCTTAATTTGGATTAACTGTTGTCTTGTATGCATTAACAAGCTTACCGCCCTGTTTTACTATTTCAAGAATTGCCGCGCCTTTAATCGGGTTGCGATCAGAGTCAAATCGGATATTCCCGGTAACATAAGAACCGCTGAGTTTTGCCATTGCATTTTTAACAACACTTGGATCAAAAGATCCGGCAGCTTTAATACCGTCGATAACAAGCATCATCGTATCATAACCAAGTGCGGCAAACTGTGAAGCAGGCCGGTTAAACCTGGTCTGGAAAGCTTTAACAAAAGCAACGCCTTTAGGATCTGTTGTATCGGAAGCAAATCCCGAAGACCAGAAACCATTAAGTATCTCGTCTCCGGCGTTGTCAGTGAGACTGTCCCAGCCGTCGCCGCCGACAAGAGCGCAGGTAACTCTCTGATCCCGAAGCTGTTTTGCCTGAAGTGAAACGTCATTGTAGTAATTGGGCAGGTACACTACATCAGGGTTTGCCGCTCTGATCCGGGTAATTTGAGCGTTAAAATCAACATCTCCGGTTTGATAGGCTTCATCGGCTACGATTTGACCTCCTACCGCTCTGAACTGTTTCCTGAAAGAGTCGGCTAAACCGGTATTATAATCGGCGCCTGCATCATACAGAATAGCTGCCCGGCGGCTTCTCAATGTCCCATAGGCAAAGTCAGCGCCAACTACACCCTGGAAGGGATCAATAAAACAAGCCCGAAAAACATAGTCACCGGCCTTGGTTACATTGACATTGGTCGCTGAAGGGGAGATCAATATGACCTTATTACTCTGAGCTAAAGTACTCATAGCCTGGGTCGGACCGGAAGTGCTGGACCCAATGATAAATGAGACTTTGTTTCTTGTGGTAAGTTTTGTAAGGGCATTTACCGCTTTTGCGGCATCGCCTTCATCGTCTTCCGATAACAGGGCAAGTTTTTTACCCAGAAGCCCGCCTGCCGCATTTATCTGTTCAATGGCAAGGAGAGCTCCGTCACGTGACTCATTGCCATAAAACGCAACAGCCCCTGAAAGCGGGAAAATCGCCCCTATGGTAACAGTGTCGGAGTCTTGCGCTCCTCCGGCAAAAGCCATCCCTGCAGCGAAAAGCGCCACAACAAATAATACCAAAATTTTCTTCATTTTTTTCCTCCGTGTGATTATTTTACACAATTTATGGTTTATTTGTATAGATACGGATACAGCTATGTATAGACAGGAATTGCTGTGTTTACATGGATAGAAGAAAAGAACCATATTAACAAGAAAAAACATGGATTTTACCTATCAGTTATTCTTTATGTGGTAACTGTGGATAAAATTGATGGGAATATCCAAATAATCACTGCACGGGAAGCAACTAAAATTGAACAGGAGGCATATTATGAACACTACCAAAAAAGCACGAATAGCGGCTGAAATTAAGGCTTTCAAAAACAATGACTTTTCAGATTCGCCTGAGTTAACTGCTGAACAACTGGTACAATTGAAACCTTCCTATTATCGGAATATGGCAAATTATAAGCCTATCAAGAAGATTGTAAATGTCCGTCTTGATGCTGATATCATTGAATGGTTACAAGGTGAAGGAAAAGGTTATCAAACACGTATGAATGCTATTTTGCGGGAAGCGATGTTGCATTCAGTTTAGTAACAAGAAGCACTTTTTATCCTTTTCCCCGCGCCGCCGCGCTCTGTGCATGGAATTACAGGGTCGGCGGCAGGTTTGACAGCTAAGATTAAAAAACTTACACTGGTACTCATGGAAACTGCTGTTACTGTTGATACAGATATACTCAACAAGGCGATGCAAACTGTAGTTGGGAAAACCCAACGCCAGCTTATTGAAGATGCACTACAGCTCTTTGTATTGCAAAACGGGCAAGGCGAAGCAAGAAAATACAGGGGAAAATTACAGTGGGAAGGTAACCTTGATGAATTGCGGACAGCGAAATGGTCTTTGTAGATACCACAATTTGGATAGATTATGTCCGAGGTATTGAAAATTCATATACCAATGCGCTTGACTATGAGTTACTTCATAATCAAGTCGTTACCGGTGACTTAATTATAACAGAATTTTTACAAGGTTTTCGTAACGACGATGATTTTGAAGCCGCAAAGAAAATAATGGATAGTTTAATATATTGTGATATGCTGGGAAAAGACATAGCTTTGAAATCTGCTATAAATTTTCGTTTTCTTCGAAAGAATGGAATTACGATTCGAAAAACTGCGGATATTATCATCGGCACATTCTGCATAGAGCATGAACTTCCGTTGCTGCACAACGACAAAGATTTTGAGCCAATGGAAAAATATCTGGATTTGCGTATATATAAAACAAATACATTTTCATAAAAAAAGTTGATTCGTTAGTCTGGTTTATTTTCCCCGCGATGCCGCGCTCTGTGCATGTCCTTCCAGCCCTTCGGCGCGGGCAAGTACTTCCGCCGCATTTCTTGCTTTTTCAAAGCCTTCACCTGAGGTGCAGCGCAGAGTGGTAACAGTTTTAAGGAAATGCCGCACTGCAAGCCCGCCTGTAAAACGCGCGCTGCCCGATGTCGGTAAAGTATGATTGATACCGGCTGAATAATCGCCGAGAACTTCAGCGGAAAGACTACCGATAAAAAGCGAGCCGTAATTTTTTAACTGAGGAATCCAACTTTCCGTGTCTGCGGTTTGAAGCTCAAGATGTTCAGGCGCTATTTTGTTGGCTATATGAATTGATTCTTCTCTGTTGTTACAGACAATGATAAGCCCATTTTCCAGTGAAGCGCCGGCGGTTCTTGCAGTTGGCAGGGCGGTAAGCCTTTTTTCAATTGCGATAATAATTTTGTCCGCAAATTCCCTGTCAGACACAATGGCTCTGGCTCTGGCGTCGGGATCATGTTCCGCCTGGGCAATCATGTCCGTCGCAATAATTTCCGCTGATTGAATAGAAGTGTTATCTGCAATTACCAAAACATCGGAAGGCCCTGCGATAAAATCAATTCCCACCTGTCCGTAGAGCAGACGCTTTGCCGCCGCTACATACTTGTTTCCGGGTCCTGCAATGACATCAGCGCGGGGAACTGACTCTGTTCCGAACGCGAAAGCCGCTATAGCCTGCGCTCCCCCTATGGCGAAAACCCTGAACCTGTTGTTATGCGCATTTTCATTGTCGGCAATTGTTATTCCGGAGGCTTTTGCGGCTATTGCGGCGGCGGCAAGTATCTTCCGGTCGGGAAGCCCGTTTGCGGCCGGCGGAGATGAAAAAAGCACCTCATCCGCACCTGCGCAAAAAGCCGGGATTACGCACATAAGCACCGAAGAAAATAATGGGAAGCGTCCGCCGGGGACATAAATTGCCGCCCGTTCAACGGGAATTACCCGCTGCCCGGTAACAAGTCCTGTACCCATTTCGTATTCAAAATCAGTAAATTGTTCTCTTTGTTTTTGTGAAAAGCGAAAAATATTATTCGCCGCAAACTCCAACGCTTCTGTCAGCGCCGGATCGCTTGCGCGTAATTCATCGTAAGCGCGTTTTACTTCAATTAGAGAGACTTCAAGCTGCTCGGGAGAAGATTTGTCAAACTTTGAAGCAAATTTCCTGACAGCAGAGTCTCCTTTTGTTCTTACTTCCGCGATTATCTTTTTAACAGTTTTTTCTGTCTTGTTATCTTCCGCCTGCTTTGTTTCATTTTTCCAGTATGAATCAAAATCATTGCTATAAATTATTTTCATCTTTTATTTACTTCCCGATAAAATGTCTTTGCATGCGTTTAGAACTATGTCCATGTCTTCATCTGTCCCGATACTGACACGTAAAAAATCTGAAATTCTGTCTTTTTTGAAGTGACGGACCAAAATATTCCTACTGCGTAATGCGGCGAAAAATTCCACACCGCTGATATTGGGGGGCTTTACAAAAAGAAAATTAGCCGATGAAGGAAGTACAGTAAACCCAAGCTCGCGTAAAGCTTGCGCTGTCCGTTCCCGTGTGGCAATCACTCGTCGGTTGATTTCTTCGTAATAAACTGTATCGGAAATTGCCGCTGTTGCTCCCGTAAGGGCAAGAAGGTCAATAGTGTAGGAATTAAACGAATCGCGTATTCTGCAAAGACCTTCGATTAGTTTTTCATTACCAATGGCGAAACCAAAACGCAAACCCGCAAGAGACGCTGCTTTTGAAAGCGTATGCACAGTCAGCAGATTGGGATGATTTTTAATGGAGCTAACCGCAGATTTTATGCTACTTGAGCCTGAAAATGCTATATAAGCTTCGTCAATAATAAGGACTTTTCCCTGTTTTTCAAGATATTCCGCAAGAGATAAAATATCGTCTAACGGCAAGGCAACCGCGGTTGGAGCGTTTGGATTGGGAAATATTACGCCGCCTGAAGGAACTTTATAATCTTTTATGTTAATTGAAAAATCTTGCGTAAGAGCGATTGTACGGTACGGGATTTCCCAAAGATTGGCGTAAACAGGATAAAAACTGTAGGTGATGTCGGGGAAAAGTATATTTGCGGCTTTTTCGCCGCTTTCAAAAAAAGCTCCGAAAGCAAATGCCAGAATTTCATCAGAGCCGTTACCGGCAAAAACTTCCTGCGGATTTACACCGTAACGGGCGGCGGCGGCTTCGCGGAACGCCGTACATTCAGGTTCGGGATACAGCCGAAGACGCTCTCCTGCGGCATTTTTAATTGCTTCTATAACTTTAGGAGAAGGCGGATAGGGGTTTTCATTTGTGTTAAGCTTAATTATTCTCCTGTCCTTGGGTTGTTCGCCCGGAATATACGGAGAAAGTTTATTAACACGGCTGTTCCAAAATCCGCTCATTATTTTTTGTGTCTCCGGTCAAGCTCGTCAAGAATTTCCTGAATAGTAACTCCCGCTCTTGACATAAGCACAGTTGTAAAATAGAATAAGTCCGCCGCTTCCCAGATAACTTCATCACGTGTTTTCGCTTCGCACAGTTCCTTCGCTTCTTCCATAACTTTTTCACGAACAAGATCATCGTCAAGAGTAGCGGTATATGAACCCGGAGCGGGATTGCGAAAACGCTCCTTTATTATTTCCTGCAAAAATTGCAGTGTATAGTCCCTGTTATTTGCAAAACATGACCACGCTCCTGTGTGGCAGACGGGGCCTGCAGGTTCGGCAGTTGCAAGCAAGGCATCACGGTCGCAGTCGGTTCGCATTTTTACAAGCTTAAGGACATTACCGGAATTTTCTCCCTTCATCCAGAGTTTATTTCTTGTGCGGCTGTGGAAACAGACATTACCGCGTTTAAAGGTTTCGGCTAACGCCTGTTTGTCGGTAAAGCCTGTCATCATTACTTGTCCGTCCGTAGATTGGACGATTACCGGGAGAAGTGAATTTTGATCTTTCTCCCAATTAAGAGATTGGACAAAGGCGTCCGCCAGGTTTATTTTTCCGGTGTAAAGCGCCATGCCAAGTTGCACATCACAGCCGATGGCGGCAATTTCTTCAATCTCAGCTAACGTTGAAACGCCGCCTGCGACGGTAACCTGACAAGAGACCAACTCACGCAATCTGCGCGCCGGGGCAAAATCAATGCCGGTCATTGTACCCTCACGCTCGACGCAGGTAAAAAGCAATTCACTTGCAAAAGACTCAACCTTTCTTGCCGCTTCTACAATATTAAGACCGGTGAGGGTTTTCCAGCCGTCTACAACAACTTCTCCCGCACGGGCGTCTACGGCTACAATTAAACGCTCACGCCCTATTTTTTTTGACATAGCTTCGAGGAAGGGGATATTTACCGCGAACTCGCCGCCGGCTATCCCCGCACCTTTTTTTTCGGGATTGCGAAAAGCGCTTGATCCGATGATTATTTTTCGCGCTCCTAAACCGATTAACTCCTGCGCCTGCTGGGGCGTTCTGATTCCGCCGCCTACTCTGCACTCGGCTTTTCGTAAAAGCGGCTTTATCATTTCAATATTGGAACCTTTACCCATTGCGGCATCAAGGTCTATGACCGCAACTTCACCGTAACGGTCGAATTCCGCAGCCAGTTCAAGAGAATTTTCACGCTGTAGTACCAGTTCTTCGCCCTGTTTAAGCTGGACGACTTTTCCGTTTTGTATGTCGATAGACGCAATAACCATAAAGGTATTGTACTAAATTAAGCAGCATTTTTACAATCACATATTATACGTCAAGAATTTACTGTAAGGTTTTTTACCCATTTTTCCTTGCGAAGGAAGTAACGCGCGACAAATATTTTAACTATGTCGGTAGCTTTTAAAAGAGCAAACATCGGAACCGGCGCAAGCGTTGTAAAGAAGGAAAGTAAAACTGAACCGGGCGCAAAGAGAAGAACATTGACAGAAACATCGGTATACATTCCCATTGCGGTATCGCCTCCGGCGCGGGAAATCGCAAATTGGGTGTTGATGAAACACCACAGGGGCAGATAAGCGAGAATAACAATAACAAGGCCGAGGCAATTTTCTCTTGCCGCGATTGTAAGATTGGAAAATACGATGGGGACAAGAGTATAAGTTAACAAAGCCCCGGGAAGAGCGAAAATTAAACCTGCTATAAAACCACCCCATTTAAGCCACACAGCGCGATTACGCGCTTCATCCAATTTGCCCGCTCCCAACGCTCCGCCTACCAAGACGCTTGACGCCGTCCACAAACCGCCGAAAAGCATGAAGAAAATATTTGCTATTGTCCAACCTGCCGCCATTCCTGCGACAACTTCCGCTCCGCCTCTCCTGTTGTACATTGCGATCATGAGTGTTTCAGACGCTACCCACGATATTTCCGATGCGAAGATCATTCCCGACTTTGCGAATATTTCGCTTATAAGGCGTTTTTTTATCGCAAACAATCTTCTGATACCGGCAAAAAACGGCGCTTTTGAA
>Ga0268262_10004076_pt1 | contig 15324 bp, 8 predicted proteins | sample TergutNc150P3_FD_190354 | JGI IMG/M metagenome (GOLD analysis project Ga0268262, IMG submission 190354) | Nasutitermes corniger P3 segment gut microbial community from laboratory colony in Florida, USA - Nc150 P3 (SPAdes) (version 2) | ecosystem: Host-associated > Arthropoda: Insects > Digestive... | reverse complement strand
CGACTTCTATCGCTTCTTCCTGATTCCATTCTCCTAACAGCATATTTACCTCAAAAAACTTTTTCTTTCTGTTGAAGCCGCTCTTTAATTTCCTCTTTAGTCAAATCTTGATTTAGCAATTCAAGGAAATACTCTCGGTCTTCTTCGCGAGCCTCTTCCCTCGCGACTTCTATCGCTTCTTCTTGATTCCATTCTCCTAACAGCATATTCAATACCTCCGAAGCGTGAGCTTCCAAATAGTCCTTCAGTATATTGTTCTTTATACAATAGTTTATCGCAGATCTAAACGTTTTTTCAAGCGATTTTTCTTGTTTTTGATACTCCCGTATCTTGTCTATAAACATACTGTAGCCGTCCAAAGTCTCGCTTCTTTTCAGTATTTCAGAATTATGACCGTGGTTTATGTTGTATACATGTACTATTAATTCCAGCGGTATTTCAGTACCCTCCGCCAGTTTCAGCCCCTTAATGTCTTTGAAGGCGTCGGACAGTTTTAATACTTTATAATCGGAATAATCTTTCTTGCCGTTGTAAAGGACGATAAACTCAGGTCTCGGGATTTTCTCAAGTTTGTCCTGATACCGTTTTCTCCTTTTGATGATTTTCTCATATATACGGGCAATGTACATCAGCAGGCGCAGAGGGATATTGTTGTTAATTGTCGATTGGTGTTCAATCAGCACGACAAGGCGGTTATTGATTAGAAATGATACGTCGTTAATCTGCCCTTTGTAGAGAATGTCCGTAAGGGTGTTAATATTGATGGGGATATCCGGAGGGATGGGGATGCCCTCAATAGCGGAGTAGAGTTCTCTTAGAACTTCCGGGTTGCTGAACAGCGAAGAAAACACACTGTTTTTGTGGTTTCTGTTAACATTTTTCATAAAAATGTCCTCCAATATAGGATTTGTAGTTGAGTGCCCAAGGACGACTTTTTAAAAACTACATGCCTATATATGGGTTGAAAATGCTCTGGCGCTTTACTGAATTTGAAAATATTTGAAAGATTTTTTACTTTTTTTATTACAGACGCAAAGAATCCCTAAAGCGGCAGAATTTCTTCGTTATTTTACTGCGCAAACGAGTCCTGTATCCTGTAATAATTTTCCATCGCCTGAAATTTCTCGCGTACCTTTTGCAAAGCGTCAAGCTCGCGGTTAATTGTTCTGGCGTAGTTCAATGTGCCGTTCTCTATCCTGAAAGCCTCATCCTGCCAGAATTGAATCTTGGGGATATCTATCCACCTGAAACGCCTGTCGTTGGCTTTCTTGTACCATACGAGAGCTTCGTCCCAGTAGTGAAGAGCGGCGCGGAAACAGGTCTCGGCGGTATCAAGGCTTTCAAGGTTTTGGTCTTTCCAAGGGGCGTTGTAAAAAAACGCGTTGCGCTTGTTCCATTTGTTGCCCAATAACATGTATTGTTCTATCAGTTTTATGTTTATGTGCATGGAAAAAAGATAGCGGTATTTTTCCCATTGGTTTTCGTTTTCGATAAGGGCGAGAGCGTACAGCGGATTGGCAAAATCGGCTTTTAACGCCTGTTCAAGCCAGTAGATATTTTCCATAGTGTCGTCGGGGTATTGAATGTAATGCAGATGGAAAAGCCTGTAATACTGCTCTTTGTAGGTGACAAAATATCCGTTTACGGGAATCGCCGCGGAGAGTAAAACCAGTATTGCGGTTATTCTAAAGATCGTTTTCACTTGTATTGAATATCGGCATCTCGGAGATTATGCTCCATACCTGATCCGCAACTTCCGTAATGGCTTTTGACGAGTCGATTATTTCCACCCTTGCCCCGTTTTTTCTGTAATTTTCAACCGCGGATATGTATTTCTCCCGGACTTTTTCCTGAAAATCAATGTATTCGTATAGCTCCAAAGAACCGCGCTTACTCATCCTGTTTACCGCGATTTTAGGGTCGATATCAAATAAAATCGTTAATTCAGGCGCGCCGAAACGGGAATTAAGGGAGGCTGGCAGCTCGTCGCCGCATTCGATCCCCTGATAAACAAGAGAAGAGAGTACGTATCTGTCGCTTACGACTAATTCTCCGTGTTTTACATGGGTTAAAATGCCGTCATAACCGATTAAATGTTCGTTTCTATCGGCGGCAAAGAGCATAGCAAGGGTTTGCGGCTTTAAAAATAAATCTTTTTTCAATGCGGAACGTATAATTCTGCCTATTTGCCTGTCTGTAGGCTCAAAAGTGGGAAAAAATACGGGGTTCTTGCTTTTTCTCAGGCGTTCCGTCAGCATTGATAACTGCGTAGTAGTTCCGCTTCCGTCTCCGCCTTCAAAAACGACAAAATTTGGGATAATATCCATGAAGACATGCTATCATAAAAAATAAAAACTGTCACTATACCTAAAAAATACCTATTATTCGTTAAAATTTGATACTTTTTGCCGTATAATGTGTTATAATATAGTAATAAATGCCAATATTTATCGAAAAAAACGGGAAAAAGAGGTTTCCTGTTTCGTTTTATGTAAAAATTCTCATTTTTCTGGGGTTAATAGCCCTTTTAGCGGTTATTATCCGCCCTGTGCAGAAGGCATTGAACCATGAAATGTTAAAAATCCGCACCGGTTTTATAGCAAAACTGGAAAATATAACGGGGACGGCAATTAGTTATTCTTCAATACGCCCTTCTTTTCTGGGTTCTATCAGCATTAATAATTTAAATTTTCATAAGGGCGAAGACCCGATTTTTGCAGTATCGCAGATTAAAATTCATTTTTCGTTATGGGAATTATTACGGCGGAAAAAAACATTTATACATACAGTCGATATTGAAAAGCCAGAGATTAATTTGGATACGGAAAAAGACGCGGATTACTTTGAATTTATTTCAACGATAATAAAAGAGAATAAAGACAAAGTCGATAAAGTTGAGCCGTTTCAGATAACAGAGTTTCTTCCGGTTAACGCCAATTACCAGATACGGCACTTAAATTTCAGTTTAACAGACAAGCAGACCGTATATAAACTTCAGGATACGAATCTGAACATAAAAGAAAAAGACGGCGAAATAATGCTGTCCGGGCGGTTCTATTCCGAGTATAAAAAAGCGAATCTTTTCGGCAGAACGATAACCATAAACGCCGATTCAGGAATAAGCGGAGTATTTTCGCCGGGGCTGGATAATATAGCGGCGGAATTTTCAGTATATGACTTAATTTGTTTTTCTCAGGATGAAATAAAAAAAACATCTTCGTTCTTAAAGCCTGTTTCCAATAACAGTACAAAACAAAAAAGGCTTTTTAATTTACGTCCTTTTAAAACGTCTCTTTCGTATAACAACAGTACAATCAATGTAAAACCTGGTACGGAAAATAAACTAAATAATTATTATTTTAATTACAATACTGAATCCAAAAAATTACAGGCTGGGATGAATCTTGAAACTTTTAATCCCGAAAGCCTTGTAAAGTTTTCAGATGAATTAAAGAAAACAAGCGATTTGTTTATTATGCAGATAACAGGCTATTCTTTTTTTGTTTCTGATAACGGACTTGTAAGTTACAATGTAAACATGAAAGGCGATAACAAAAAAATATCAACAAAAAACAACAGTTCTTTTGTTATTGACGTTTACGGGAACGAAAAAGAAATAATCGTAAATGATTTTTATATAGCCTCTGATAATTCAAAGAACGCTGTTTTTTCGGGAACTATGAAACTTTCAGGCGATTTGCAGTTTAAACCGCTGAAATCGCGCGGTTCGGTTTTTTTTAACAACTTCACTCTTACCGGAAAAGAAACTTTGCACGCAGTTGTGAATATTTCAAGCAAAGACAATAATATTTTAATTTCAGGCGAAAATATCGAAATCGCCCAAACAGTAATAAAAGAATTATCGGTACTTCTGTATCCTATTGATAAGGGAATGGAAATAGAAACATCCTGTTTTTTTTCCGATAACGGAGCGATTTTTATGGATGCCATTTTTACGGGAACTCCCGAAGAAATAGAAGCCTCTTTAAAAATAGATTCGCTGTCTTTATTTGCGTTAACGGAAACGCTTCGCCCGTTTTCCGAAGCATTGAATGTTCCTGCCGTAAGCAGGGGAATCTTAAAAAAATCGTTTATAAATACGGAAGTTTTCTTTTCCACGGATTTTAAAAAAATTGTGTATAACGCGCCTAATATTGTTTTCAGTTTGGAAGATACAAATATAAAGCTGTCGTTATCCGGCACCGACAGGCAAATAACATTAAGCGAAGGGGTTTTTTCCAAAAATAAAGACGAAATATTATTTTCATCGGATATTGATTTTTCAAACACAATGGATTTGGTGTTTTTATTGAACGCAAGCTACAATGATATGACATGGCATATAGAGGGGCAGGTTTTAGACAGAACAACGGTGATTATAAGAGACCCTAACGGTTTTCACGGTTACGGGAATATAACGGGAAACGGGGCTTTTTCAGGCTATATTGAGGGCGTTAATTACCCGATATTGTCTAATTCACAGACAATTTACCTGAATTTTTACTCGTCTCTGCGCTACAGTTCGTCTGATTTCTGGCATCTTGAATTAACCAAATTTGCGGCGCGTTACGCGAATGCCGCAGAAGGTACGGATTTTATTAAAGTCTCCGGCATGGCGGATCAAAACGGAGCCAGATTCAGGGATATATCATACATTGACAGTTCGGGTATGCTATTGGGAAGCGCGGATTTTTCGTGGGATGATGATTTTTCGTTTATATATTTTGACATGGATATAACAGACGGAAACCCGAACGGCGAAAAATATAACGCGACGGGAACGGTAAAAGACGACAATATTAAATTTGACGCTTCAGTTTCCGATATGCGCTTAAACAGATTTATCCGCAAAATCAATCCTATGGTTATAACAGCGGACGCGTCATTCTCATGGAACTCCATAAGAGACTTCGACGCGAAAATAAAACTTTCTTCTCTGCGTACAAGAATAGACAGCAATGTTATTTACGCCGCCGTTAATCTTAATGTTTCAAATAATGAGTTAGCTGTTAACAATTTGGAAATGGATTACTCAGGCTTAAAAGTAAATTTACCCGAATTAAAATTTAACATTGACGAAGGCGTCGCTTTTGCAAGAGCCGACATTCAGGGAGTCTTCAAAGAAAAAGCCGTAGAAGGAAATATAGGCATTGACGCAAATTTCGCCGGAGTAGAGTCATGGCTTGATTTAGAGCAGATAATTATGGATTTAGACGGAGAATTATCCCTTGATAATTTTTATTTTGGAGACATAAGAGACGAAGATTTTAAACTTGTATTCAGATGCAAAGACGGCGCCGTTTCCGCTAAGGGCGGACATAAGGACATGATAAGGTTAGAGATGGACAGCGACGGAGTTTTTTTTGCCGGGTTATCGGCTCCTCTGCCGATTCGCGGCAATATTGTAGGAACGTTTAAAAAAGGAAATATAGACGCCCGAACAAATAATTTTTTTATTGATATCGTAAGACTTTTTAACATTTTTTCTCCTCAAAAAGATTTCTTTATCGCAAGCGGTTATATTACCGGAAAAACTCAATTCGTCGGTCCTTTTTGGAATCCTGAATTTCACGGGACGGCGAAGGCGGAGAGCCTTCGTTTTCAGATACCGAATTTTGTAACGAAGGATATAAAAGTAGCTCCTTTTGACGTTCTTGCGGAAGGCTATGAGATGACTTTCGGTCCGGTAGACGTTTTGTCGGGCGACGGAAACGGCTCGATAAAGGGATGGTTCCTTTTTGAAAATTGGGCTCCCGTAAACATCGGTCTTGACATTTCAATTCAGCGCGATAATCCGATTCTGTACGGAATTAACATCGGCGGTTTTCTTTCAAAAGGAAACGCATCGGGAAATCTTAACCTTGTCTTAGACATACCTGAAAAATTTATGGAAATGAAAGGAGACCTTTATACAAATGAATCGGAGCTGGGTCTTAACATGGAAGAACTGATGGCAAACAGGGAAACGGATCATTCCGCCGAAATTATTTTTAACTCGGTTGTTAACATGAAAATAACCGCCGGTTCCAAGGTGGAATTTATCTGGCCTGTCGTAAGCCCGATTTTAAGAGCGACGCCTGAAATGGGAACGGTTATTTATGTTTCTTCGGATACTCAAGCCGGGCAGTATTCATTGGACGGCAATATAAAAATACGTTCCGGGGAATTGTATTATTTTGACAGGAACTTTTATATCAGGCAGGGGAACCTTGTTTTAAAAGAAAATGAGGCTAAATTTGATCCCAGAATCAGCGCAAGGGCGGAAATTAAGGACAGATCCGATTCAGGAACCGTAACAATATCAATGATTATCAATAATCAGTCTTTATTCAGTTTTGAACCCCGTTTTGAGGCAAGTCCCAGCATGACACAGCTTGAAATTTATTCGCTTTTAGGGCAGAATTTCAACATTGTCCAGGGAGAAGAGAACAATGAAACGAGAAACCGTATGCTGTTATCTTCTACAACGGATCTTGCGACGCAGCTTATTGCAAATACGGACTTAATGTCTCAATTTACACTTATGCGTCAGTTTGAAAGACAAGTAAGGAATACTATGAAATTTGATATGTTCAGCGTTAGGACTAAGTTTTTTCAAAATGTTATTGTAACAGGCGTTTCAGGATTAAGCCAGCTTTCAAACCAAAATACTACTGCAACAGTAGACAGAAACCGTACTCAAACCGATCCCAGACTGCTTTTGAGTAACTATTTTGATAATACAAGTGTTTTTATAGGTAAATACGTAAGCAAAGATATGTTTATACAGAGTATAGTTACATTAAAATACGATGAAAACGGTTTTATAAGCGGAGGATTAACGCCGGAACTGGATTTTGGAATTGAATTACAGAGTCCTTTTATAAATATACGCTGGGATTTTTACCCGGATTTTTTCCCGTACCACTGGGAAAACTTGCCTATTGGTAATTCAATTACTCTCATCTGGAGTAAGTCATTTTAGGAGTTTTATGAAATTCAGAGTTTTTATTTTTTTATTTTTCATAACATCTATTTTAGGTTTTTCTCAGGAAATGGGCTCGGAATCTCAAATGCCGGACGAATGGTACCAGGGAAAACCTATAAGAGATATTGTTTTTACCGGGTTAAGAAACATATCGCAATCTGAAATTGACGCGCTTATGAATCCTTACAAAGGGCGCAGTTTTAATGACAACACATTTCTTGAAATACAGGGAAAATTGTACGCCCTTGAATATTTTGAAAAAATAGAACCCAGCGTTCACCGTTACAGTTCTACCGGGAACGAAGTAATTATCAGGTTTACAGTAGTCGAAAGACCGGTTATAGGACGGATTAATTTTACCGGAAACTCAGGTCTCAGGCGCAATGAATTGCTTGAAATAATAAACATAAAAACAGGCGATGTTCATAATCAGGCGAAAATCAGAATTGCCGTTGAGGCGATAAAAACAAAATACATAGAAAAAGGGTATCCTAATGTGGCGGTTGCTTCTTCCGAAAGCGTTTCAAAAAACTCAAGCATAACCCTTGTTTTTCAGATAACAGAGAATGAAAAGATTTCGATATCAAAAATAGAGTTTACAGGCAACACAAGATTTAAAACCAACACGTTAAGAGGACAGCTTTCATTAAAAGCGAAATCTCTTTTAAATGACGGAGCTTTTCAGGAAGCGAAACTTATTGCGGACAGGGAAGCCATTACAAAATATTACCGCGACAGGGGATACATAGACGCGGTTGTAAAAGACGTTACGCGCACTGTAATAGAAAATGACAAGGACAAAAAGGGCGGTAAAGGAGGGTCTAATTTACTCCTTACCTTTATGATAGATGAAGGCAGTGAATTCAAATTCGCGGGCGTAACATTTGAGGGCAATATAATTTTTTCATCGGAGCAGTTAAACAAACTTGTAACGTCCAAAAAAGGCGACATTGTAAACATGTCAAGGCTGGAAATGGATTTACAGCGCGTTGCGGATCTTTATTTTGAAAACGGATATATATTCAATTCAATAATAAGAACGCCGGATAAAAATTACCAGACAAACGAAATCTCGTATCGCATAACAATAGTCGAAAGAAGCAGGGCGTATATCGAGAACATTATAATAGTCGGAAATAATAAAACCAGAAGTAATGTCATTAGAAGGGAAATCCCTATGGAACCGGGGGATATATTTTCCAAGACTAAGTTAATGGACGCGTGGCGCAACCTGATGAACCTTCAATATTTTTCACTTGTTATTCCCGATACGCTTCCGGGAAGCTCTGAAAACTTAATGGAACTTGTTTTTACCGTGGAAGAACAGCCGACTACCGACGTTCAGCTTGGTATTACGTTCTCTGGCAGCGCCGATCCGGATACGTTCCCAATATCGGGGCTTATAAAATGGAATGACCGCAATCTTGCCGGAACAGGAAATGAATTGGGCGCTGAAATAAATTCATCGGTTATAGATTCGACCACATTTTCTTTAAGTTATCTGCATAGATGGGCATTCGGTCTTCCTCTCTCGCTCGGAACTGATCTGTCGGGAAGTTACGCGAGAAAATTTGCGACTATGGATAACCAGCCGCCGTTTTTTATCGGCAACGAATCTTACGCTTTCCCCGACGGTTTCTCGTCTTTCAGTGAATACGAAAAAAATTATAAGAATCCGACAAGGGATTTTATGATGACTTATGAGCAGTGGTATATATCATTGGGATTATCTACAGGATACCGCTGGACTACCTTCCTGGGTATTTTTGGAATAAGCGGCGGAACGCGTTTTGGTATTATTAGAAACATATACGACGCCGATTTGTACAGACCTTTTGATCCCGCTCTGAGAGAGGACAATAATACATGGACTCCGAAAAATTCGTTTTGGTTCTCGCTCTCGCTTGATCAACGCGATATTTTTTATGATCCTTCAAAGGGTTATTACCTTTATAACAGAATGGGTTTTTACGGTATTCTGGAACGGGAAAGGGAACACTATGTACGCAATGACTCAAAAGCCGAATATTTCCTGACATTGTTTAACTTGCCCGTTACGGAAAAATGGAATTTTAAAAGCGTTCTTGGTTTGCATGTGGGACTCTCAACGATTTTCCAGCAGCCGGCAAGAGAAGAACCGATTATCGAAGAAGCGAATAAACTCGCCGTAGACGGTATGTTTATCGGCAGGGGGTGGAGCAGTGAATACCGCAACAAGGGATATTTGCTTTTAGACAGCTGGGTAGAACTGCGGTTTCCGCTTGTTAACGGAGTATTGGCGTTTGACCTTTTCTTTGATTCCGCAGGCGTTGAAACTGAGCAAGGTTATTACTTTAAGAATAACTCCAAAGGGGAATCCAATTTTACAATTGAAAATGTCAGGTTCAGCTACGGCGGAGGACTGCGGTTTACATTGCCGCAATTCCCAATCCGTTTAAGTTTGGCTAAGCGGTTTAAGGTAGTAGACAATGAAATTGAATGGCAAAAGGGCGCTATTCCGGGAATAGATATGGATATTGTAATGTCATTTGTTTTATCATATTAGGGGGAGTGGGTTATGTTTAAACGTTTTGTTCTGTCTTTATTTTTAAGCGCGGTTGTCTTTACGGGCGCGTACAGCCAGCAGATTACACGTTTTGCGTTAGTAGATCTGCCGAAGGTATACACCGCGTTTTTCCGCGAATCGACGGCTGTAAGGCAGTTTGAGGAAAAAAGCGCCAAGGTTCAGGCGGAAATTGACAAGCTGACGAAAGAAATTCAGGATTTAAGATCAAGGTATGCCGACGCGGTGCTTGCCAATAATGAGTCGGAAGCTCTGCGGCTTGAAAGTTTAATCTACAGAAGATCTGAATTTTTAAAAGAATATTATCAGGTAAAAACAACGGAACTGGATACGGAAAGAGGCAAACTAATGCAGTCAGGGTCGTTCCTTGATCAGGTGTATGATGAAATACGCTATATAGCCGAGAGCGAGGGATACACAGTAGTCTTAAACATGAAAAATAATCCGAGTATTGTCTGGTACAGCCCTTCAGTTGATATAACGGAAAAACTGATTAAGAACTTGCAGACAAGACAAAAAAAATAAGGGAACATGGACGAACAAAAATCAAGTCCTATGCTTGAACAGTACAGGCGCATAAAAAAACAGCAGGAAGGAAACATCCTTTTTTTCCGTCTCGGCGATTTTTATGAAATGTTCGCGCAAGACGCCATAGAAGTTTCGGCGTTATTAAATCTTACGCTTACAAGCCGCAACGGACTTCCAATGTGCGGCGTCCCGTACCATGCCGCAAAATCCTACATTGCAAGATTATTAAAACTCGGAAAAAAAATCGCCATCTGCGAACAGCTTACCGCTCCCGGAAAACAAAAAGTTATCGAGCGCGAAGTAGTGGAAATTATAACTCCGGGAACAACAGTAGACGATGATTATCTTGACAAGGGAAGCTCTAATTATCTTTGCTGTCTTGCTTCCGGCAGAATAGGGCGCGAGCTTTCCTTTTCATACATCGATCTTTCAACGGGGGATTTTTTCTCGACAAGCTTCTCAAGCGAAGGCATACTTCGCCAGGAACTTGAAAGGTTATCCGTAAAAGAACTGCTTATACAAGAATCGCTTTTAGAAGAACAAAAAGAAATAGCGTCCGCAATTTACGACCGCCCGTCCGTCGTGTTGAACCGCTGGGCGGACTGGTTTTTTGATCCGGCGCAGGCAAGATCAAGACTTGAAAAACAATTCGGAGTGGCGAATTTAAAGAGTTTCGGCATGGAAGAAAATTCGCCGGAAATAATTTCCGCAGGGGCGCTTTTAGATTACCTTGATTCAACGGCAAAAAGCATACTGAGTCATATAAGAACGATAAAAGTTTACCGCGACAGCGAGTATATGGGAATAGACGAGTCAAGCCAGCGGAATCTCGAACTTTTGTGCAATCAAAGGGACGGGGAACCGCGTTTTTCGCTTTTGGAAGTAATGGATGAAACCAAATCTTCCATGGGACGCAGGCTTTTAAAGCGGCGTATTCTGCATCCGCTTCGCAATGTGGAAAAAATTAACAAGCGCCTTGACATGGTGGAAGATCTATACCGCGATCAGGGGCGTTTAAGCAAGTTACGCGAGCTATTGGGTAAAACGTCAGACCTTGAGCGTCTTTGTTCAAGGCTTGCGATGGACAAGGCGCACGCAAGGGATATGCTTGCCGTAAAAAACGCAATTTTTTGTTTCTTCGCTGTAAAAGAAATTTTAAATACCGAGTTCGAGGGGAGAAAAATATTTTTTGAGTGCGATGAACAGGAAAGCATAAATAATTTTGACAGCCTTTTACAATTACAGGATTTACTTGAAAGGGGAATAAAGGAAGAACCTTCGGTATTTCTTAACGAAGGAAACCTTATAAAAGATAACTTTAACAAAGAACTGGACGATTTACGTTCCATGAGCGATAACAGCAGGCAGATTCTTGAGCAGTACTTGGAAGAAGAAAAACAGGAAACTGGCATAGCAAGTTTAAAAATACGCTATAACAGGTTAATCGGCTATTTCTTTGAAGTAAAGAAAAACAGCCTTGATAAAGTGCCGAAACATTTTATAAGACGGCAGGGAATGGCGGACGGAGAGCGTTATACAACGGATCACCTTTTGGAGCTTGAATCGGAAATTAACAGCGCGGACGACAGAATAATCGACCTTGAAAAAAGGCTCTTTTTTGAAATACGCGATGAAGCGAAAAAAAGCATTAACATTATGTCCGTATGCGCCCGACGTCTTGCGGAAATTGACGCCGCCCAGTCCCTCGCAAAAGCCGCCTCAATCAGGAATTGGACGCGCCCCGAACTAAACGAAAGTTCTACCCTTGAAATTTACGAAGGACGCCACCCCGTAGTGGAAGCGCATATCAGCAGGGGCGAATATATACCTAACGATATTTTATTAAATACCGCGTCCTCCGGAATTTCCTTCGCGATGATAACAGGTCCCAACATGGCTGGAAAATCCACCTATTTGCGTTCCGCCGCGCTTATTACAATTATGGCTCAGGCAGGCAGTTTTGTACCTGCTTCACAGGCTCGTATCGGCTTATGCGACCGTATTTATTGCAGGGTCGGCGCTTCCGACAACCTCGCGCGCGGAGAGTCAACCTTTCTTGTCGAAATGAACGAGACCGCTTTTATCCTGAACACCGCGACGGAGAAAAGCCTTGTAATCATGGACGAGGTGGGCAGGGGAACCGGCACTAACGACGGGCTTTCAATCGCGTGGGCTGTAAGCGAGGAGCTTTTAAACAGAATAGGATGCAGAACGCTTTTCGCCACCCATTTTCACGAGCTTTCGCTTTTATCGCACCAGCGCCTCGCGAATTACTCCATGGAAGTTCTGGAGCAGGGGGAAAAAATCGTCTTTTTAAGAAGACTGAAAAACGGTCCTGCAGCCGAATCCTACGGACTTTTCGCAGCCATGCTCGCCGGACTTTCGCGTAATGTTCTTGATAGAGCCGGGCAAATCATGAAACTTTTAAAAGAACGCGACGCCGATTTAAGCGATACTTTCGGGGAAAATATGGTTAACCAAAGCAAAAACAAGGTTAACAAAGGCGAGCAGGAAGCGCAAAACGAGCAGGACAAGTTTGATAAGATGTTACAGGAAATCGAGCCCGAAAAAATGACTCCTCTTGAGGCGTTAAATACGTTATGCCAATGGAAAAAGCTCCAAAAATCTGGAATTTCATTTATTCCCGAAAAAAAAGCCAAAAAGAAAGCCGACGGGAAAGAAAATGATCTGACATTATTTGATTAACTTGTATACATTGTTTTATTTCTAATATATACTAATGATCCCGGAGGAGATATGGCAAACCAAGAACTACTGCGTCCGCAGGACAGACCTAATCTAGCAAAATGGATTCCATTGTCATTTCAGCATGTATTTGCCATGTTCGGAGCGACTATTTTAGTCCCGATTTTAACGGGGCTGGAACCTTCAGCCGCTCTTTTTACCGCCGGAACAGGCACTTTGATTTTCATTCTTTGCACGGGGGCGAAAGTTCCCGCCTTTCTTGGTTCTTCCTTCGCTTTCATTCCGGCGTTAATCCTAATTGGGCAAAACGCCAAATACGGTATTCCTTACGCCCTTGGCGGCGCGGTGGCAGCCGGTTTGTTTTACTGTTTAGTCTCATTTATTATCCGTTTTACCGGAACAAAATGGCTTGATAAGGCGCTTCCGCCTGTTGTTATCGGCTCAGTCATAATCGTAATCGGTATGTGCCTCGCTCCCACGGCGATGGGTATGGCGATGAATGACGGAGACGGAAATTACAGCCTTGTGTCCCTTTCAATAGCCGCCTTCACTCTGGCTATTTTAGTGGCGGCGAGTATTTTCGTAAAAGGGTTTTTAGGCACTATTCCAATTTTAATAGGTCTTGTTTTAGGTTATTTCTTTACATTGATTATGGGGATTTTCTTTCCGGCTTACGACATTATCAATTTTCAGGCGGTAAAAGAAGCCCCCTGGTTTGCCTTTCCGACTTTCCACGCCCCTAAATTCAGTATAGTGCCTGTTTTAACATTTATAATCATTTCATTTGCCACAATCTGCGAACATTTAGGCGACGTGCTTGTTATAAGTAAAATCGCCGGGCAGGATTTTTATAAAAACCCGGGACTCCACCGCACCTTATTGGGCGACGGTCTTGCGACGGCGTGGGCGGCGTTATTCGGCGGACCGCCCAATACAACTTACGGCGAAAATGTCGGCGTTATGGCTATTACGCGCGTTTACTCTGTCTGGGTTATAGGCGGAGCGGCGGTGATAGCGGTATTTCTTTCCTTCTTTACAAAAATCGGCGCGATAATTCAAACTATCCCGTCGCCTGTTCTCGGCGGTATTTGCATGCTTCTCTTTGGAATAATCGCGTCCAGCGGCTTACGCACAATCGTGGAAAGCGGCGTGGATTACAAGGACAAACGCAATTTGATAATTACCTCGGTAATTTTGGTAATCGGAATCGGCGGCGGACAGCTTGCTTTTAACCTCACCAAAGATCTTCGTTTTGTGCTTTCCGGGGTGGCGTTAAGCACGGTTGTCGGGATTATACTTAACTTGATAATTCCCAAGACTGAAGCGGAAAGTACTGAGAACTAAGAATACGAACCAATGCGAAGAAGAATTTTACCACGAACACCACGAACTTATACTCCGAAATCTTGTCGTCGTTCGTGTTGGTTCGTGGTAGAATTCTTAAGATAAAGTAAGGGAAAGAAAATGAAAGTATTAGTAATCGGTTCAGGCGGCAGAGAACATTCGATAATCAAGGCTTTAAAGAAAAGCGAAAAAATCACCAAAATTTTTTGCGCCCCCGGGAACGGAGGCATCGGTTTTGACGCGGAGTGCGTCAAAATAAAGGCTGTCGATATTTCCGCCGTTACGGATTTTGCCGTTCAGCAAAAAATAGACTACGTTGTCGTCGCTCCAGATGATCCGCTTGCCATCGGAATGGTAGACGCTCTTGAAGAAAAGGGAATACGCTGTTTCGGACCGAATAAGGCGGCGGCAAGAATTGAGAGCAGTAAAGTCTTTTCCAAAAATTTGATGAAAAAATACGGTATCCCTACCGCCGCGTATGAATCTTTCTCTGGCGCGGAAAGCGCATTGAACTATGTAAACTCAAATACCGTATCCTTTCCCCTCGTGATAAAAGCCGACGGACTTGCTTTGGGGAAAGGAGTCATTATCGCTGAAACCAAAGAGCAGGCGGTTGAGGCGGTTACTTCAATCATGGTTGAAAAAAAGTTCGGCGATTCGGGCTGTAATATCGTCATAGAGGAATTTTTAACGGGACCGGAGGTTTCAGTCCTTGCTTTCACGGACGGAAAAACAGTCGTTCCCATGGTTTCATCAATGGATCATAAACGCGCCTTTGACGGGAACACAGGACCCAATACAGGCGGCATGGGCGTAATCGCGCCGAATCCCCACTACACAAAGGAAATCGCCGCCGTCTGCGAAAAGACAATTTTTGCGCCCACAATCCGCGCCATGAGGGAAGAAGGCTGTCCGTTCAAGGGCTGTCTGTATTTCGGGCTTATGTTAACCCCCAGCGGTCCTATGGTTATCGAATACAACTGCCGCTTTGGGGACCCCGAAGCCCAAGCGGTGCTTCCGCTCTTAAAAACCGACCTTTTCGACATCATGCAAGCCGTTACAGACGAAAAGCTGGAAAACGTAAAAATCGACTGGTCGGACGAATGTTCCGCCTGCGTCGTACTCGCCAGCGGAGGCTACCCTGTGTCGTACAAGACAGGGTTTGAAATAAACGGCTTGGACTCAGGCGGAGGAGCGGAAAACAGCGCGGTTGTCA
>Ga0268262_10004075_pt1 | contig 15328 bp, 14 predicted proteins | sample TergutNc150P3_FD_190354 | JGI IMG/M metagenome (GOLD analysis project Ga0268262, IMG submission 190354) | Nasutitermes corniger P3 segment gut microbial community from laboratory colony in Florida, USA - Nc150 P3 (SPAdes) (version 2) | ecosystem: Host-associated > Arthropoda: Insects >... | reverse complement strand
AGCAACCTTTACTCTTCGACTATGGCTTCAACCGGGCAGGCGCCAGTGCAAGCCCCGCAGCCCGCGCATTTGGCAGGGTCGATCCACCGTTTCCCGTTTTTTTCGGATATGGCTTCCGTCGGACACGCGCTCTCGCAGGCTCCGCAGTTGCTGCATTTGGAATCGTCAATTTTATAGGCCATTTTATACCTCGCTTAATGAATATATAGTAAAGATACTATAGATGCTGTATAATTGCAAGCACGGCGAATTAACAGTTAATAATTAACAATGAGGAATGAGGAATGAAAAATGAATTGGGAGCGCATGTTTTTGAGTCATTGTACGGCTCCGAGGCCGCGGAACATGAACAGCGGCGCTACGCCTTATTGGTAGAAGGAATGTCGCCGCAGGCCGGTTTTCCTGCAGCCGGCGGGGAAGTAAGGGTTTTCAGCGCCCCGGGCCGCACCGAGCTGGGCGGCAACCATACCGATCACAACAGTGGCAGGGTTCTTGCAGCTTCCATACAGATGGACGCTGTTGCCGTTGTTTACCCTGTCAGGGAAAGGCGGGTGTTTTTCCGTTCCACGGGGTTTCCGGACGTTATTGTAAATCTTGACGGCGGCGGGGGCGGGCCGGATCTTTCCCCCAAAAAAGAAGAAGAGGGAACTACGGAAGCGCTGGTCCGTGGCATCGCCTCGGAATTCGCCAGGAATGGGGAAATCGGAGGTTTTTGCGCCAACGCCTCTTCCACAGTTTTACAAGGTTCGGGCCTTTCGTCATCCGCGGCGCTGGAAGTGCTTATCGCTAAAATTTTTGATTCGCTGTACCAGGGCGGGAAACGCTCGGCGCTTGAGCTTGCCAAAATCAGCCAAAAGGCGGAAAACGTTTTTTTCGGCAAGCCCTGCGGCCTTATGGATCAGGCGGCCTCGGCCTGCGGGGGAGCGGCCTTCATTGATTTTGCCGATCCCGGCGCGCCGGTTTTGAAAAAAATTTCCTTTGACCCGCTTGCCGCCGGTTTCGCCCTCTGCGTGGTGAACACAAGGGGAAGCCACGCCAACCTGACCGGGGATTACGCCGCTATCCCGAAAGAGATGAAAGTCGTTGCCCGTTTTTTCGGCAAAGAACATTTAAGGGAACTGGATCTTTCGCTGGTGCTGGCGGCCGCCCCAGAAATCAGAAAGGCGGCGGGCGACCGCGCCCTGCTTCGGGCTATTCATTTTTTCAACGAGGACCGCAGAGCCGCCGAAATGGCCGCTCTGTTAGAGCGCTCTCTGTCTGGGCGGGGAGGGCATACCATGCCGGAGTTTTTGGACATTGTCAATGAATCGGGCGATTCGTCATGGGAACTTTTGCAGAATATATATTCACCTAACGCTCCTGACGCGCAGGGCCTGTCCGTGGCGCTTGCCGTGTCAAGGGAATTTTTTCATTCCCGGGGAATTAAGGCCGCCTGCCGCGTTCACGGCGGCGGCTTTGCCGGAACCATACAGGCCTATATACCCGTTGGCGCGTTTGAGGATTACAAATCTCAAATGGAGACGTTTTTCGGCGAGGGAGCCGTAAGCCGGCTGAGGATCAGGCAGGAAGGGGCGGTTGAACTAACAAAACAATAAGAAGATCAGTTGGGTATGATCAGGCAGCAGGGGTAATTGGGCAATGGTGTATAGTATGTATTTTTTTCATTGCCCGACGCTTCCCGCTCCCTGCTCATTTTCTTGTTACCCAACAAGCATAGAACCTCCTTTGGATTTTTGTCTGTTGTGTTTCCCCTATGGGATCATATCTATTTTACCACATTTTTTTCCGTTTCCAACCTGTTATGGTTTAGAATTTGTTAAAAAAGGTAAAACTAGAATAAAATGCGCGTTTTGATTGTAAAATGAGGGAAAATATAAAATATAAGCTTTTTTCTTTTGTTTTTCCTATTGTATTTTTGGCGTTAATTTCTTATAATTAATAGTGAATGGAGGTCAACATGAAAAAGCTTGTTTTTGCGGTAATTCTTATAGTTTCACTGGCTGCGGCGTTGCCGGTTTTTGCCCAAAACCAGAAGGATGAGAGGGATTCCGAGTATTATTATATCAATATAACCCTGGAAAAGATATTCCCTTACCGTAAAGGTTATATAGTACAGTACCGGAAAGGGATGTTCCAGTACGGCAGGGCGTACCTTCCGGCGGAATGGTTTACGGACGCCGATTCCAAGGGGGAGGTAATCCCGCTTCCGGCCGGGCAATCATGGCCGTCAATGACAGTCTACTACCAGAACGGCGTGTTTAGCCATGTCCGGCTTTATGTCCATCGCTGGGCAAGCCACCAAACTTGGGGCAACATCCCGCAAAACATCAATCTTGATGATAAATTTGACCATATAGAAAACATCGTTATCCAATATTAACGCCCGCTAATAGCGGCCGCGTCCTCTTGCGAAACCCGCCGCGGTTTCGCAAGAGGACGCCACATCTTTCGTTAACAAATATCCGTATTTTCACATTATCCGCGTCATCATGGAATACCTCTTTTTTTGATTAATATTATCCTGTTACGATATTTGTTTTCAGGAGAAATTATGCAGAAGACAGTATCGCTTAACGAGGTTTTTGCCGATTATGCGGCAGGATTGCTTGAAAAGAGGATATTGGAGGGGGAAATTTTCAAGGCAATAAGGGAGAACGTGCGGCGTCTTGCCAACTGGGACAGGGCTGACAATGACGAGTATTTATCATGGCTTTACCCGCGTATATGCCAGGCAATAGAGACCTACCGTGAAACCGGTTCGTCCTTTGAAACATATATCGGGGCCATGGTCAGAATGACGGCGAAAGAATTCCGCGCGAGGAAGTTCCGCACTTATGTGTCCGAGTACGCCGCGTGGATGTCGGCGTTTCCGGATATGTATGCCCATGAAGATCCGCCGGAATATGCCTGCGCTGAGGAAGCGGCAGACTCAAAATCCGAAAAGCCACGCCAGCTTTTAATACTGGTTCTTAAATGCTGTTGTTATGTTTCCTGCGATTTTCTTGAAAGGGCCGCTCCCAGGCTTGGAGTCTCCGCGGAAGAGTTAAACAGGATGGTAAAATTGTTAAAAAAACTCAGGGAAAAACGCGAGCAATGTAATGATAAGCTGCAGGAAAAAGCGAATTACCAGTTTTACCGCTGCATATTTTATGAAAAGAGGCTTAAAGCCCTGAGCGAAAATTCTCTTGCCGCCCAAAGGCTTAAGGACAGGCTGGAACGCAGCCGGGAAAGGCTTGCGCGCATAAGGGAAAGGCTCGCGAAAAGAGCTCCCGATCCTTCCAACAGCCAAATAGCCAGGCTGTTGGGCATATCAAAAGGCACGGTGGATTCCGTACTGTACAGGCTTAAATCAACAGGCGGCAAAGAAGGGGAAATAATTCTCAATTAGGGTTCAAATACCGGTTCTAAGGGGATTCTTACCAGATTGGCGTAATTCCCGTTGGGATAGAGCCGTATTTCTTCGTTCATCAATCTTGGCGAACTGGGCGGGAAACGGTTCCTGAAATCGATGAAGGAGTTCTCAGCCGCGCTTTCAAACACGGCGATATGGAAGACTCCGCCTTCGGAAAAGTAAGGGATTAACGCCGTTATATGGTAATATTCGCGCATCCTGGGAGCGCCCCTGGGGTTTTCTTCGGTCGCTATGGGGCCTCTCTCGTTGTTTATTGCGGCAAGGTAGAACATTCCCGGTTCGTCAATCGCCAGCATATAGAGCAAAGGCTGCAGGCCCTCAACGCCGTAGCCCGCGTCTTCCAGAAAACCCGGATAGTTGTAGAGGGTTGAAATATTTTGTCCGGGGTCTCTGAGGATCATCTGGGAAAAACGGTCGCTTCTCACTTCTATTTGGTCAAGGCTTCCGAAAGAGGGCGCGAGCAGTTTTGACCAGACAGTAGAAGCGAGGTTGCGTATCCAGTCAAGCCCGAAAAAGGAGTCCCTTTGTTTCCATAGTTCAGTTAATGTTCTAACGTCCGGATTTTCGGACGAACCCCGATTTCCGAAAGGTTCTTTAAGCGGGGGTATTTCCAGCCTCGCCCCGGTGACCGGCTTTAAGAGGCCGTCGACCAGCCATTTGGCAAAACCGGAGCAGTTAAGGCCCGGCTGCCCTTTTTGTTCCAGGCCGGTATTGATGTACACATATTTTCCGTTATGGTCAATCGCTCCGTCGTCGGCGAATTCCAGCCCTCTGATTCCCTCCCTGACTTTGGCAATAAACTGCCTGTTAAGGCGGTAGTCGTCAGGATTTGGCTCAAAATACCTGCGGGGGAACTGGCTGCCGGCAAGGTTCAATACGTCGCCCAGTTGCATGGTGTAGAGCCTTTCCAGCGTCACGGGAATGGTAATGGAACGGGCGATATACGCGTTATACAGAACAACGTCCATCTGGCACTTGTCATGGCTGAAGGGCCGTATCTCTATATATGTATATGGATCGCTTCTCAGAAATATGCGGATCCTGGCGGCTTCCCCGCTGACCCTGTTACGGATAAGTATCCAGGAACCCTGAGCCCAGCCCGGGAAACTGCCCACCATGTTTGCGCCGTTGCCGTTGGAACTTTTAAGCTCCCTGGCAAATATGACCGTGAATTCGTCTTTGGACGCTTCGGCGCGCAACTGCACCCTGCCGCCGCCCGGGAGCGTGTGCAGCGCGCTGGGCCTTGCCAGCACCCTGCCGGGGGTTTCCAAAAGCCAGGTTTCTTTAACGCTGGTTCTCAGGGCGGAGTCGTCAACGATTTTGGACAGGGGCAAATCCTGCCCGAAAACGGCATACGAAAGAAGAAATAAGAAGGAAAAAAGAAAAAAGTAATTCCTCATACTATCTTCTATTATCGGACATTTTATGATATATTTACAGGGGGGTATGGAGATGATGTTGTATAGTCGGAGACAGGTAGTATTTTTTTCTGCTCTCAGCTGTTTTTTAACGGCTTTTATCGTAATAACCGCCGGCAAACTCGCTGACAGGCGGACAGCCTCCAAACATGAGACAGGACAGGAAACAGCCCTTGATGAAGTTTCAAATGAAACGGTTCGGGTTGTTTCTATGGAGTTGCCGGAAAATCCCCCCAGGACAATAGAAGTCCAATCCAATACCTCCTTCTCCGAGGATGAGCGCGAAAATATTTCCGTTTACGAGAGGCTTAACTCCGCAGTGGTAAACATCACCACCGAGACCATGGCGGTCAACTGGTTCCTGGAGCCGGTTCCACAGGAAGGCGGATCGGGTTCAGGTTCTATAATTGATACGCGGGGCTTTGTACTGACCAACAACCACGTTGTCAGTAACGCTTACAAGGTGTACATTAACCTTGCCGACGGCAGCCAGTACGAGGGGACTGTTGCCGGTTCCGATCCGGAAAACGACCTGGCTATAGTAAAATTCGATCCCCCGGCCGGAACCGTTTTAAAGACCGTGCCTTACGGCGATTCGGGCAACCTGAAAGTCGGGCAGAAGGTGCTTGCCATAGGGAATCCCTTCGCCCTGGAACGCACCCTTACGGTCGGCATTGTTTCCGGGCTTGGCAGGCCCGTCCAGATTACCCGCCAGCACATTGTGCGGGACATGATCCAAACCGACGCGTCCATTAATCCGGGCAACTCCGGCGGCCCCCTCCTTGACTCCCACGGCAGGATGATAGGGATCAACACGATGATATACTCCCCTTCCGGCGGTTCAGTGGGCATAGGTTTTGCCGTGCCTGTTGACACCGCCAAGCGGGTGGTTAACGAGCTTATTCAATACGGCAAAGTGCGGCGGGGCTGGTTTGACGCGACAATGGTGCAGCTCTTTCCCGCGCTGGTGCGTTACGCGAAATTTACAGTCGATTCCGGCCTTCTGGTGTCCAGGACAAAACGCGGCGGCCTTGCGGACAGGGCGGGCCTGAAACAGGGCGGCGAGCCCGTTCAGTACGGGCGCAGCGTAATTTACATCGGAGGCGACATTATCACATCGGTGAACAACATGAAGATTGCAACCCTGTCCGATCTCTATTCGGCCCTTGAACACAGCAAGCCCGGCGACAGGGTAAAGGTCGGGATACTGCGCGGCGGCGCGAACCTTACGCTGGAAATACCTTTAGCCGATCGCGAAGAAGTAATGAACAATTAAAACAAAATAAGGGGGTAACTATGGCCCAGTCGGATTTGTATTCCCTCTTAAGGGGTTACGCGGTCAATACCAAATCCGCGACAGTCAGCGTAAAGCCTTTTCTGCACTTTATCAGCCAATACGCCGCCAAGAAAGACCACCAGCAGCCCGAATTGTCAAGATGGGCCGGCAACGCCGAAGCGGAATTCAAAACGGAAATAGCCTACCTGATGGAAACCGGAAAATGCAATATTCTGGCTGACGGAAACGTTTTTCTGCCCGACCTCTGCCGGGAAATAATAAAGTCGGCGTACCAGAATCCGGATAAACACTCAAGCATCCCCTTCCTGAGCCCGGCGGCCATGAACCTGAAAATACCCTCAGGTTACGCGAGGACTATAGGCCTGTTATCCGACATGGAGTCATTTTTCGGGCGAAAAGATTCCGAGTCTTCGGGCGGAAACGGGGATGAAATAATCATTCTGGAATTCCCGCAGAATTACGGCACCACCCTGATGCTGGCGTCAATGCTCCCCCGCAAGCTTATGGAACTGGCCCTTATTAAAATCCAGTTTTTCCTTAACAACAGCCATAACATGGCGCATATTGTCAACATCTTAAACGCCCAGCTTAAGGACAAGGAAAGGGCCCTGAAGGAGTGCATAGACCGGATATTATACCGGCCGTTTGACTGTATTAATGACATGGAACGTTTCGACGATTTTGTTTATCAGTTCTGGGTGCATTTTTGCGTACTTGTAAAAAAAGACGTCAACGCGAAGAATGAAATCCGCGACCAGGACCTTGCCGTTTTGCAGGCCGTCTACGTCATTGAGGTATGCGGCAGCCTTTACCGTTCCTCGGTGGTCAAAAAACAGGAGATTGACGCCGCGTATAACAGGCTGGAGGAGCTGATGAACCTTCCCCCCTACCGCTACACGCTGGGGGATATAATCAAATTTACCAACGACAAGGGAGTCCCCCTTTTAAACTATTATTCCCAGAAGGATCTGGAAGCGTATATCCGCAAAAAGATCTCCGAAAGCAAGGACGGCGCGCTTCCGGTCTGGATGACAATACAGGGGGCGATGGACGACCGCTGGTTTTTAAAGAAAGAGCAATACCTGCCGGTCTGCGCAAAAATGATTCATGAAGTCCTGCCCCTCGTAAAAACGGCGCTTATAAAACGCTGGACAAGATTAATAAAAGATTATTCAAGCGAGCCGGCGATGGAAAAAGATCCGGAGTACGAAAAGCTGTTGAAAAAACTCACCAATAACTGTAATCCGGTTCTGCTGACTGTTCTTGCCGACCAGAAACTCCTTTGGGCTTTTCAGGAACTGGAAACTTCGCTGGGGACCGTCCCCCAGGACATGCGCCTGTTCAGCCACGGCGCGCTGCTTCCCTTTTATACCCTCTACGCGTTAAGGCGCAAGGACGTCATTGCCGAGATAAAACTGGATCTTCCAATCTGGTATTCAAATCCTGTTCTGCTGGCCGTTATTAAATTTTTCAAGAGCTTCGGAAAAAAAAGACCCCAGAGACATTTGGACGACGATGAAAAACCGGCCGCTCCCGGAAAAAAAGCCGACCCGATGAAGAGCAGCGCCCTCAGGATCAAGTCCGACATCGTGCCGGAAGGGAAAGACATCGACGAGTACATTGAGGAGCTGGAAGACCGCTGGTGCAGCCTTCGTGACGACGATACCCGCAAGAACTTGATCCTGGGCGTCAAGGCGCTGATGAAGGACAAACTTCGCCAAAATATTAAATTGAAGAAACTGGCGTCGATAAAGCGCGGGGATCTGCATGAAATAGCCGAATATATTATCAACCAGAACAGCACCCTGGTTAAGTTGAAAGACCAGGAATCCCTCCGCACCTATATGGAACTGTATATGCTCAAGCTGGTACTGCGCTAAAAAAAATAAAATATTTTTCGATTCCGATCATGCTTTTCGCACATTTTCGCCATATATAAGGTATCACAGACAGAATTATGCAGACTGTGTACGGTGTATCCGGCCTGCGTACTGTCCATGACCGGGGGCCATGTGCCGCCGGATTTGCCATTATGGAGGCGTTTATGAACAACCTCAACAGCATTCTTATCGAAGGGAACATGGTGCGCGACCCGCAGTACCGCACCACTCCCAAGGGGACTTCGGTCTGCAACTTCAGCCTGGCTTCCAACCGTTTCTTCAGGCAGGAAAACGGTTATGAAAAGGAAGTGTCCTTCTTCGACGTGGAAACCTGGGCCAAGCTCGCGGATACCTGCAACAATATGGGCAGAAAAGGGCGCGGCGTAAGGGTGGTAGGCCGCCTGAAACAGGACAGGTGGACGGGCAACGACGGCAAGCTCCGTTCGCGCGTTTCCATAGTCGCGGAGCACGTTGAATTCCGCCCTGAATTCAAAAAAGAAACAGTCGCTGAAAACGGTAAAAATTCAGCCTACGGCGACAGTTTGGCCGATGAAGCCGCCGACCCCATAGAGGCCGCCGAAGAACAGGGCTATGACGATACAGCGTTAATGACGGAGTACGAGGAGCCATCGGTATTGGCCGAGACGGTGTTTTAGCAAAGAGCAGGTAGCAGGGAGCAGGGAACAAAGTTATTGTTAGCAAAAACATTGCGTGTTGCTAATATGTTCCGCATACTCACTTAGCTCTTCCTTTGCTACCTGCTACCTGCTCATTGCTACCTGTATAGAACCCGTCTTTCCAGTTGAACCGGCTTATGTCGGGTAATGGAGCGCCGCTTTCTACCGAGCGCATAAGGTCTTTGTACGCCCTTTTTTTAAGCACGGGGCCGCTAAGGTCAATGATGAAACGCCTGAAACCCGCTTCCTTTAAGAACGGGATTTTGTCAGTTATTGAGAACGGGCGCTCGGGGATAACAAGAGTCTCTTCCCGTTCCAGGCAAAGGGAGAAAAATTCGCCCCGGCTGTCCTGAAATGATTTAAAGCCGTAAACCTTTCCAAGATCGGCGCGTATGCGGAAAAGAACAGGCCATGCGAAAACAGGCACAAACACAAACTCGCGCAGCTGCCTTAAGTTTTCCCGGTCAAGGGTGCGCTCCAAATTTTGCCGGTTGTTTTCAAACGGCGATACAAAGCCATCGACTCCAAGAGACGCAATAAACGACAGCGCCCAGGTGTTAAACATATAAAGCCAGGGACCGGCTATCAACTGTATTTCCGCCCGAAAGTCCCGGAAAAGGGAAATGTGTCCAGGGTTGTTGACCACATACTGCCTGTAGCCCAGATCGACAAGCCGGGGTATATCGGCTGCCATTGGATCGGCCGCCGCCTGCGGGAAATACGGGTTTAAAACGAGTATTGTATCCGCGGGCCGGAAGGGCAGGGGGTCTTTATCTTCCGCCAGGATGTAAGCCGAGTTTTTACGGCTAAGGTTCAGCATCACCCTGGCGGGCCGCGACGACTGTACGACATACAGGTCATTGATATTGGAAACAGCCACGTACAGCCCTTCCGGCAGGCCTGGCTGGTTGTCGCGGCTTTTTTTTGCGGGTTTGCCTTTGAATAATTCAGGTATTTTTGGGGCCGGGGCTTTATCAAAAGCCGGACCCCGTTTGCCTTCTGAAACAGAGCCTGTTACAGGCCTGTAGCGTTTTGACATTGCCTTGTTCTGGATAAGGTACACACTGTCTCCGTGGCCGAAGCCGTATGGAATGGAAAGCCAGTAACCCCCGTCACCGGCTTCTGCGCAGGAAAGCTTGTGCGACACGCGTTCTGAATCGTCCGCTTTGTGCAGGCGTATGGAATCTCCGGCTGAAAGTTTGAATATTGCCGGATTATCGTCAGATACGACAAACCCCTGCCTTTTTTCATCTGATCCCCGTACATTGCGTATAACGCCGAGGGCTATGCCCGTGCCGCCGTCCTGTTCCGGGTTAAGCCAGTCAATTGATGGGGAGTGGGGAGTGGGGAGTAGGGAGTGGGGGTCAGGGACTGGGGACTGGGTTGTTGAAAAGAAATAAAATTTGGTTTTACTGCGGGCAAAATCGCCGTGAAGAATCTCCCGCGCTCTGGCAATGCTGTTGGCGATTTTTTCACCGCCGTTTATGTCGCTGCCGGATATGCCGCTGTCAGCTATAATATTGTATCCAGCAGCGTCAATACCGTTTTCGGCGACAGCGTCAAGGACGAGCCGGTAAGCGCTTGTCACCGTGCCCACGTAATCCGCGCTTTTCATGCGGCCCTCGATTTTTATGGCGTTTATCCCTATGGCGGCAAGATCGGGAAGCTGTTCCAGAAGCTGAAGGTCGGCGGGGCTGAAATAATAGCCTGATTCCTCGCCATGGCTGTAAAGGCGGCGGCAGGCCTGGGTGCACATACCCCTGTTGGCTGACTTGCCGCCAAGGTAGCTGGAAAAAAGGCAGAGGCCGGAGGCGCTGACGCATAACGCGCCGTGGGTAAAAACTTCCATTTCAACATTGGTGTCGGCCCGGATGGATTTTAGCTCTTCCAGACACAGTTCCCGCGCCAGCACGACCCTGGAAACGCCGTAACGTGACAGCGCGTTAGCCCCCCTGCTTGAGGCGATATTCATCTGGGTGGAAGCGTGGATTTTCAAGTTTGGAAATTCCGAACGCGCCATGGCCAGAACGCCGAAGTCCTGCACAATAAGCGCGTCAGGCCCCAGCGAGGAAAGGTACTTGAGAAGCTGGTACATCCGGTCGGCCTCGCGCTGCTCAAAAACGGTGTTAACTGTAACATAGATCTTTTTCCCCATGCGCCCAAGCGTGCGCAGGGCTTGTTCAAAGCGGGGATAGGTAAAATTGGCGCTTCGCATTCTGGCGTTGAAATTTTTCAGGCCAAGGTAAACGGCGTCCGCGCCTTCTCCAACGGCGGCGTCCAAAGCCTCCGGAGAACCGGCAGGCGCAAGCAATTCAACAGGCATAGGGGAATTGTATTGGGAAAAGAAAGAAAAGGGAATGGGGAGATGATCTTCCGCCGGCAAACGGCGGCATAGACATCATTTCCGTAATATATTATCATTAACCCAGGAGAATTAAATGTTAAAAAAATTGACCTTTGTTCTGGTTTCGGCGCTTCTGCTGGCTTCCTGCGGCGACAAGAACAGCTTTGTTCTATATTCCTGGAGCGATATGTTCCCCCAGGAAGTTTTGGACGGGTTTGAAAAGGATACAGGTTATAAAATAAAATATATTAATTTTGACACCGATGAAACAATGTACGCCAAACTCAAGGCGGACAAGAGGGGCAGTTACGACCTAGTCATAGCTGATGATTATATGGTAGAAACCGTCATCAAAGAGGGGCTTGCGAAAAAATTAGACCGCTCGCTGCTGCCCAATTACCGCAATATAAATCCAATTTACCAGAATCAGTTTTTCGATCCTTCCGACGAGTACACAGTCCCCTACGGAGCCGGAGTTCAGACCATAGTTTATGATCCCGATGTTGGAGTGTCCATAAGGGGCTATTTTGACCTTTGGAACCCGGCTCTGGAACATAAGATCGGCATAATAGGCAATTATCGTGTTATTAACGGAATGGCCCTGAAGGTATTGAGGGAGAGTTACAATACCAATGACCTTAAAGCAATCAGCTACGCCGGGGAACTGCTTAAATTGCTTGCGCCTAATATCCGCCTGATCCGTGATGACAAACTGGACGACGAACTGGTTTCCGGCGAAGTATCAGTGGCCGTCATGTATACCTCACAGGTGACGATGGCAAAGATGGCAAGGCCTGAACTTAATGTTGTTTTCCCCGTCGAAGGGATTGGCTTCGGCATCATGGCGGCGTTTATCCCGTCCAAAGCGCGCAACGCCGCCGCCGCCCACGCTTTTCTTGACTATATCCTTGACCCCTGGCGCGGCGCCCAGTGCTTTATGGCTTTGGGTTACTACAGCACCTTTTCCGCCTCCGACCCTTACATTTCCGAAGAGTTCCGTGGTTTTCTGACGCTTCCGGAAAATTTCAGGAATTTTGATTCAATGGAGATGATTCAAAACATAAGCCCTGAAGCCGAGGAAATGCACAACCTGGTATGGACGGAATTCAAGGCCGCGGCAGGACAGTGAACGGTTGCTAAAGCGCGCATTGCCTTTACCTTAAAAAATTCTCTATAATAATTTTCCCTTTAGGCGTAAGTATAGACTCCGGGTGAAACTGCAGGCCGTACACAGGATACTCTTTATGGCAGACGGCCATTATTTCGTCATCCTGCGTCCACGCGGTGATTTTAAGCGAAGAGGGCAGGGTTGATTTTATGCCGGCAAGCGAATGATAACGCGCGGCCTGTATGGTTTGCGGAAGACCCTTGAAAAGAGCGTTTCCCAGGTCAACGGTTACTATCGAAGATTTCCCGTGCATAAGTCTGCCCGCGTAGGATACCGTGCCGCCAAAAGCCTCGTATATCGCCTGATGGCCCAGGCAAATGCCCAGTATAGGCATGATTGAACCGAGCTTCTTCACAGCTTCAACGCAGATGCCGGCTTCTGAGGGCTTGCCGGGGCCGGGGGAAATCACAAGGGAGTCCGGCGCGAGGCGCTTTATCTCATCAACGCTTATTTCGTCGTTACGAACAACTTTAATGTTTGTGTCTATAGAGCCTATAAGCTGGTACAGGTTATACGAAAAACTGTCGTAATTGTCGATTAACAGAACCATTATTCAATCCCTCCCGCGGAATTTTTAAGCGCGTTCATAACGGCGGCGGATTTATTTACGCATTCCTGATATTCGGATTCAGGCCTGCTGTCGGCCACAATTCCAGCGCCAGAACGGATGAAGACTTTGTTGTTTCTTTTATACACAATTCTGATGGCGATACATGTGTCCATGTTTCCGGTAAAATCAAGATAGCCTATCGCGCCGCCGTAAATGCCCCGCTTGTTTTGCTCCTGCCCGTTTATTATCTGCATGGCGCGTATTTTGGGCGCGCCCGACAGGGTTCCGGCGGGAAGCACGGCGTTAATCGCGTCCAGCCCCGTTTTGCCTTCGATAATTTCCCCGCTAACGGTAGAGCCTATGTGCATAACGTGGGAAAAGCGCAGGATTGACATATAATTTTCCACCGTAACAGTCCCGAATTTGCTGATTTTTCCCAAATCGTTGCGCCCCAGATCCACAAGCATATTATGCTCGGCAAGCTCTTTCTCGTCGGCGAGGAGTTCCTTTTCCAGCGCGATGTCCTCTTCCGCGCTTGCCCCCCGCGGGCGGGTTCCCGCAAGCGGGAAGGTAAAAAGCCTGCCGTTATGCAGTTTTACCAGAGTCTCGGGAGAGGCGCCGGCGATTTCCAGATTGCTTCCGCCGAAATAAAACATATACGGCGAGGGGTTTATCGTCCGCAGCACCCTGTACGTGTCAAAAATGCTGCCCTCAAAATCCGCCTCATAGCGGTTGGATAACACGACCTGGAAAATATCCCCCTCTTTGATGTGGCCTTTCGCCCTGTCCACCATTTGGCAGTATTCATCTTTTGTGAACAAGGCTTTGAATTCGGATTTTACCAGGGCCTGGGGAGTTTCTTCATGCTGGCCGTTTTTGACAAGGTTCTTTAAACTTTCTAATTGCGACTTTCCTTTCCCGTATTCGCTCTCAATATTCTGCGTGTTTATGTTAACGATTAAAATTACTTTTTGCCGGTAGTTGTCAAAGGCGATTACCTTGTTAAAGAGCATAAGATCCACGTCGTTAAAACGCTCCTCGTCAACAGCGTCAAGTTTCAGGGACGGCTCGCAGTACTTGGCGTAGTCGTAGGCGAAATAGCCTACAAGCCCGCCTGTGAAGGGCGGCAGAAAGTCAAACTTTACGCTTTTGTGGCGGTCAAGAATTTCCTGGATGTATTTGTTGGGATTATCGGTTTTAAACGATTTTGTTTCACCCGAATCGCCGGAACTAATGTTCATTTCCCCGTTCAGGCAGGTGATCTCCATCGTGGGATCAAAGCCCAAAAAAGTATAGCGCCCCCAGTTCTTGGTGTCCTCCGCGCTTTCAAGCATAAAGCAGTGCCCGCTTGCCTTTTTCAATTTTTTTATTACGTCTATTGGCGTTACCATGTCGGCGTACATTTCCGTACTAATCGGTATTACGCTGTACTGTCCCGTTTCGGCTATTCGTTTCGCTTCTTCCAGCGAGGGTTTAAACATTTGATATTTTTCTCCTGTTTTTATTATATTGAAAATTGTGGGGAGTGGGGAGTAGTGGAGTGGACTGAAATCCGGCTACAAGGTAACGGCGCTGTGTCAATTACCGGATGTCGCTTTTTATATTATTAAGAATTAAATTTTGATTTTTAATTGCTGGAGATGTTTCTAATGTTGACAAGCCTCCGAAGGCGATAATAATTAAGATATACTATGATGTTATCACATCAGACAGGAGGCGATTGATGAAACGGATTTTTGCGGTTGTTATTCTTTTCATGACAAGTATTACGGTATTTGCGCAGCAAAGCAACAGGATTTCAAGCCGTCCGACACCGGAGCAAACCAGGGAAAACATGAAACAATACCTGGAACAGGTCAAGTCGAAGGTAGCGCAGTTTGATTCAATACAGGCTGACCTTAAAGACAGGAATGCAGGTAACGATGAAGAACGCCGCTTTAACAAATTAAAGACGGAAATAGAAGGACTGGAGACTTCAATCAGATTGGAGCAATACAAGATTTCAAGCGCTCTCGAGAAGGGCATCACGGTGAGCAAGGAGACGCTTGATAATGTCGAGAAAATGCTCGTCAAACACAAAGAGAAAGTGACGGAGCTGGATTTTATTACCTCCAGTTTTTCTTCCGCCAAATAAAATAATTTCAAAAGTTCAGGGGCATGTATCTCGTAACAGGTAACAAATGAAGAGTTTTCTGTCTTACTTTGTTACCTGTTAATTGTTATCAGCAAACTTTTCCACTTCCACTGTAGAGGCCCTGACTGGATTCGCTTTGCCAGCAGTTCTTCGGCGCGGGAAAAATCGCTTAAGTCCAGATTTTTTGCCATAAAAGCGCCCCAGCGGGAATTTTCTTTGTCAAACCACGCGTTTATGTCTTTAGCTCCGACAAGCCGTTCTTCCTTCTGTTCAAGAACCTCAAGTTTTACCTTGAAGCCGCCTGCTTCAAAAGATGATGTCAGGGAGGCTGAGTCCCAGTTCCACGCTCCAGGCTTGTCCGGCGAAAAGAAAGCGTCCTCGGCCCTGGCAAGTTTATCGGCCAATGTCTTTTCTTCATCTATAATAAGCCGTGAGATCCTCTGCCCCA
>Ga0268262_10004074_pt1 | contig 15330 bp, 15 predicted proteins | sample TergutNc150P3_FD_190354 | JGI IMG/M metagenome (GOLD analysis project Ga0268262, IMG submission 190354) | Nasutitermes corniger P3 segment gut microbial community from laboratory colony in Florida, USA - Nc150 P3 (SPAdes) (version 2) | ecosystem: Host-associated > Arthropoda: Insects >... | reverse complement strand
TAAAGGCAGGCGTAACCGTAAACCTTATAAAAGTCGGAAATAGAGATGTAGTCGTCAGGGCTTTTATACTCAAGCAGGTTGGCTTCCCTGAATATAACGGCAATGTTTTTCTTAATCTCCACACCTTTTGCCTTTTTTATGATAACGCAGTCAATTTTTAACGGCTCCGAACTTAGCTGGTATTCAGGATAGAATTCGAGGCAATTATGGTAATCATCAAGTTCCAGCTGGATGGCTTCAATGAACGCGGGATGCCAGGAAATGCGTGAAAGCTCATCTTCCTTTAGACTGTCATGTTTCATTACCTTTATACTGCGTGGATATGCGGGGCGCTTCGCTTTTTGGAGTGATTTTTAGAAAAAAAATGGTACTTCGTTCTTAGGACACCGAGCGTATGCGTGAGCTGCCAAATACGCGGTTCCGTTTTCGGCTTGGTAACTTTGACATCATCGCCTGAATATAAATAAAGAACTATGCGTGATCTTGCGCTATCATTGCGGGGATGCAGTTTGCTTTGGTTTTCGCAAAAAAAATTGCATGGTAAACAATAAATTAACCCCTGAGCCACGCGGCTCATGAAAATGCGCCAGATGGCGCAAAAAAGTGCGCCACAAGGTGGCAAAAATAGAGCCGTCTGGCACGTTGTTTTTTTTTACAAGCTTTGATAAAATAACCACACGATGAGCGACAAAACCCATCTGGCAAACGGTCAGAAGCCCCCCCCCCCCCCCCCGGCTACAAACTAACCACCTAAGAGCGGATTGGCGCCTCTCAAAACCCAAATGGGGTTTTTTCGAGGTTCCTCCTGCAATAGCATTTTTCCCTTACAAAATATCTTCTCGAAAAAAAGCAAAGGAGTTAATTATGAAAAAACAAAAGTGTTTATTACTGCTTGTCGCGGCAATGGCTTTCGCGCTGGCGGCCTGTAGCGATTTGGCGAATGGAGAAGCGGAAGGAAGCGCTTACATCACCATCAGCCTCGGGGGAAGCGAAGGCCGCAAGGCTGTCCCGTGGGCTAACGGTGTTGACGACGGAAGCATCCTGCACGACATATTCATCGACGGGAACAGTGTCGGCACGGGCGTTAAAATAGGCGATGGCGTTAAAAACTACAAGGCCAATCCGGGGAGCCATACCGTCTCGGTATGCGGGTATTATCCCGCCGGAACGCTGTTCTCCTACGGGGAAAAGACCGTAACCGTTGTCTCGGGGCAGAAGGCCAAATGCGACATAACCATGCTCGCTGCCCCCAGCCTAAGCGGAACCATAACGATTAGCCCGCCAACAGGCGCTGTCATCAACCAGGATTTGACCGCGGACTACAGCGGAAGCGAAACAGTGAGCTTCCAGTGGGAAAAAGACGGGGAAAATATCGGAACGGCATCAACGACAAAGCCAAACAAGTTTAAGCCGACAGAAGGAGGAATCTACGCCGTAACTGTGAGCGCGACAGGATACAAGCCAAAAACCAGCGACCCAGTTACCGTAAACGATCCCTCGCTCTTGACATTGACCGGAAATATCAGTATCAGCCCGTCCGGCACCGTTACTGCCTTAACGGAATTGACCGCTAACTACACCGGAAGCGAAAGCGTTTCTTACCATTGGGAAAAAGACGGAAGCAGCGTCGGCACAAACTCAAACAAGTTTACGCCGACTCTGGCGGGAAGCTACATCGTAATCGTGAGATTGACAGGCTACAATGAAAAAGCCAGCGCCGCCGTTACAGTTATCGCCCCTGTCGGCCCTATCGGCAGCGGAACGCTATCAGACCCCTACATAGTTTACGACGTAGATACCTTATCTTATGTGGGCAAATCCCCTGCCGGAGCTTATTCCGATTGGGGTTTAGACAAGCATTACAAGCAAATGGAAAACATCGACCTTGCCTCTGTAGCCAACTGGACGCCGATTGGGACAACATCAGCACCATTCACCGGAAACTATGACGGGAACGGCCATACCATCAGCAAACTCACGATTACCAGCGCAACCGCCGCTGGTGTGGGATTGTTCTGCTACATAGGCAGCAGCGCAATTGTGAAAAATGTCGGCATTGTAAGCTGCAACATCAATGTTGCTTTCACCGTAGTCGGCGGCCTGGCGGGAAGGAACGACGGCACGGTGGAATACTGCTACTCAACGGGCACTGTTATAGGAACCTCAGGTGTCGGCGGCTTGGTGGGAACCATCTCCGTTGCCACTGGTAAGGTACAAAATTGCTACTCTGAGTGCGATGTTACAGCCACCACCAGCGGCGCTGCCGGCGGCGTGGCGGGAAATAACATCGGCGGCACGGTGCAGAACTGCTATGCCACTGGCAATGTTTCAGGGGGCAGCTCTGTCGGCGGCGTGGTGGGAGGTGGCACCTCCGGTGCCGCCGGCACGGTAAAAAACTGCTACGCCACGGGCAATGTTACAGGAAACAGCACCGGCATTGCAGGCGGCGTGGTGGGGGCTTGCAGCAGCGGCAGCACGGTGGAAAACTGCGTGGCGCTGAACCCGAATGTCAGCGGGGACGGCACACAATATGTTGCCCGTGTTTTGGGGACCAGCAGCGCTTCAGGGGGCGGTTCTATAGCAAGTGGCTATGGGCGGAGCGATATGATAGTAGTACCTAGTGGCGGCGCTAGCAGTTATATAACCTCGAGAAACGGTGCAGACATCACATTGGACGATTGGAAGCTCGCAAGCTGGTGGACATCGACTGTAGCGGGCGGTGGGCCGTCATTTGACCCGGCAGTGTGGGATTTTACCGGCATTAGCGCAACCCATTTGCCCAAGCTGAAGGGGATGCCGGGAGGGTTGGAGGCGCAGAACCCGGTTATTCAATGAGGAATGAGCAATTAACAGGGAACAATGGGGAGGTTAGCAAGCGTAGCGTATTGGCAACAAGCCTAGCTTGCTAACAAGAACATTGTTCATTGATAACTATTAATTGTTATTTGATAAGGGGAATGGGGAATAAGGGATGAAGTTAGCAATGCGATTATATCCAGAGTACAGACAGAGACCCGTCTTTTTCGGCGGGAATAATATCTTTATCCTTGGTAACAATAACGGCGGAAAGACTTTTGGCTGTGGCGCAGAGGAAAGCGTCAGCAAGGGACATGGGGTAACGCGCTTTGTAATGGGCTGTTTCAAAATATACTTCATCGCTGATGTCGCTGATAAACCCAATAGGGAGTTTTTTAATCGACTCCATTGCCATATCAGAGACTTCGAACCCATTAAGCTGAATGACGCGATAATGAACTTCAACCAAATTGATATGACTCATACACAAGGCAGCTTCACCTTTAGCGGCACTTTCAAGCAAATTCTTGACGGTTTCATATCCCTTCCCAAATTCCCTGTTAAAAAAAGCAAGCAAAGCGCAAGCGTCAAAAATATAGGTCATCGGTCGAGCCTGTCCTCAAGCTCTCTATCCCGGCGGCGCATTTCAAGGAATTCATCGCTTGAGAGGTTGATATCCAGCCGCTTGAATAAGCCGTCACATTGCTTAATGGCTTCAATCGCTTCTTGCGTCGCCATACTGCGTGGTAATTCGGCAGCAGGCCTGAAAACAATAACGGTTGGTCCAGGCGGTATTTCAGGCGGCACGTCAATGGTCAGCTTATGGCTGGCGGGTATCTCAACAGTTTGCGTAATGCTCATAAGGTAAATATAGCATAAAAGGAAGGAAGAAACAATGAAGCGTTTTTTACTGTGTTTTTTGTTGGCTGTGCCGTGTTTCGTTTTTGGACAAACAGCGGACAGGATTGAAAGGCTTTTGGTACAGGATAAGGTGAGCTATCGGGACGCTGCTTTGCTGGTACTGGAAGCGTCAGGTCAAATAGACCTGTTAGGGAAATTAGAAAGCGCAAGGCAAACAAGCGCAGATGACGCTTTCAGCATCGCAATGGAGCGCGGGTGGCTGCCACCAAGCGCGGAAGCGAATGGCGAGGCAAAGCTCAACGGGCTTTCGCTTCTTGTCATGCAGGCTTTTGAAATTGACGGCGGGTACTTGTATTCGTTTTTCAAAAACCCGCACTACGCCTACCGGGCTATGGTCTACAGGGGCATTATACAGGGCCGCTCAGATCCGCAGATGTCTGTGTCGGGAGACTTGTTGTTATACACAGTGAACAAAGCGATGGGGAATGAGCAATGAGTAAAGAGCGATTAACAGTGAACAATGGACAATTAATAATGAACAAAGACAGAAGAGCTTTCTTAACTTTGCTCTTTACACTTTTCTCTTTCCTCTTTGCTAACCAGCTATTTGCGATTGATGTTGGGATTGTATTGGATCAGAACGCTATTGTTTCAGGCACAAGCGGCGGCGCGGCTTTTGGCTACAATGGGATTGCCATTCCCAGGATAACAGGGCTGATCGGCGATGCGGGGGATTTTTATATTTCTGGCGGGTTTAACTTTAAGACCAATCCGGGGAGTTTTGTACCCGAATTTCTGCGTACTGATTTTATTTACCGTTACGGCAGCATGGATTTTGCCGCAGGGCGAATGGCGTATGACGATCCGCTTGGCTATGTCGCTTCCGGTCTTTTTGACGGCGCAAGGTTTTCACAATATACGAACATTGGGAAATTCAGCGCGGGGGCGTGGTACACGGGATTGCTCTACAAGGAACGCGCCAAAATTGAAATGACAGAAAATGAATATGCGGCGTATAAAGCGGACATAGACTGGAACGATTTTTCGAATACCTATTATGCCCCCCGCCGTTTCCTTGCGGCTGTTGACTGGGAGCATAAGGGGCTTTTGGAAAAGGCGGTAGTCAGGCTTTCCCTGCTCGGCCAATTTGACATTACAGAAGAAAAACTGCATAGCCAGTATTTGGCGGGTAAAGCGATATATCCTTTCGGGGCGTTTAACATCGACCTCGGTGGCAGTTTTGAGCTTATCGAAACAAAAGACAAAACCAGCCCTGCCTTCGCCGTGGATGCGGCTTTGGCATGGAGGAATCCAACACACTTTGTATCGCTGGGCGTAAAGCACGCAAGCGGGGAAAGCGGCGGCGTGGCGGCTTTTTTGCCGTTGACGACCAACGCGCCGGGGCAGTTTTGGAAGCCAAAGATTTCCGGCTTAACAATGCTTTCGGTGGACTATACCGCAAGGCTGTACGAAACGCTTTCCGTAGGGTTTTATCCGGCTTATTACATACTTAACGGTACGGGGAGCAATGGAAGGAACGGCGGGGAAATTTTCGCCGCAGCGTATTGGAGCCCTTCGCCTGACATAAGCGTAAACCTTGGCGCGGGCGCTTCTTTCGGGGACGTTTCGCCTGACGATAAAGCTTCGTGGCGCGTAGCGCTCAATGTCGTTTTATCGCTGTTTTAGTAAAAAAAGGGGAATTATGAAAAATGCAATTTTAGTATTTGTTTTGGTAATGACGGGAATTAGCGCCTTCGCGCAGAACGGAGTGATGAAAGAATTAACTGGCACGGTGGAACTAAAAAGCTCTGGGTCGGCATCGTTTGTCGCGGCGAAAGCCGGGGATATTGTCAGTCAGGATACGGTTGTTTCCACGGGCTTTAAGAGTACAGCTTTGATAGAAGTGGGAAACACAACCCTTACGGTACGGCCTTTGACGCGCCTGACACTAACCGAGATTAAGGCAACCTCGGACAGCGAAACCGTGAACTTGAGCCTACAGGCAGGGCGTGTGCGGGTGGACGTGAACCCGCCAGCGGGGTCTAAGGCTTCGCTTGCGGTGAGCAGCCCAACAGCTACAGCTTCGGTGCGCGGTACGAGCTTTGAGTTTGACACGAGGAACCTTTATGTATCCAGCGGGAACGTGATGTTCCAGGGGGCACGGGGGGAACCGACGCTAATAACGGCGGGTTATAATAGCACGACGGACCAGAATGGGAGCGCGGTAAACCCGCTTGCTTTTGGGTCAGCCGCCTACAAGCCGCAAATGCCTATAGGGACACAGGCTAACGCATCTCCAGCCCCGGCTACTACAATAGACAGCAGGGAACCAACGCCTACCGAGCCGACCAATCCGACAAACCCGACAACGCCGACCAATCCAACTACTCCGACAACCCCGGCCAATCCAGGCAACGGCGGCGGCGGAGGCAACGGCAACAACAATGGTAGCGGCGGCAGCGGCATTGATGTAACGGTTGGCTATTAGAGGTGACAGACACCAAAACGATTAACTGTGCGGTCATTCGACCGCACTAATAAAGGAGGTGAAAAGGCAATAAGTCAAATTTATAAATCAAGTTAATAATTCAATGTAATAAAGTAAATCAATAAACCAAATAAAAACCAAATAACAAAACAACACAAAGACACTGTTTAGCGCAATATGCGCTGACACCGAAACGGCGGGGCTTTGCCCTGCCTAACTAAACATGAGCGCGACAAAAGCGCAAAGGAGAGACAATCATGTCAACAGTCTATGAAGCCAAAGAGGAGATGCACCAGATCGAAGTGCAGCTCTATCCCAATCATCTTACAGGAGGGGAAAATACCTACCTTGCCAAAAACACGAAGGAAAAGACCATCAATGTTGAGGCAATATGCGCGGCCATGAGAGACCGGGGCGGCTATGACGGCAGCCACGACGAGGCGGTCAAGACCGTCAACCATTTCTTCAAGGAGATGATGTACCAGCTATGCGACGGGTTTTCGGTGAACACAGGATGGTTCACCGTCACTGCCCACATTGGCGGCCTGTTTCATTCGGTCAAAGAAGTATTTGACCCCAAAAAGCACCCTGTCTCGTTTAAGTTCCACATGCTGAAAGCGATGAAGAACCTGACATCTTTCATTGAAGTAATAATCAACAGCCACATTGAAGAGACCGCGTATATATCCGAGTACAAGGACATGGAAGACCCTGAAGGCAGTAATTTTTTTGAGCCTGGCCACGTATGCGAGATTGTGGGCCGCCGGATAAAAATCGAAGGCCTCCCTGCCGAAACCGGCCTGTGGATGGTTCCCGTGCAAGACCCCGCCAAAGCGGTAAAAGTAAACCGCGTCGTGTCTAACAACGCCTCCCGTATCGAATTCATCCCCGTCGCCACAGGCTATCCTGAAAACCGCCTGGAAATCAGAACGCGGTTTTCTGCCGCCGCGGCCCCCCTAAATACGTTACGCGTCATTACCAGTCCATTTGTTATTTCCGAGGCATGAAAATCACCCACTCCCATGCCGAAGGCGCTTCGTCCGGTAAGGCGAGGGGGTTTCGTCCGGTAAGGCGAAGGGCCTCGTCCGGTAATACGAGGGGGTCTCGTCTGTGTAAGGCGAGGGGGCCTTGTCCGGTAAGGCGGGGAGTCTCGTCCGGTAAGGCGAGGGGGTTTCGTCTGGTAAGACGAGGGAGCCTCGTCTGGGGGTTACCTAAGAACGAGGCAGTCGCCTTTTTTCCATAGTGTTACTTAAAGCCTACGCTGACAAGAGCGTAGGCTTTTATGGTTGCCTTTTTATTGGTAATACCGGGCACGGAAATCAATTTTCAAAAAATTTACCACGAACCACACGAACGCCACGAACCCTCACTCCGATATTTGCCGTAAAACTCTCATGCTCTTCAACCGAGCCCAAAGGGCGTCGAACCAGAGGTTCGCGGTTCCCCTCTTGATCCTTCTTAATTTCATGGAATCTGAAGGTTAAAAATAGTTTATCTAACTGCAAGTTCGTGATGGTTAGTGTGGTTAGTGGTAAAATTGAATTCCGTGAATACTGGGCTTGAAACATTGCGTGATTTATACTATTCTATCATTATTGAAAGATTCTGCCATCTTTTTATCGCATATAAAATCCAAGAGATGATAATTAAGGAGTATTAATTTTATGGGCGCCGACGCAAGCCTGCCAAAAGTACGAATGATGCGGAACATTGGAATCAGTGCGCATATAGATTCGGGAAAGACTACCCTTTCCGAACGCATTCTGTTTTATACAAAGAAAATTCATTCCATTCACGAAGTTCGGGGCAAAGACGGAGTGGGAGCCACCATGGATCACATGGAACTGGAGCGGGAAAGGGGAATAACGATTCAGTCCGCCGCTACCCAGGTTGAGTGGAAGAACCACACGATTAACCTTATCGACACGCCCGGGCATGTGGATTTTACCATTGAAGTTGAAAGGGCCTTGCGGGTGCTTGACGGGGCGATACTTGTTCTCTGCGCGGTGGGCGGGGTTCAGTCCCAGTCCATCACCGTGGACAGACAGCTAAAGCGTTACCATGTTCCGCGTATCGCTTTTGTAAACAAGTGCGACCGCACCGGAGCAAATCCCTTCAAGGTTAAAACACAGCTCCGTGAAAAACTTGCCCTTAACGCGGTTTTGATACAGATTCCGATAGGGCTTGAAGACAAACTCGAAGGGGTAGTCGATCTTATTACCATGAAGGCCATCTATTTTGACGGCGATCAGGGAACGGAAATCCGCTACGCCGAGATCCCGGCCCACCTGAAACAGGACGCGGAAAAGTACCGTGAAGAGTTAATCGATGAGGCTTCTATTTTTTCCGATGAATTGGCGGAAAAATTTATCTCAGGCGAAGCGATCTCCGACGACCTGCTCCGCGCGGCCATCCGCAAGGGAACGCTGGCCGAGGCTTTCGTTCCTGTCATGCTGGGTTCCGCCTACAAATTCAAGGGCATTCAGCCCCTTCTCGACGCGGTGAATGATTTTCTGCCGGATCCGACAGAGGTAAAGAATTACGCATACGACATTGACAAAAACGAAGAACAAAAAGAACTCTCTTCGGATGAAAAAAGCCCCACCGTAGCGCTGGGATTCAAGCTCGAAGACGGCCAGTACGGCCAGCTCACCTATGTCAGGGTTTATCAGGGAACGCTTAAAAAGGGCGAAGAGCTGATGAACACCCGTTCCAGAAAAAGGTTCAAAGTGGGCCGCCTTGTACGAATGCACGCTGACAGCATGGAAGACATAAACGAGGGAGCGGCGGGTGACATTGTCGCGCTTTTCGGCATTGAGTGCTCGTCCGGTGACACTTTCTGCGGCGGCGGCCTTAACTACGCCATGAGTTCAATGTTTGTGCCGGAACCGGTAATTTCCCTAGCCGTTACGCCGAAAGATAAAAAGAGCGCGGATCAGCTTGCAAAGGCCCTCGGACGCTTTACAAAAGAAGATCCGACTTTTCGCAGCTATGTGGATCAGGAATCCAACCAGTGCATTGTACAGGGCATGGGGGAGCTGCACCTTGAGGTTTACATCGAAAGGATGCGGAGGGAATACAAAGCCGAAGTGGATGTCGGGAAGCCTCAGGTTGCGTACAGGGAAACCATTACCCAGCGCTCGGATTACAACTACACCCATAAAAAGCAAACCGGCGGCGCGGGCCAGTTCGGAAGAGTGGCGGGTTATATGGAACCGTTCACCACAGGCGATTACGAATTTGTCGATAACATCAAAGGCGGCACAATCCCCACGGAGTTTGTCCCATCCTGCGACAAGGGCTTTAAAGAGGCCGTAAAAAAGGGAAGCCTTATCGGCTTTCCGGTAGTCAACATCCGCTGTGTCATAAACGACGGCCAGAGCCACCCGGTGGACTCTTCCGACATCGCGTTCCAGCAGGCAGCCATCGGCGCTTTCAGGGAGGCGTACATGAAGGCCAGGCCCTGCATACTGGAACCCATCATGAAAGTAGCGGTAGAAGGCCCGACGGAATTCCAGGGAAACATTTTTGCTTCCATAATTCAGAGACGGGGCATTATTTCCTCATCAACAGAAGACGGCGCTTTCTCCAAAGTCGAGGCCGAAGTGCCACTGTCAGAAATGTTCGGCTATTCCACGGTACTCAGATCTCTTACCCAGGGGAAGGCCGAGTTTACCATGGAGTTTACAAAATACGGAAAAGTCCCGCAAAGCATTTCCGAAGCCTTAATCAAGGAGTATAAAAATGGTTAAAGAAGAATTGATTCAACGCAGCCCGGTGCGGATTTTTATGAATTCCATTAACGGCGGGCTTAAAGCAGGAGAATTGGGACTGATAGCTTCCCCTTCAGGCATCGGCAAAACATCCGTGCTTGTTCAGATCGCCTTGGACAAACTACTACAGGACAAGAAGATAATACATATTTCCTTTACCCGGCAGACAAATTACGTTCTGGCCTGGTACGAGGACATTTTTGATGAGTTTATTAAGAAGAAAAACCTGGAAAATGAGCAGGAGGTTAAAAACAATATAGTAAAAAACCGTGTGTTAATAAAGTTTTCGCAGGGGGGAGTTACCAGCGATCAAATCCTGCGAAGCCTGAGGGCTCTAATAAAGTCCGGCGGTTTCAACGCCGAGGTAATAATAATTGACGGCTTTGATTTTACCGCGGCCGAAGAGGGCCATGTAGCCGCTGTCAAGGCATTTGCTTCGGAAATGGGGGTATCCTGCTGGTATTCCTGCAACGTAACCGGTGAACAACAGTCTTCCGACCAGTTATCCGATCATATTTATGATCAAAGGAATATACCTCTGGTTTTAAAAGACAGCGCAGGCCTTTTTGATGTTATAATAGTTCTGGAACCTAAAAGCGATCACATTGAGCTGACTGTTTCAAAGGACAGGGACGTTTATAATCCTGAGCATTTGGCGCTTAAGCTGGATCCAAAAACCTTGTTAATTCTGGAAAATTGATTTTCCGTACGGCTTAATAAACGAAGGTTAAAGAAATGCGCGTAGACGATCCAAGATATTTTCTTTACATAAACCTCCTGAAAGAAGAATTGATTCCGGCTGCCGGATGCACCGAACCCGTGGCGCTTGCCTATGCCGCGGCTCTGGCCAGAAAGGAGCTTGGGACGGCGCCCGATCGGGCTATGGTAGAAGTAAGCGCAAACATAATAAAGAACGTAAAGAGCGTGGTTGTTCCCAATACAGGAGGGCTAAAGGGAATAAAGGCCGCCGCCGTCGCGGGCATCGTCGCGGGAATAAGCGAAAAGAAACTGGAAGTAATTTCAGTTGTAAGCGAAAAACAAAGGGAAGAGCTGCGCCTGTTCCTGAAGACCGCCCCCATTGAGGCGCGGCTTGCGGATTCAGAAAAAATATTCGACATTATAGTTACTCTTTGGGCCGGTCAGGACTATGCAAAAGTAAGGCTGGTCGACTCTCACACAAACATTGCCCTTATTGAACGGAACGGAAAGGCAATTTTTTCCGAAGAAAAGAACAGTGAAAAAAAAGCCTTTCGGGAAGCGGAAGTCAGCCTGGATGTGGAATCCATTGTGGATTTTGCTGATACTGTCCGTCTTGAAGAATTAGAAACCCTTATAGACCGGCAGATTGCGTATAACAAGGCAATTTCCGATGAAGGACTCAAAGGAAATTACGGGGCCAACATCGGGAAGACATTCAGAAAAATTTACGGGGACGACATCAGAATAAAGGCAAAAGCTGCTGCCGCTGCGGGCTCTGACGCCCGGATGGGCGGCAGCGAAATGCCGGTCATTATTGTTTCAGGCAGCGGAAACCAGGGCATGACCGCATCTTTACCGGTTATTGAATACGCGTATGGGCTTGGGAAAAGCAGGGAAAGCCTTATCCGCTCCCTTGTTGTCGCCAATCTTGTTGCCATTCATTTGAAAAAAGGCATTGGAAGGCTTTCCGCCTACTGCGGGGCGGTAAGCGCCGGCGCGGCCGCCGGTGCAGGTATCGCCTATCTTCACAATGGACAGCTTGAGGGAATATCAAAAACCATCATAAACGCCCTGGCGGCGGTTTCGGGGATTGTCTGTGATGGCGCGAAACCTTCCTGCGCCGCGAAAATAGCGGCCTCGGTAGACGCTGGTATTTTGGGCTTTGAGATGTATAATAATGATCAACAGTTCAGCCCGGGCGAAGGCATTGTCGCGGAAGGGGTGGAACACACAATCGACAATGTCAGCCGTTTAGGCAGGGAGGGGATGAAAATGACGGACAAGGAAATCATCTCGATAATGCTGGAATTATGACGCGGGGCATATTTATTGTTGGAAATGAATCTTCTCTTTTTTCGGCTATAGCCGAAGAAGCGACCAGGAGAGTTGAGTCTTACGCTGCCGCCCTCATTCCCAACCGCTTTCCTCAGCGCGACGGCGGGCAGTATCCAAAAGCGGAACTTCCCGGCGGCGCAATTCCTCTCTCATGGAATCCGGCAAGCCCTATTTCCGCCCGTACGGTCCTCCTGGCGGCTGAAAACCGGCTCGGGAAGATAAACGACTGCATTCTTGTTTGCTCTCCGCCCGCTGTCTACAGACCGCCTGACGGTCTTGCGCCGGAAGAAATTGAAATCCTTATAGATGATCACATTAAAGGATGGTTCTTTTTAATACGAGAACTGGTAATTTATTTCCGCCGCGTGAATTCGGGGTCCCTTTCATTTGTAATAAGCGAAATTAAAGGAGAAAAAAACATCCACTCTGATCTATTGGGGCCGTCAGCGGTATCCTGTTTCGCGAATTACTCAGGCGCTGTCCTTGCTTCGTCGGACAAAGAACCCTTCCTGGCGATGGGCTTTTTCGGCCCCGAAACAAGCGAAAAGAGCCAGTTTGCGTCCTGGCTCTTTAAAAATATTGACGAAGGCTCGAAAAGAAATTCCGGCCGCTGGAATAAGTTCTCAAAGCTTCCGTTTTTTTCTTAAATACTCAGAACAAGTCCAGCTCCGTCTGGGCGCTTCTGTCTTTTTCTTCCAGAGTGGACATGAACTCAAAAATTTTATCATTATCACAAACTATATTGGCTTTCCGGCAAGTCTCCAGAAAAATTGTCATAAGTTCCCTGTTATTATCGCTTGAAATAACATAGCTGTTACCGTATTTTTTTTCATACCGGCCCCGTAATCCGGGGAAGTGCCTGTCCAGCATTTCATAAAAATACTCGCGGTCTCCTTCCCGCAGGGTCATACCCATCCCAAAGCAGAGGATGCCGTATACTTGGGCCTCAACGCAGTAAGCAAGAATTCCCTTCAGATTTTCCGCGGTATCATTTATAAACGGAAGAAGGGGACAGAGCCAGACCACAGTTTTAATTCCGTTGTCCCGAAAGATTTTTAACGTTTGAAAGCGTTCAAGGCTTGTGCAGACATTTGGCTCAACAATTTTGCAGAGCTCTTCGTCAAAGGTGGTAAGGGTCATTTCAACCACGCATTTCGCCTTCCGGTTTATGCTTTTCAAAAGATCCAGATCGCGAAGTATCAAATTTGATTTAGTCTGAATCGCCAGGCCGAACCCGTATTTTTCAATTATCTCAAGACAAGCCCTTGTGTTTCTAAGGCTTTCATCAATGGGTATGTAGGGGTCGCTCATGGCCCCGGTTCCGATCATGCACCTTTTGCGTTTGGATTTTAGTTTTTCTTCCAGCAGCTCAGGCGCGTTTATTTTTATTTCCACGTCTTCAAAATCGTGATCCATGTTGTAGCAGCGGCTTCTTGAGTCGCAGTAAATACAGCCGTGAATACATCCCCGACACAGGTTCATGCCGTTCTTTGGGGATAGAATGCCTTTGGCCGGTTTAAAGTGCATGGTTCAATGGAACTTCCAAAAACCATTATTCGTCAAGCGGGACACAAAAAAAAGAGCCAGTCAGCAAACTGGCTCGGCTTCCGTTTTTGGCTTAGTTAATAGTTATACATGGAGTATCTCGTAGACCATGACGGTTTATTAGTCCAACGACATGCACCAATCAGTTTATAGCTATCGACTTTGACAACCAAAAGAAGTCCATAAGCGGGGTTCTTTTTGTTCATCTCATCACTGATAAGTTTATTTATATCATTCTTGTATTGATTCCAAATTACATCAGGGTTTGACAGAGCCTGTTTTCCACCGCTTTTCTGATTTCGCCAGTCTGATAATTGATTAGTTAAGTTCGTATCACTATAGGCGGTAAACGCCTTGGACTCAATAACCTTAAACTGCGGTTCAGGGTCGTCACTTTTGCAACTTGCGACTAACCCTATCAGCAATATTACGCTGACAATAACCAACAAATGCCGGTAAACTTGCCTTTTCATAAAAGCTCCTTCACGGTGTTAATATCCCACCGCTTTTATGCGCTTCCATACGGAAGCAATAGCCAGATCGACCTGAATAACCAGGCGCAGCTTTCCCATTCATATCGATCCGGTATTTTGTTCCGACTCGAAAGGAATAGTTTCGATTTGTTTGCTTGTCATGTCGTGAGCAAAGGCAAGAGCCTGCAAAACACCGAGGATATAGTCCTGTTTGTCCTCCGGCAACAAGGAAAAATCCTTATTTACCTTGTCAAGTTTTTCCTCTTTGGTCATGCCTATACCCTCAATATATGAGTACTATACCTCAATAAGTGAATGTGGTCAATACAATTTACCAAAAATACTCATATAGTGAAGAAATACCTTGTTTTGTGAGTTTTTTTGACTATAATTGATTAATGTCCATTAATGAGCGGATAAGACATCTCAGAGCAACCCTACAAATGTCTCAAGCCGAGTTTGCCAAGGCCATTTTCATCAGCAACGGATATATTGCCGAATTGGAAAAAGCCAACAGAAATGTTAATGACAGGATAATCCACCTCATGTCGCTGACTTTTGGGGTGAACGAGGACTGGCTTAAAACCGGTGAAGGAAATATGTTTTTCACAACCCCATCGGAAAAGCTCCAGCGCCTGACCAGCCTTTTTAATGAACTGCCGCCCAAGTTTCAGGATTATGTTATGATACAGATTGAACAGCTCCTTGCTACTATTGAAAGAAGCGATTTATAACATTCACTTTACCGAGACGAATATTGCCCGTATAGTAAAAGCAGGGTAACGCAAAAGAGGTAACGCAATGGGAACAGTATATGCGGAAATAACCTTAAAAAACATTTTTGATGAGGAAAAATGCGCGGAAGGGCTTATCGGCGAGCATGAAGTACGATCTGTAAATGTAAACGCGGTGGTAGACACCGGCGCGGCGTCTTTGGTTATTAACGAGGATTTGTGTCAAAAACTGGGGCTTGGCATAGAAAGCGAACGAAGCGCCCGCGTGGCGGATGGGCGCCGGGTAGTATGTAAAGTAACAAAGCCGGTGAAAATTTTATGGAAAAACCGCAAGACATCATGCGAAGCTATGGTTATCCCCGGCGCTGAATCTGTCTTATTGGGCGCCATCGCGCTTGAAGGTATGGACCTAATGGTCAATCCCATAGACAGGGAATTCAGCAATTTAAAGTTTAGCCACAGATCTCAAGATTGATAGGAACAAACCGATAACATTGCCCTACAAAGCCTCGATAATAAAGTATGGGAAAGGGAATATTTAACGGCTTGCTGAATAATCTTAAGGCAGCTGCGGAAGGTTTAAAAGATAACAGGCGGGAAGGCTTCGACCTTAAATACAAACTTAT
>Ga0268262_10004073_pt1 | contig 15330 bp, 15 predicted proteins | sample TergutNc150P3_FD_190354 | JGI IMG/M metagenome (GOLD analysis project Ga0268262, IMG submission 190354) | Nasutitermes corniger P3 segment gut microbial community from laboratory colony in Florida, USA - Nc150 P3 (SPAdes) (version 2) | ecosystem: Host-associated > Arthropoda: Insects >... | reverse complement strand
GCGTTATTTTTATAGGGAACATGGCGTTCGCGGATAACCAGATAGGCAGCGTAAGTATCGGAGCGAACGTGTACATCGCGAATAACGCTTTTGAAAATACCGGATACAATTCTTTTTCCGCCGGATTTTACAATAATCAGGGGCGTAAGGCGGGGACATACAGCAACAGTTGGAGACTGGTTTCCGCAGGCTCGCCGCAGCCGGCGGCACAACCCGCACGCTCCGGCTCTAACAGCACGGTGTCTGCGAGTAAACCTGCGGCATCGGCGGCCTCATCAGATTCCGCTGTGGTTTTTGCCGGAAATGGGCACAGATACGAGGTTGTTGATAAATCAATGAATTGGAAAAAAGCCAAAGAAGATTGCGAAGAAAGGGGCGGATATCTCGCTACAATTACCAGTAAAGAGGAACAAAGATTTATTCAGGATTTAATTAAAAAAAGTAAAAAAACTTCTTTCTGGTTTGGCGGTTATCGTGAGGGTAAAGATTGGAAATGGGTAACAGGTGAGGATTTTACATATAAAAAATGGTCAAGCGGTCAACCGGATAATTACGGAGGAAAAGAAGATAAATTGGAACTTTATAAAAATGGGTCTTGGAATGATAATACTAATAATGCTAGTAATCTTAGTAATTTCGGTTACATCTGTGAATGGGACTGATGGAGTATTAGCTCATATTCAGCATTTATTAGTTTATGCTAATCAACCTGTGTCTGTACAACAAAGGGGTAACGCAAACAATGCCATGCCCCATAATGCGCTCTAGAGATGTATGCCTATTAACAAACACGAAAAATAATCAATATATAAGGTAATAGCAGGGCTTTGCGTAAGTCGGCTTTCACCATAGAGCGATAAATTTATGTTTTTGTTGATAGGCATACATCTTGCCCTCCCATATAGAAAAAAATCCCCAAATATGCCAAAATATACCCAACCATCAGACAGGAGAGACCCGTGTATAACCCGGTTGACGCAAAAGTAAATTTCCCAAAATTGGAAGAAGAAATCCTTAAATTCTGGCAGCAAAACCATACCTTTGAAAAATCCATATCCAACAGGGAAGGGAAGAGCGAATTCGTTTTTTACGACGGCCCCCCCTTTGCCACCGGCCTTCCGCACTTCGGGCACTTTATCCCAAGCACCATAAAAGACATCATCCCGCGCTACCAGACCATGAAAGGCAAAAAAGTTGAGCGCCGCTTCGGGTGGGACTGCCACGGACTGCCAATTGAAAACCTCATTGAAAAAGAGCTTGGCCTTAACTCCAAAACCGACATCGAAAAATTCGGCATAGCGAAATTTAACGAAGCCTGCCGCGCCGCAGTTTTGCGTTACGTCAAAGAATGGAGGCAAACCATTACCCGCCTCGGCCGTTGGGTCGATTTTGACAATGACTACAAAACCATGAACGCCGATTATATGGAATCAATCTGGTGGGTTATGAAATCACTCTGGGAAAAAGGACTCCTCTACGAAGGCCACTACATCCTGCCGTACTGCCCCCGCTGTTCCACAGTCCTGTCTAACCATGAGCTAAACCTCGGCGGTTATCAGGATGTGCATGATCCCGCTATCACCGTGCGGTTTAAAATTGTTGACGGCAAAAAGTTTGGGATAGAAAGTGATAACGCTTATCTGTTGGCATGGACGACTACGCCCTGGACTCTGCCGTCGAACCTCGCCCTCACCCTTGGTCCCGATATCGACTATGTTTTAATTGAAGATCAAAACGAACGGTACATACTAGCGGAAGCACGCTTGCCGGCGTATTACAAAGACAATACCCAATATAAAATCATTTGGCGCAAGAAAGGGGCGGAACTTGCGGGGCTTCAATACGAGCCGCTGTTTCCCTACTTTAAAGATGCACCTAACGCCTTTCGCACCTTCCTCGGCGACTTTGTGACAACCGAAGACGGTACGGGCATCGTGCATACCGCTCCGGGATTCGGCGAGGACGACGCTCGAGTGCTTAAAGGGACGGGTATTCCCGTGATTTGCCCTGTGGACGCCGAGTGTAAATTCACTTCGGAAGTTTCCGATTACGCCGGAGTGTTTGTCAAAGACGCCGACAAGGCGATAATTGAGCGTCTTAAAGCCGAAGGAAAACTTGTAAAGCGGGATCAGATACTTCACTCGTATCCTCACTGTTGGAGATGCGGACATCCGCTCATTTACAGGGCAGTCGGCTCATGGTTTGTCAGCGTGGAAAAAATTAAACAGGACATGATAGACGCTAACAGTAAAATCTACTGGGTTCCCGAACACATCAAAGAAGGCAGATTCGGCAAATGGCTGGAAGGCGCTCGTGACTGGGCAATCAGCCGTAACCGCTATTGGGGAAACCCGCTTCCAATCTGGCGCTGTCCCGACTGCGGAAAAATAATCTGTATCGGAAGCCGTGCCGAATTAAAAGAACTTTCAGGCGTATACCCCGAAGACCTTCACAAACATTTTGTCGATGACATTACAATCCCCTGCTCATGCGGAGCGAAAATGACACGCATCCCCGAAGTGCTAGACTGTTGGTTTGAATCGGGAGCCATGACCTATGCGCAGAATCATTACCCCTTCGAGAACAAAGAATTTTTTGAAAGCCACTTTCCCGCTGACTTTATAAGCGAAAGCCTTGATCAGACAAGAGGCTGGTTTTATACACTCACGGTTCTTGCCGCTGCTCTGTTTAAAAAGCCCGCTTTCCTTAACTGTATCGTAAGCGGCATGGTTCTGGCGTCGGACGGCAAGAAGATGAGCAAGAACCTAAAAAATTATACCGATCCCGTTGATGTTATTAACGCTTACGGTTCTGACGCCGTAAGGCTCTTCCTTGTACATTCAGCGCTTATCAAAGCCGACGACCTGCGTTACAGCGACGACGGCGTGCGTGAGGTGCTAAAAAGTATCATCATTCCGCTGTGGAACGCTTACAGCTTTTTTGTCACTTACGCAAATATCGATAAAATCACGGCGACAGGAGCGCCGGAAAAACCCGCCAATCCTCTGGATCAATGGATACTTTCAGAGGCGCAAACCTTAATCGAAAAAGTAGGCGGCGCTCTTGACGCTTACGATTTAAGCAAAGCCGTAGACCCAATCCTGCGCTTCATCGATCTTTTGAACAACTGGTACATCCGCCGCTCCCGCCGAAGATTTTGGCGCAGTGAGAACGACAGCGACAAACTTGAGGCGTACGGCGCACTCTACGAAGCGCTTAAAACCCTGATAACGGTCGCTTCTCCCTTCATGCCCTTTACCGCAGACGCTGTCTGGCAAAATCTGCGGCTGAAAACCGATCCCGAATCGGTGCATTTGTCGGATTTTCCCGTTCCCAACGAAAAACGCCGCAACAGCGATCTTGAATTCCGTATGGCTTCCGTTATGTCGGCAGTCTCAATCGGGCGCTCTCTGCGCTCGCAGTACAACATTAAAATGCGCCAGCCGCTTAAAAAGGCGGAACTTGTTACACGCAATCAGGAAGAAAAGAAAGCTCTGTTGGGTATGGCGGACATAATCCGGGAAGAATTGAACGTAAAAGAGGTGGTTTTTTCTGACAAGGAAGAAGACCTTGTAGAATATGAGGTAAAGGCAAACTTCCGGGTATTGGGAAAAGAGCTTGGAAAGGATATGAAATCCGCCGCCGCAAAAATAGAAACCCTAAGTCACGTTGAAATTCAAAAAATTATAGAGGGTGCGTCCCTTTCGATAGACATTCCAAGCGAGGGCGGCGGCACAAGGGCGCTTGTGTTAACCGCCGACAAACTCGACATTCGCCGAATAGAAAAAGCAAACTTGCGCGTACTTAACGAAGGAACGCTCACGGTCGGCCTTGATACGGAAATTACCCGCGAACTTTCCATGGAAGGCGACATCCGTGACTTGATTCGAGGCATTCAGAACGCTCGAAAAGAAATGGGTTTGTCTGTTACCGACCGCATAGAACTTTGTTTACATGGTGTGGATTCATTAAAAGAAGCGTGGGACAATTTCGGTAAATCCGCCGCCGATGAAACCCTTGCCGTAAAAACCCAATGGGCAAAAGCAGACGGACAAATTCCAATAGAAGCCGGAGACGAAACATGGCAAGTAAAAATAGTAAAAGCGTAAAATTTCTGTTTCTGGTTTTTCTCATAATCTCCTGCCATACCACGCCAATCGTATCCGACACGATTTTTGAATCAATGGAATATGTCCCCCTTGATAACGACGCTTTTGCCTATGTTTTTACCAATGTAAAAGAAGCCCGCCCTATTCTTGAGATTATTCCGGTTCAGCAATTAAAAAACTGGCAGGCAAAAATGATTTTGGAAAGTACCGAAGTGGCGGCCGCAGGGCTGTATCCGAAGGAAAGCAACAGGCATTTTCAGGTTGCAGGATGGGGCAATTACCCAAGTCTGCGTGCAAAGATAGCTTTATTTTTTAACACAACATGGAAGAAACAAAACTCGGCAACGGGCGCTTACTGGCATTCTGCTATGCAAAAAATTTCTGTAGTAATAAACCCTAAACAGGTTTTTGCCATTGCGTGGCATGATTCTTACGGCAATCCCGTTCCGGCGTCTCCGGGCGTAAAAATGCCGGAAGGCTTCGCCGTTTTTATGCGAGGGGCGGCGATTTCCTGCTGGATGGATTCGCCCGGTCCTCTGCTTAATCAGATATTGGCTAATGAGGGAATTCCCGTAAACCTTCCGGCGGAACAGCTTTTCCTGAATCTTTATCCCAAGGGTGGAAATCAATATGAAGTGCTGTTAAGGCTGAAATTTGAAAACGCCGCTCAGGCGAAGACGATAGCCGCTCTTTTTGCTATGGCTAAAACTTTTTCTGTTAATCAGCAATCAATAATGTCTTCGGTTTTCTTCGCCAATCCGCCGGTTCTTTACGGTCAATACATCGAAATAAAAACAGCCTTGCTTTCGGAAAAAGAGCTTACTTTACTTTTACAAATGTTTTTAGTATATTGGAAATAATTATGCCTACTTATGAATATGAATGTAAAAACTGTTCGCACAGTTTTGAGGTTTTTCAGTCTATGAGCGACTCTCCCCTGACAACCTGCCCCGAATGCGGCAGTGAGGTTCGCCGTATTATTTTTGGAGGGGCAGGCGTTATTTTTAAGGGTTCCGGTTTTTATGTAACCGATAAAAACAAAAGCTCGGCCGTTTTGCCGGGCAGTACCGCTAAAACCGATAAAAAATCCGCTTCCGACGCAAAGCCTTCAACAGGCGAAAGCGCTCCTTCAACAGCGGAAGCGGCGCCGGCGTGCAGCGGCTGCCCCAATAAAGGCGCTTCATCATCATGTCCGGCGTAAAAAAATACCGATAATATATAAGTGAACAAGAAACCACGTTTTTTTTGCGATAATTGCGGTTACGAAGTAGGCGGCGATGTAAAAGCCTGCCCCTACTGCGGGCGTCATTTTGCCGCTATCCGCTGTCCCGCCTGCGATTATTCCGGCCCGGACAGAATGTTCCAAAACGGCTGTCCCATGTGCGGATATTCTTCGGCTCCTCCTCCGAAAAATAAAACGTATGCGCCGCGCAAAAAGAAACATCGTCATAAAGCTGAACCTTTGCCGGGCTGGGCGCTTATACTTTCGGTTATCGGCTTGCTTGTCGTTATCTGGCTTTTATCCTGGCTAATTACAAGATAAGCGAAGAATTTCAACCGCACCGTTCAAGAAAACGTTTTAACCTTTCGCCGGAAGGATTATCCAGTATTTCGGGCGTACCTTGCTCAACTATGACGCCTTCGTCCATGAAAACAACCGTATCCGCCGATTGGCGCGCAAATTGAATTTCGTGGGTTACAATGATCATTGTTGTTTTTTTCTCCGCCAATTCACGCATTACATTTAATACTTCGCCCGTTAATTCGGGATCAAGCGCTGAAGTCGGCTCGTCAAAGCATAAAATGTCGGGTTTAAGAGCCAAAGCCCTCGCAATGGCGACGCGCTGCTGCTGTCCGCCTGATAATTGATGGGGGTAAAAATCCCGCTTTGCTCCAAGCCCCGTTTGTTCCAAAAGGCGCGTTCCCTCAAGACGTATTTCTTCCAAAATTGACTTTTTGTTTTTTTTGTAATCCGAAAGTTTTTTTGCCGCAAGAACAGGGGCAAGCGTTACATTTTCCAGCGCCGTGTATTGCGGGAACAGATTAAAAGATTGAAACACAAGCCCGAAATGCAGACGCTTTTGCCTGATTGTTTTTTCGCTGTACTTTGTATGATCGTTAGAATCGTACAAAGTCTTGCCTCGCACGATAATTTGCCCCGTATCGGGCTTTTCAAGGAAGTTCAAACAGCGCAAAAGGGTGGTCTTTCCGCCGCCTGAAGGACCGATAACGGCGAGAACCTTGCCTTCTTCAAGCGAAAAATTGATGTTATTCAAAACCGTGGCGTTTCCGTATTTTTTTGATAAATTAAGCACTTTAAGAATCGTCATGTTTTAACGCCCTGTAATTTTTTATAATTTTGATGTAATTTAATAATATCAGATTCATACGGCGGGAACAAGTAACGATATGTCATTAAACTGGAAAGAAATTAACCTTATCCTCGAAGAGCTTGATCTTGAAGGCGCTCAGCTTCAGGGCGTGGTGCAAAGCGCATTCGACGTGATCATACTCAAGCTGTACAAAAAAGGGGAAACAAAAAACCTGTTAATCTCGCTTGGCTCCGGAGCGTGCCGCCTTCATGAAACATACAAACCTTTTCCAAAAAGCGACAAGCCTCTGCGTTTCGCTCAATTTCTGAATTCAAAAGTTGTAAACGGCTGGATTACCGAAGCGGCGCAGCTTGGAGATAACCGGATAGTGCGCCTTACCGTAAAAAGAACGGAGAATGAGTTCAGATTGTATATAAGATTGTGGTCAAACGCCGCTAATTTTATCGTTACCGGTGAAAAAGGCGAGGTGTTAGACGCAATGCGCCGCCTTCCCAAACGGGGCGAGGTTACGGGCGGCTCTTATTCGCCTGAAACTTCGAGCGCAAATGAAAAAACGCCCCGTGAATACACGGTAAGGGAGCTTCCCGGCGAAGGTTCTTTCAACAAGAAAATAGACGAATTTTACGCAGAGCACGGCGGAGCTCTTTCGCTTGAGGCGTTAAAGGAACAGGCAAGAAATAAATTTGAAGGCAGTATCGCAAGGATTAACGCCGCTCTTGATAAACTGCGGGAAAAAGAAACTTCGTTTACGGACGCTAACCGCTTGAAAGTTTACGGCGATTTAATTCTTTCCAATATCGGCGTAATAAAACAAGGAGATAAGTGGCTTGAGACGGAAGAAGACGGCAACGTTAATAATAACGCGGCTATCAGAATAGAGCTTGATCCGTTATTAAGGCCGCAGGATAACGCTGCGAAATACTATGAACAGTACCGCAAGGCGAAGAACGGGCTTGCCGAAGTCAGGCGGGAAATCGCCGATGGGGAGAAGGAGCTAAACGAGGTAACGGAAAGGCTTGAAAGACTTCTTGCCGAGACCAATCCGCTTGTGTTGGCGAAACTTGTTAAAACGGGAGGCGCCGCCCGTACTTCCGCTCCTCTTTCAAAAAAAGAAAAAGCCCGCCCGGGCCTTACGTTCAGACAGGGCGATTGGCTTATCATCGTGGGAAGGGACGCCGCCGAAAACGACGTTCTTCTGCGCCGTTATGTAAAGGGAAACGATCTGTGGCTTCACGCCCGTGATTATCACGGCTCCTATGTGTTTATCAAACAACGTACCGGAAAGTCCGTGCCTTTGGAAATTTTGCTGGACGCCGGAAATCTGGCGATCTTTTATTCAAAGGGCAGAAACAACGGAGCGGGGGATTTATTTTATACCCAGGTTAAATACCTAAGGCGGGCGAAGGACGGGCCTAAAGGCCTTGTTATTCCCACTCAGGAAAAAAACCTTCATGTAAAAGTTGACGAAAACCGCCTTAGAATTCTTGAAAATTGCCGGGTAGACTAATATAATTATAGTAATGGCTAAAGAAGTCAAAAAATCACCCTCTAAGGCAAAGGCGGCAGGAAGCCTGAAAAAGAAAAGCGGCGGGGGTGGATCAAACAGAGAAAAAGAAGATCTCGCAAAGGAATTAAAATCCATGATTCCCAAACTGGACGAAGAGGGGTTGGCATTTCTTGTCAAACAGGCTCATGTTCATCTTTATAATATGCAGGTGGACGCCCTTAACAAGACAATGATCAGGGAAGAGGAACGCAGCAGAAAATCCGTTTCCGGGAAGACAAAACCCAAGGCAAGACCGTCTGCGGATAATGATTTTTTAGATATAAAGATGTCCGATTCGGGTTCCAGTTATTTTCTTCTTTACAGCAATCAATGGATTTCATTTTCTAAGACCGAGATAGCGGACTTGGCGAAAATAGCGCTCGGCGACGGAACGGATCTGGAAATAAGAGAGCGGGTTTTTAACTGGCTTTTGCGTGAAAGGAACGATATTCTTAACACTGCCTCTCTCGCCAATAAATTTGACAACAGATTGAATACGCTCATAGATCTTTTAAAAGAAAATTTCAAGCTGAAAAAAAACAGGTAAGGTTTACAATAAAAACGCCTGTTTTAAGCGTTTTCCCTTGAATCCTGACCTTTCAAGCACTAAAGTTAATATATGGTAGCTTTGCTTCCCCAGAAGAAGCGGATTCGCAGTCCGGTCGGCGCAGGAGTATATTATCCCGAAAACAAAAAGGAAATGCTTGAGTTCCTGAAGGCTTTTGACCTTGAACCCGGCAACGGCCGCTGCGCACAGGCAATTATCGCTCCTCACGGCTCATGGAACCTTTCCGGGGAACTTGCCGCATCCGCATTTTCGGCCGCAATGGGAAGAAGCAATAATATCAAGCGTGTGGTTATTCTGGGGCCAATCCACGACAGGCGTGAAATAGGCGTTTTTCTGTCGGATTCCCACTCCTTTCATACCCCGATTGGAAACATCATTGTAGACAAGGAAGTAACCGATGAACTGGAATTTGCCGGTAAATATCTGGAAATTAACGACGTACCCCACCTTGGGGAACACTCAATAGAGATACTTCTTCCTTTTGTTAAATACTGCTTCCCGTCCGCTTCAATTGTGCCTGTTCTTATGGGGCAGCCCAATCAAAAATACATAAAAGACCTTGCCGCAGCCCTTAAAAGAGTGATTACCCCCATTCTTGACGAGACTCTGTTGGTAATTTCCTGCAATCTTTCAAGCAATGACGATAAAGAGACGGCTCGCAGCCACGCTCAGGAGAGCCTCAATCTTATTAAAGGGAAAAACTCGTCCGCTCTTATTTCCGCCGTTACGGATGGCAGGCTGAAACCCTGCGGAGGAGCCCTGATAGCGAGCCTTTTTGAGAGCGGCTTGGTGGCGGGGAAAACCTGCTATGCCGAAGATATACTGAGCGCCATAGGAATGGAAAACAACACGGTTTTTTACAGTGCCGTTTCTTTTGAATAATAGTTGAATAAATTGTATTTTTATCAGATAATCTCAAAAAATTGATAATTTTGATATTATCATAAAGGAAAAACTGTCGATAATAAGATATGCGGAAATTTTTATTTTTTTTATTAAGTATTTATTTGTTGGCAGGCTGTAAATCCCAGAAGCCTGTCCCACCGGAAGTTGTTGAGGTAATAGAACCTGCGTTCGACGTTATCTCGATAGCGGTAATCCAGGCCGACCTTATCAATACTCAATTTGAAGCCGTAATAAAAATTGACAACCCGAATGTCTTTGCCGTAAATCTTTCTTCCCTTGGATATGAATTGTACGGAAACGGCAAATTGTGGGCGGACGGAAAAGGCATAGATGTTTTATATATTCCCGCCAAAAGTTCCTGCCAGACAGAGTTTAGATTCTCGATGAATTTTATCAATATGAGCCGCCCCCTTCTTGACGACATAATCGCCAAGAGGCAGGTGCGCTACCGTTTTGCCGGAAATGTGGATGTAAAACCCGTTATTCCCAATACCGAATCTTTTAACATGAATTTCGAGCGTTCCGGCCTTTCGGGCGTAAAAGAGAAAGCCACGGAGAAAACGCAGGATAATCCGGAAAAACCCATTACAGGGAAACAGTCTGCTGACACGCAATTTGTTGATAACTGGTAATGAAATTCAAAAACCGTATTTTTTATTGTATTATAGCGGTATTGCTGTTTTCATGTAAAAAATCAAATGTAAATTATGATTGGGATAATATCAATAGTATTGTAGAAGATTGTGTTTTTTCATTTATAGATCAAGAAAAAATATATTATACTACCGCTTCATCTTGGGGTACAACCGATTAATGTAAGAATATTTGTTTTTTATCCATTTAAAATAATATATCCAATGGAAGTAAATTATTCGGAAGAGGAAAAGGAATATATAAATAAATGAAAAATTATTATTTATATTTAAATAAATTGTACAACGTACAAGAACAAACAGGAAGTTATACCATAGAAGGAAAAAGAATGGCAATCAAAATGTTAGGTTACACCTTATTATACAATGTAGATAGTGAAACATAATTAGCGGCGGTGGCGAAACATGGGTAAGAACGGGATATTAATTGTAAAGCAACAGTGCCTATCATTACTTTTCCCTCTGCGTTTGAAGATTTATACCTAATGAGAGATAATTTTTTCTTCTTTGTTCGTGATAGAAATAAAAAGATATTCTATTGTTACTATCTACAAAACAAACGGCAACACACTATCAATCGTTGATCGATTTGTCAAAGCCATTATTAATCTATCCATGCCTAATGCCACGCCCGAACAACGAGGAAAATTTTCAAATGTCTTGTAATAATCATAATCCACATTATGTTTTACAAGAGCGGTGTTTTCTTTTTGCGCAGTTTCTTCTATAAAAAACTCTTTTACTTTTTGCGGGTCTGTTTCTTCAGAATAACAATTCGCCAGTTCTATGCCGTTGTAGTATAGTTCCCACCGTTCGCAGGTTTTACCGTTTCCCGATTTTTTCGCCAGGCAGGGGACAAAGGCGGGATAATCAATCAGGGCGACGGGTTTTTGAGCTTTTATTTTTGGTTCTACAGCGTGGATAAAGATTAAATCGTAGAGAGCGCCAACAGGCAGATTGGGCATAGGATCAAGCCCGAGCCTTCGCGCTTGAGCTTCCAAACCGCCTTTTTTCTCGGCTTCGGCAAAAAGGTCAAAGCCCGCCCACTTTTCAAAGGCTTCCGCTACCGTTATTCGCTCAAACGGCTGGTTTAAGAGAGGGTTGTCAATCTTTTGCGCAAGGAAAGCAAACAGTTCTTCCGTTAACGAAAGAGAATCCATATAGTTTGCATTCATTGTGTAATACTCAAGCATTGTAAACTCAGGGTTATGTAAATTCCCTGTTGATTCTCCGTTACGGAAACACTTGCATATCTGGTACACGTTCTTTTTATGCTGGACGATGATCTTTTTCATCCAGATTTCAGGAGAAGGAATAAGCCAAAGAGGAGAGCTTTCTTTTTTACTGCCATGCTGGAAAAGCCGCTTCGTTTCAAAAACCTCAAGGCAGGATTCGGGAATTAAATCGCCACAGAGCAGGGGAGTGTCAAGTTCAAGGTAATTTTTTGCATCGAAGAAAGAACGCGCTTGCTTGATAATAGAAGCACGTTTTTGAAGCATATCCAAATCCATTAAATTACTCCTAAGCTAATCTTAAAACAGCTTCCTTCCACTTCCTGCCTCGGTCGAATTCGTTGAGGAACATCCCAAAACTGGCGCAGCCGGGGGAGAGCGCAACTACGCTTCCTTTTGCGGCTTTTTCGACGGCGCAGCGGACGGCGTTTTCAAGATTGTCAAACGGCCCCGAGTAACTGATACCTGCTTCACCTAACAGGCGGGTAAGTTTTTCACTGCCAGTGCCTTCCAGTAATATTATGGAAGAAGCTTTTTTTGCGGCTTTAACGAGCGGGGAGAAATCAAGGTTTTTGTCCGTGCCGCCTGTAACAAGGACAAGCGGGCCTTCCGCGCTTAAGGCTTCGACGCAGGCGGCGGCGGCTTCGGGAATTGTGGCGGCGCTGTCGTTGTAATAACGCACTCCGTTTGATGTGTGAAACAATTCAAGGCGGTGTTCGATGCCCGAGAATGAAGCTAGAGCGCCGTGAATGTCTTTCGCTTTTGTTCCAAAGCCGTAAACGGCGAGGGCCGCCGAGAGCAGATTTATTTTTTGATGTTCGCCGGGCGTAAGAAGGCGGGAAGGGACGAGCTCTTCGGTTTCGCCCGATACGCCTTCCCAGTTTGAAAGACGGGCGAGAGCGGGACCGCCGCCTGAAAGCCAGCCTCCGTTTACGCCTTCGGGCAATGGGTTATGTGAATAGACAAGAGGGCGCGCCTTTGATTCGGCTAGAAAACTTTTTCCCCAATTGTCGTCGCCCGCTACCGTGATACCGCCCTTGTCCTGCCCACGATAGATGTTTTTTTTATCGTCGATGTAGTCTTCCATCGATTTATATCGATCCTGATGGTCGGACATAATGGCTGTAAGAACAGAGGCGCACGGTTTTAACGGTTTGTTTTTTAAGTCCCCAAGTTGAAAACTAGAAAGCTCCAGAACAACATTGTCGTTTTCGGTTAAACCTTCGAGAAAGGTAAGAGGGGAGACGGTTATGTTTCCGCCGAGGTACGCTTTGCCGTTAGTATCGGTATTTTTCAAAATATGATAGAGGGCGGACGCCGTGCCGGACTTTCCCTTTGTCCCTGTAACGGCGAAAAGCTTTGCGGGAGATTCGGCGAGGAAAAGGGAAATATCGGTTTCGATATGTCTTGCCGCCTGTAAAAAGGGGGAATCGGGTTTTACGCCCGGGTTTTTAATCACAATATCGGCGTTCTTAAAATCCTCGATTTCGTGCCTGCCCAGGACATAGCGGACATTTTTCCGTCCAACCTGATCAATCTCAAGCTGTTCTATGGAAGGAAGCAGAGTCTTTTCGTCCCTTAAATCGGTAACGGTTATATCGGCCCCCCGTTTGAGGAAGAAACGAGCCGATTCCAACCCTCCGCCGTTCAGCCCGAGCCCCATGACAACTACTTTTTTCCCTGAGTAATCCATGTTATGTTAATATCATGCGGTTAATAATGTGTAAACAGGTAAATTATGCCCCAAAATGAAATTTTAGCCCCCGTGTCCGTACTGGACGATATCGGTCAGCCGCATAATTTCGGCTGGTCAAGGCAGCCCAATTTTTTTTACGACCCGATTATGGTTTCCGCCCCGAGACACAGGATAACCGAGTCCGACAGATATATCATACACAGCCCGACTCATCTTGTTATTTTTGAAATCAGGGACGACAGTTGGCTTGGTTATGTGGGTATTACGGTAATTTCCATGAGGGATAAAAGACGTTCGACTCAGACTTTTCGGTCTTTGCTCCCGATGGGCGTATATGATTTGCCGACAAGCAGCGCAACGGGTTCTGTTAAATGGCATAATAAAAAATCGCACCTTGATTTTATCAGCATGGAAGGAGGCGTCAGGCTGATTAAGCTTGAAATCCCGAAATGGGGGCATCGCAACCGCAGTCTGCGTGGGGAGTTGGTTTTAAGCGAGCCTGCCGATCCTCAATCTTTGGTAACGAACCAGTCGTGGCGCAACGAGAGCAATACTTTCAGATACGCGCGCTGTTCCCCGTGGTACACTGTTGAGGGGGTAATTCAATTCGGCAGTTCGGAAATTGTTTTTACAAAGGGAAACGCCTGGGGCATTTTTGACTGGAGCCGCAGCGCCCGCCCGAAGACGGACATCCGCTATTGGGCGGCCGCAAGCGGAATGATAGAGGGCAGGCAGTTAAGCTTCAGCGTAGGCTACAGTTGGGCGGATTTTTCTCAAGGAACGGAAAACGGCTTTTTTATTGACGGAAAACTGCACAAACTGGATCAAGTAACATTTCACATACCGCCCTACGACTGGCTCTCCCCCTGGAAATTTACCAGCAACGACAACCGCCTTGAGATGGCGTTTACCCCTCATCAGGAGCGGACGGAGAAGCAGAGTCTGTTCTTTCACAATTCCAACCGCCGTCAGGTCTGCGGCTTCTTCTCGGGCAAAGTACAGTTAGACGACGGCACTACGGTTGAGTTTCAAAATCTTACAGGGTTAGCGGAGCGCAGTAAAACAAGATTCTAAAGGATGTATTTCCTAAGAATTTACCACGAACCAACACGAACCACACGAAAAGATAAGAATTTCTACTTGTCTCAAATGTCTTTAGTTATTATATTGTTAATAAGAGAATTTGTGCGGTAAAGGAGAGTAATTTATGGAATTAAATATAATTTTTTTATTGGTACTTGGAGTTGTGTCGCTTGTTTACCTTGCCACTTTGTTTTTCAAAGAAAGTCTTTTGCAATTTATATTGAAAGGCTGTCTAGTCCCGCTTATTTTGGCGGTGTATATTACAAGCGCCAATACGGTTCTTTTATTGATTGTTCTGGCTCTTGTTCTAGGCTGGATCGGCGATATTTTGCTTTTAAAAACATCAAACATTTTACGTTTTAAGCTTGGACTTGTAAGCTTTTTAATAGGACATGTTTTATATATTATTACTTTATTTAAATACGCCCAGCCGTTTAACATTGTTGTTTTGATTATCAGCGCTGCCGTTGCCGCCTGTTACGGGATCTTTATATTTAAAGTTATTCACACTCCGCATGAAATGAGAATTCCCGTTATGGTTTATGAGGTAATACTGCTTGCAATGGCTGTTTTCGCATTACAGTTTTTCCTTGCGCAAGGAGGAATGTTAGGCGCTTTTGTGTTTATCGGAAGCATTTGTTTTGTCGCCTCCGATACAATGCTGACGCTTCTGACTTTTCGCAAAATAAACCTTTATGTTCTTGTGATGATAACCTATATAGCGGCGCAGCTGCTTATCACTATGGGTTTTGGGATGATGAAGCCTTAAAGGGCCGAACATAGCGTTACTAATTATTATTGGAAGGTTTTAGGATCTGTATAGCCCGGTTTAACGAGCACATTATCCTTGCCTTCGACAAATTCTTTATAAACGCCTTCCCATTGATCAAACGAGTATTCCTCAGCGGAAACCGAAATATACTTTTTGGGTTTTCCCAAAGTTTTTTCGATAATATCGCTGATTTGCACTGCGGCTTTTTGCAGCGCCTCTTTTGACGGGCCTGATAGGGTTTTAATTATTACGTGGGGCATGTAGGGTCTCCTGATTTAAACGTTGTTTAATTTCCTCTATTGATAAACCTTGATCTATCATCTCAAGAAAATATTGTCTGCCTTTTTCTAAGCCTTTTTCCAAACCTTCTTCAAGCCCGTCTTCCCGCCCTTCCTCACGGGCGACTTCCAGAGCGTCATCCCAATTCCATTC
>Ga0268262_10004072_pt1 | contig 15331 bp, 15 predicted proteins | sample TergutNc150P3_FD_190354 | JGI IMG/M metagenome (GOLD analysis project Ga0268262, IMG submission 190354) | Nasutitermes corniger P3 segment gut microbial community from laboratory colony in Florida, USA - Nc150 P3 (SPAdes) (version 2) | ecosystem: Host-associated > Arthropoda: Insects >... | reverse complement strand
ATAAAAGAAAAAGCTAAAAATTTAGACAGGATTTATTTTGAAGGCCAGCGAGAACCAGAAAGTTATTTTGAAGAAGCGAGCATATTTATTATGACAAGTGCATTTGAAGGGTTTGGAATGACTCTTGCGGAAGCGCAAAAATATGTTTGTATTCCTGTGGCAATGGATTCTTTTCTTTCGCTTCACGACATTATCAAAAATGGGGAAAATGGATTTATAACTCCAAACGGTGATATAAATGCAATGGCAGAAAAAATACAATTATTAATGACAGATGAACATTTACGAAAAGAAATGGCGTTAAACGGACTTAAAAGTGTAAAGAAATTTGATGTTAAAATTATAGCGCAAAAATGGGAGGGATTGTTCAATGAATTATCAAAATAAACCGAAAATCAGCGTTATAGTGCCTATTTACAATAAAGCCTCTTTTTTGGAAAAGAACATAAATTCTATTTTGCAACAAACTGAAAAGAATATTGAAATAATCCTTGCAGACGACGGTTCCACCGATAATAGCTCTGAAATTTGCAGAAAATATGCAGAAAAAGATTCTAGAATACTGTATAAAAGAAAGGAAAATGAAGGACTTACGGCTACAAGGAATTACGGAAGAAAATTTGCAACTGGAGATTATATATCCTTTGTGGATCCAGACGATTTTATTGAGGCAAATACTTACGAGCAGATGCTTAAATGTTCTAATAATGCCGATATTGTGATAAGCGGCTTGATACACGAATTTGGAAGGAAGAAAAAAATACAGGTAATGCCACGAAATTTGAATAATTTTTATGAAAATTCTGATATTCGCAAATTTATTTTGCCTTTATTTTTAGTTTATGGGAAAGGTATTTGGGAAAATATACAGCTTGCACAATTCGGAATTGCTTTATTTAGAAGAGCATTTTTGGATGAACAAAATATTTTAAATGATGAAAGAATAACTTATTCCGAAGATTGGCTATTTTTTTTAGAAGCGTTGCTAAAAGCACAAAGCGTAGCCATTGAACATAATGCCTATTATCATTATGTTCATAATACACAGGGATTAACAGAGAATTATAGCCCCAAACTAGTTCTAGATTATGTAGAAGTATTGCGTGGGTTGGATAAAATGGGTATTTTTGAATATGTGCCAGAGCAATACAGCAAGCATCCAAATTTAATCTACGATTATTTATTACATTCGTTTGTAAATTTATCTGGTAGCAAAGAATCAATTTTTGTTTTGCGTAAAAAGGTTAGAAATATTTTAAATATGGATTATTTTAATAATATATGGCGAAAATTTAATCCATCAAATATTCCTTTTAAAAGAAGAATAGTATTTTATCTGATAAAATTTGAATTATATTTATTATTGATTTTATTGTATAAATTAAAACAAAAATTCTATAAAATCAAGAGTTAAATGCGCACACGTAAATCAATAAAAAACGTATGTATAATGTTATCAACGCAGTTAATAACACTTGTGCTAGCTTTTGTTAGTCGCACGGTTTTTATAAAAACTTTTGAAGCAGAATATCTCGGTTTAAATGGCTTATTTTCCAATATTTTGAATTCCTTGTCGCTCGCAGAAATGGGCATAGGAACAGCTATTGCCTATGCTTTGTACAAACCGATTGCAGAAAATGATACTGAGCAGATAAAATCAATACTTGCGTTTTATCGCAAATGTTATTTTTCCATTGGGATTTTCATAATCGCTACTGGTTGTTTAATAATTCCTTTTTTGCCATATTTGATAAAAGGCGAAGTTAACATTCCGGTGAATATTCACAACGTTTATTTATGTTTTTTGGCAAATTCTGCCATAACGTATTTTTTTGCGCACAAAAGGACAATTATAGACGAAACACAGAATAAATATTTAACAACATCGGTAGATTTTATCATTAATACCATAGTTTCCATTATACAAATCATTATTCTTTGGCAATTTAAAAATTATATGCTCTTTTTATTCATAAGAATTTTAGGAACGCTTGCAGGTTCTATTATCATATTTATTTTTGCGAATAGAAAATTCCCCTACATTAAGGAAAAAGCGGTTGCTTTGTCTTCTTCTGCAAAAAAGAACATTTGGAGCAATGTTTCCATTTTGTTTTTCCATAAACTTAGCGGCATTGTTATATTAAACACAGACTATTTAATAATTTCTGCATTTGTGGGCATTGAAGCTGTAGGCATTTATTCAAATTATACATTGATAGTGAGCACAATAACAGTTTTTTGCAATTTATTTGTACACGGAGCAGATGCTAGCATTGGCAACGCTATTGCAACACTCTCAAAAAAAGAAGTTTACGTTGTATTTCGCAGAATAGCTTTTTTTATTTTTTGCATTGGCGGTTTGGGCACGGTCTGCCTTGTGAATTTGCTGAATCCTTTTATTGAACTTTGGGTAGGAAAAGATTATCTTTTATCAAATTCTATTGTTTATGTGATTGTTGCGAATTTCTTTTTTTCACAAAACCGCTGGCTTATTTTAGCATTCAGAAGCGATGCTGGAATTTTTCGCCCCGATATGTATAAACCGCTTATTGAGATTGTATTCAATTTGGGTTTATCCATATTTTTGGTACGCATATACGGAGTTTTAGGAGTGCTAATAGGAACTTTGGCGAATACATTTTTTGTTTGCATTTGGATTGAAATGCATATTGCCCATAAATATATCTTTGCAAGCCGTATGACTTGGTATTTGAAAATGTATGCGGCTCAGATATTAGCATTGATAGTATCTTGCGTTTTGGTTTTATACATAAACAACTTTATTGAGCCATTCGTAGGTAAGGCGGCTATCTCCATTTTGGTTACGACTATTGTCTATTTGCTATTCTTTTGGCGCACGGAAGAATTTAAATATTTTGGCAGGCTTATTTTTTCATTTCTATCAAACAAATCCAAGCCATATACTTGAGTGGGCTATACTTGCTTAACGCTATTTTATCTATAAAATCCATAATAAAAAGTATTTTTGAAAATAATTTAAATTTTTTGAATGGCACAGAAAACAATGTGAAAAATGAATAATAGCGTATTTTTACATTTGGGAATATTTCCTTTATTTGATTTATATCTTTTTTTGTAAAAGGCCGCTCATCCACAGTCCTTGCTTCTGGTGTTAATTTACGGTACAGAGCTATAGCCGGGTTCATTCCTAGAGGTTCAAAAAATATGGCTTCTCCACCTACTTTTAAAATTCTCTTAATTTCGTTTAAACCGACTTTCAAATCCAGATGATGCAATATCGCAGAACCTCTAATTAAACTAAAAGTTTCATCTTCAAAAGTTGTATTCATAACATCCATTACAAAAAATTCAATGTTTTTTATGCCTTTTTCTTTAATTGATAATTTTGCATTATCAATTAAAGCCTCTGATATATCAATGCCTATGCCTTTTTTTATTTTATCAGAAAGTTCTATTAAATCATTGCCCGAACCACAACCGTAATCTAGTAGCACAGTATTTTCATTTGATAGCAATTTGCTCATACATTCTTTATGGTCATTCCACATTCTGCCGACTATATCTCCATAAAATTTTTGTTGCGTTTGCCTTGATTTCTTTTGGTTGTGCCAAACTTTTTCTCTAGAAACTCTTTCTGTTAGCTGTTCTTGTTCCATTAATGCTTCTCCTTCATTTGAATATAGTAAATGCTGATTACCAGAACAATAAAAAACGCCCATTTATAAGATCTCTACCAAATGTCTGTTATACTTATTTAACTAACAACCTCAATTTTATCCAATCAGCATTCCCCCCTTGAATGGAGATTTTTTAACAAAAATCACCATTCGTCCCCCCGTTTTTTCCGCTCGGAGAGCTAACGGGGGAACGCCACAGCGAAATTCAGAATTAATAGGTGGCTACTATATAAAATTTTTTCTATAATTTACTATATTTGCATTGCAATGGGCATTAAATTCTTATTGAAACTGGCAAAAGCCGTTTTATGCGGGTCTATAAAAAAAGGATCTTATAATAAATATTTAGTAGAAACAGTTATCAGTTTTGAAGAAAGCAATACTCTGAAAATAGTTAGAGGCGGCTATAAATTTCCCATATATGTTAGAAATGGCACTACAGATGTTTTAGTATATAAATCAATTATAGAAAATGCTGAATATGATTTTGTAGAGGAAAAAGAACCGAAAGTAATAATAGATGCCGGAGCAAATATAGGACTGGCATCTGTGTTTTTTGCAAATAAATATCCTAACGCAAAAATAATCGCTATTGAACCAGAGGAATTCAATTTTGAAATGCTTAAAAAAAATACTGCGCCATATTCCAATATACATACAGTAAAAGCAGCCCTGTGGAACTCTATTTGCGAACTTGATTTATTTGGAGGCTATGACGATTGGGGATTTAGATTGGAAATGGATAAAAAAGAGAGCAGAATGCAAAAACGGCATTTAACAAAAACTATCACTATTGAAAAAATACTTGAAGATTTTGATATTGATAAAATTGATATTTTGAAAATTGATATTGAAGGTAGCGAAAAAGAAGTATTCAATAGTTCCTCTGCGTGGATAGACAAAGTGAATTCAATAATAGCCGAGTTGCACGAATCCATAAAAAAAGGCTGCAATAAAGCATTTTATAAAATTTCTAAAAAATATAATAACGTTTATAAATATGGCGAATATATTTATATCACAAAACAATTATAGAGCGGTATGGTAAAATGATTTCGGTTTGCATGGCAACATATAACGGCGAAAAATATATAGCAGAACAGGTTAAATCTATTCTGTTGCAGCTTGGAGACGAAGATGAGTTGGTTGTTTCTGATGATAGCTCTATTGATGACACTGTAAAAATTTTAGAGTCTTTTAATGATAAAAGGATAAAAATTTTTAATCACAATAGAAAAAGTGTTAAAGTCCCATTTTTATTGAGTTCAAAAACGGCAGATAATTATTATTTTGCGGCAAGAAATTTTGAAAACGCCTTGGTAAAAGCTAAAGGTGATTATATTTTTCTGAGCGACCAAGATGATATATGGATGCCGAATAAAGTAGAGACAATCCTTCCTTATTTAAAAGAGGACAAACTTGTAACAAGCGATGCTTGGGTTGTAGATTCAAATTTAGAGAAAATAGACAAATTCAGCAAATACGTTGTATATAAAAAAGGATTCTTAGCAAATATTTTTAAAAAGGGTGGAGCAGCACACGGATGTGTTTGTGCTTTTACAAGAGAAATCAAAGATTTTATTTTACCATTGCCAAAAAATGTTTTAACGCACGATTTTTGGATAGGCTTGCTTGCCGAATTGAAATTTAAGTCCACATATATTCCTGAACAACTTGTTTTATATAGAAGACACTCTTCTACGGTTAGCCACACGGAGAAAAGTTTTAATTCGTTTTTATACATACTTATATATAGGTTTTTTATATTTTATGAATGTTTAAAACGATATTATTCCAAAAAATAACTATGCAGAATTTTCAATATTTTAAGAAAAATTTAGGGATAAAAATTTTAGGCAGCCTATAAATAAATCCCCACGAAAAAGAGCAAAGTTTTGGCAATTTTAAAAAAGCTTCTTTTTTGTTGCTGTATGCTAATAGCGAAAACCAGCAAGTATTCCAATTATTAACAGCTTTTTTATAAAATTTGTTTTCTTTATATTCTTTTATAACATCCAAAACTTGCGTAAAAATAAATGTAAAATTCTTATGCATATTTTTATCACCGGGCAAAATGCGGTAATAGCAAAAAACATCTGGCAGCACAGGTAAATTTCCAAATTTATCGGAAAGCGCAAGCCACAATGGCAAATCCTCTATTTTAAATTTCTGATTATACCCGCCAACGCAGTCAAAAGCTGTTTTGCGAATTAGCTCTGTGCAACCGTGAACAGTTTTTTTCATTAAAAATAACTCTTCAAAAGAAACAGAGGGTATTCCGCGCAAATAGCTACTGTCAGGTTTTTCTTCCAATTTCCCATTTGGGAAAATTTTTTTCACCTGCCCAAAACACACAGGAGCCTCAGGATGTTCTTCCATATAGCGAACTTGTACTTCCAGCCTCCCCTGCGGCATTATATCGTCACTTGCAAGGGTGCATATATATTTCCCCTTTGCGAGGCCAGCCAATTCATTCAAAGTCGGAATCATCCCCTTATTTTCCCTTGAAAGAAAGTAAAAACCCAGCTCTTTTGAGAGTTTTTGCAAAATTTCGGGGCTTTCGTCTGTGCTGCCGTCATCTATCACCAATAACTCAAAATCCACCCCTTTTTGCTCCATAGCGGAACGCACCGCTTTTTCCACAAAAGCAGCGTGATTATAACTCGGCATCAGGATAGAAATCATATATATATTAGTGTAATTTAAAAAATTTTGACTTTTTGGCAAATTTCTTTTGTCTGAACCAGAATGGCCAGAATTTGCAGGATTACCAGAATTAGAATAAAGCCCATCTATAAATGCTTTACCTAGTGTCTGTTATACCTATTTTTCAGAATTAACCACATTTATTGGCTTTCTTGCGAAACTGGATAAGAACAGTCTTCTTTGTGCTTTTCTGGAGCCTCCGAAGGAAGCCCTAGGTTTGGATAGACATACCAAATCGAGAGGAAAATCCACGCAATGGCAAAAAAACATTCTTCCCAACTAAGTTTCATAGTAAAAATATAGAAAATTCTGTTTGACAGGCTGGCACGTTAACGTTGGCTTCGGCTCCGCTCAGCCAACGCTCATTGAGCGAAGCCGAAATGAGCGGTTTTCAATCTGGCACGATTTTTGCTCTCTAAAACCTGAGAAATGGTATCAAAATAAGCAAGGAGCCAAAAATGCTAAGATCTCTAAATTCCGGCGTAACCGGACTGATGAATCACCAAGTCCGAATGGATGTTATCGGTAATAACATCTCCAACGTCAACACAGTTGGCTTTAAGGGTCGCCGAGTGACCTTTGAAGAGAGTTTTAACCAGCTAATTAAAGGCGCAAGCCGAACCGAGAGCAAGGCGGGTGGAACCAACCCGATGCAGGTTGGCTTGGGCGTGGCAGTTGGCTCTATAGACATTATAACGGGGCAAGGCAACTTGCAGAATACCGGCAGGATTTTTGACCTTGCCATTGAAGGAAACGCTTTCTTTGGCGTTAGCGATGGCAACGGCACATATTATACTAGGAACGGCGCGTTCCAGTTGGATTCAGAAGGCTATATTATATTGCCCACTAACGGCTTTGTGCTTCAGGGCAGAATGGCAGATTCCTTTGGAAACTTCCCTCCCGGAACAGCTATTGGCAATTTGCAAATACCTCTGAGCCAGCAGGCTCCGGCAAAGGAGACCACAGAGGTTATTATAGCCAGAAACTTGAACTCGGAAGCAGATGCAAAAGGCTCTGTTACATACAGCCAGAGAATGTTGCACCCAGCAGACCTCGCAAGACTTCCAGAAACTAACAGTGCTAATGACCCGGGTCGCGAAACAACAACCCTTAATTCTCTGTATAATAGCAAAGGGCAGTCTTTGGCAATAAAGGAAAATGATGCCTTGACAATTTCTTGGTACGACCAAGCATCTGTGACGGCTGGAACACCGGCTACCGGCGAACTCACCATTAAAGTGAGCGAACAAGAAGGAGAACTTACAGTTAATGGAGCACCAACCACAGTTTGGACCATAGACGACCTCGCTGCTGCTATTCAGTTTGCAATAAATCACGATAAAAATGGCTATCCAATTATGTATGATGATGGTACTAGCCCCACTGGTACTCCATTTATACCTGTACAACACCGCGTTAATGCAAATCCTGATGGCACATTTACCATAGATTATGACCCTGCTATGTTAACTGCTATGGGAACTAACAATGGTACGTACCCAACCACCCAGATTTTCAATTTGCAGATAATGTCTAGTAATCCGCTCAGCAATTCTTATGTGAACAAAGCCTTTTATTTTGGTTCTCATATAGGTCCGGAAATTGGAAACTATAAGGAAAACTTGGGAGAACTAGCAGGTGGGGCTGCCATAAAATCAGATGCTCTTTTGCGCCCAGCAGAACAGTTTGATTATATGTATCAGTTAAGGGATGCCAATGGAAATAGAATGTATCCGGGTCTTGATGCAGGCGACCCAATTGATGTTTTTGGCTCGGTTGGCAAAACTTCCATTCAAGACGGAAAATCAGACCCCATACTATTCTACCCGCCAAATGCTTGGGATACAGGTCTTACTCCTACACAACCTGTTCATATAAGTGATGCAGTGAGCCTCAAGGAAATAAATGATTATAATAAATGGTTGGAAGAGGTCAATAAATGGGTAGCTTCTAGCCGTAATAATCTAACTCCTCCAGGTGGTGTTCTCCTTACAGATACTTTTGTTAATAAAGAAGCTGCTTATCAACATTATATGCTAAACGATGCACCGGTTACAATGACAGTCATACCACCTCCTATTGGTCAAGCACGTGCCACACAAGGCACAACAATGATAAACTATCAGTTTGATCCACTTACTGGAGCCATTACAAGAATGGAAATAGACAGTATTGCTGATAATTGGAACGATCCAACATTACCGCCACCGGGAGGACCTACATTTAAAAACGTAACGCTTCTAGATGACCTTCTGGCAAAAATGCGAAACGACTTTAAGCTGCCGGCGAATTATATTGACCGAGACGGAAATCACCTATTGAGTGTGGGTATGAATCCAGTTGGCACAGATGATGGTATTCCACCGGGTGCTATTGTGATTCGCGGCTCCAAAGGTAAGGATTTTGGCATAAATAATTTGTCGGTTCGTGCAATAAATTCAAACTCAGACAAAGTGGCACCGACCTTCTTCAATGCCGCAATGGGCTTCACCGAAAAGAGAAAAGCCGAAGACGTTGGAGTGTTCCCTGCCGTTATGAGCGTATATGACGAATCCGGCGCAGAACACGTGCTCACAATCAACTTTGTGCATACAGGCAGAGCAGGCGAATGGGAATGGAAAGCCAGTTTTGCAGGCAAAGAAGACATTGTTCCGGGCAGCGGTTCGGGTACGGTGACATTCGGTCAAGACGGCACAGTTAGCTCTTGGATATACGACAATGGTGGTTCTCAGTTGCAGGTTGACCCGCACAATGGTTCCAATATGATGTATATAAACCTGAATGTTGGCGGTCCGGGCGACTTTAGAGGCATAACGCAGTTCGCAAGTGCTTCTACAATAAATATCGTAGCTCAAGACGGCTACACAACAGGCAACCTGATAGAAGTCACCATAGACGAATATGGACTAATAGAAGGCACGTTCTCAAACGGAACAAACCGCACAATAGCCCAGATAATGATGATAGACTTCGCAAACCCAGGTGGCTTGCTAGACTTAAGCGATAGCATTTACACAACATCTGCCAACTCTGGCGATCCGGTTTGGGGACTGCCAATAACGCAAAGCTCCTCTAAGGTGAAACCCGGAGCAGTTGAAATGTCTAACGTGGATTTGTCTGCTGAATTCACCAATATGATAACCACGCAAAGAGGTTATCAGGCAAACAGCCGAGTGATAACGGTTAGCGATACACTGCTAGAAGAATTGGTAAACTTGAAGAGATAAAAAGCTGATTGATTAACTTGCTTAGGTTCAAGGGTTGAAAAACCCTTGAACTTTTTTTTATTTACGGGCTACCAGAACTGCTGCTTGAATTGCCAGCACCGCTGCTAGTTCCCCCAGCACTGCTGCTCAACGCTCCCTCAGAACTGCTGCTCAACGCTCCTTCGGAACTGCTGCTCACTTCTTCAGAACTGCTACTCAACGCTCCTGCGGAGCTACTGCTGAGTGCTATGGAACTGCTGCTGAGTGCAGAGCTGCTGCTTTGTCTAAAAGAACTGCTGCTGGATTCTGCGGAGTTGCTACTTGATCCCTCGGAACTGCTACTTGATTCCTCGGAGCTGCTGCTCGGTTTTTTGGAACCGCTGCTCTTTTCATCATCAAATGGCTCAACTTCACCGCAACCAATTAGTACAAGAAGCCCGCAAAAAAACAGGGCACTTGTTAAGGATATTGTTTTCATAAGGGAAATATAGTAAAAATGGTAAAATTAATCTTCTTCCATAGAATTGAATTGTTCATTGAATCTCGCAATAACCACATTACGCATATAAGAGTTAAAAACAATTTTGCCTTGCTTGCTCGCGTTAATCAGGTCTAATCTTTTCCAAGTATTGGCTCTGCGCTCTAGTGAACTGTGGAGTTTGCTGTGAAAATGATTGCCCCAAGAATTTATGTTGTCAAACAAAACCAGGTAAAAAGAATTCGCAGTTACGATATTTATCGTGGTCAAAAAATCGTCTATGCTTTTGGCATAATTGATAATCGGGTCGTCTTTTTTGTCGTGCTTTTTTATGTATTTCAGCAATTTTATGGCTAAATAATCCTGTTCCCATCTGCTCAGTGCCGCGAGTTTTGGAACATAGTCAGGAGAATTGTCCAAGAATTCTATTATGCCAAACGAAGGCTTGCTTTTCTCTAAATCGGGGTTAGGAGCTGGCAGGAAACTCTTAACAACTTCAATTAAAAATTTGTGTATCTGATTGGAATGAGTTTTGTGCCTTAAATTTGTGATTCTATCGTTTTCTATACCGAAAGTATCGGCTGTTTTAACAGTGGTGTGTTCGTACAACCCCACAGCTTTCACACTGCCAGCCGATGTGATGATAATGTTATTGGATATTTCTTCTGCTTCTATGAAAACATTATAGCCTTCATTCTTTAGGAACTCTATAGCCTCGTCTGTTGTATTGGGTGCCTGGCTCATGTCCTGTCTCCTATGGTTGGTTATGCCTATATAATGAATTATAGAAATTTACTATATTATCTTTGAATTTTCTGAGAGGTTTTAAATATGTCTTCAAAATCCAGCAGCGAGCTTACGCATCTAAGCACTTCTACCGTGATAGAAGGTACCATAGATTTGGAGAACGATATCCGCATAGCAGGCTCTGTCGTTGGCAAAATAAGCACAAGAGGCACACTTATAGTTGAACAAACTGGTAAAATTAAAGGCGAAATAAAGGCAAATGCCGCAACCGTAGCCGGTAGAATCCAGGGCAACATAGAGTGTGACGGCCTAATGACGCTGGAAAGCCGCTCTTGTTTCGTTGGCGACATAAAAACCCGCCAAATTGTGATAAACGAAAACGCCGAATTTCAGGGAAACTGCGCAATGCCTATAAGCCCTGCCGGAGAATGAGCTTATACAGCTTATCGCCTCGCCTCACAAGCTCCTTAACCGGAATTGAAAACAAGCAGCCCTTTTTAACCTGCGGAACGCTTTTTCCGCCTTCTGCCCTTAATTCCTCTGCTTTTTGCTCCAAAACCCCTGTGGTAGAGCCTATTATCAGTATGTCCTCGCCCAAACTGAGTTCCTCTCCGGTTTCAAATAGGATTTCTGCTACTTTTATGTTTGAAAAGTAGTTCGTGACCTTTCCCAGATAGACCTTTGAGGTGAGGGCTTTGGTTCCGTGAACATCAGACCACTCCCCAAGCCTCTGCCCCAGGTAATAGCCGTTCCAAAAACCCCTGTTGAAAACTGTTCCAAGCCTCTCTTGCAGGCTCTTTGCTTTTTCTGCGGTCAAGGTTCCGGCAAAGTAACTATCCACAGCTTGCTTGTAGCACTCAACCGTTGTTTTAACGTATTCGGGCGCGCGTGCCCTGCCTTCAATTTTAAGGATGCTCACGCCCGCTTCTATAATCTGAGCCAAAAACCCTATGGTGCATAAATCCTTTGGCGACATTATATATTGGTTGTCTATTTCAAGTTCTTCTTCTGTTTCTAAATCTTTAACAGAATAGCCTCGCCTGCAAACCTGAAAACAGTCGCCTCGGTTTGCGGAATGGTTGTAGTGGTGCAGGCTCAAATAGCATTTACCAGAAATTGCCATGCAAAGCGCGCCGTGGCAAAAAATTTCAATTTTCACCAAATTTCCAGAAGGCCCTTTTATTTGCCGCTTTTCAATCTCTTTGATTATATCTGCAACTTGGGAGATAGTGAGTTCGCGAGCCAGCACCATAACATCGCAAAAAGTGGAAAAAAATTCCACCGCCTCTATGTTTGAGATATTCAGCTGAGTTGAGGCATGTAGCTCAATTCCTTTTTTGCGCGCATAGCTTAAAACCGCCATATCAGAGGCTATTATCGCATTTATTCCGCACGCCGCCGCTGCATCAACTATTCGCCGCATTTGCTCCATTTCGCTATCGTAAATCACGGTGTTCAGGGTTAAATAGCATTTCACATTTTTTTCTTTGCAAATGGAGCTTATCTTTGCCAAATCTTCTAAACTGAAATTATTTGAATTCCTTGCCCTCATATTCAAATTTTCTGCGCCAAAATAAACAGAATTCGCCCCCGCATTTATAGCCGCCATAAGAGACTCATAAGAACCCGCTGGCGCCATTACCTCTATTTTATTTTGCATTTTGGATAAAGTAGCAATTGTAATCCGTAATTACTATATTCTTTATAGTTTGGAGATAAATATATGCTTGAAACAGATATAAAAAAATTTAGGGGTAACCTTGTTCTTCAATTAGAAAACGCAAAAGACCAGGAGCTTCACTGGGAGGCAAAAGCCTACGCAGAATGTATAACCATGCTAGACCCCGTCCTCAAGAAAAACGGCATTGAATTGAATTAACCCGCTTCGCACACAAAGAGCGATTTCGTGTTTTTCTTTATACATGCCCTGCAAGTTCCATATTTTTGCATTTGGATATGAGCTGTTTTTTAAAACAGAAAAAAATTCGCCACCCATGCACTTGTAGTAGGCTTCCTTTTTTGTCCATAAGGGATAAAATGTTTCTGCTTTTTTTACAACTTCGCTTTCTGCAAAAAATCTTTTTGAAATAGCTTCAAAATTTTTCTCTTTGTAAAACTCCAAATCTATTCCAACATCGCACTCTTTGGAATAAGCGAGAACGCACTCGTCATTGCTATTGCTCCAATTCACAAAACCCATACCCGGCGGCAAATAAGGCTTGCCAGAAGAACTCATAGTTATGTGGATTTTATCTTGTTTTAAAATTTGCCCCAAAACTTTCAATGGCCATTTTTTCAAATGCTCGCCTTTAGGCATCGCGTATAAAAATACGGAACCTTCTGGAACACGCAAAATCAACCAAGGTTCAGGCATAATGGAGATAAGGGGAGTCGAACCCCTGGCCTACGCATTGCGAACGCGTCGCTCTACCAACTGAGCTATATCCCCAAGGTTATGGAGGAATATAGCAAATTTAAAATTCCCGTTTGGCAGGCTTTCCAAAGAACAACATCTATATAGCCTTTGTTTAATCCTGTCGCTTTTTCTATTTGCGAAAACATTTTATCGCAGAGAATTTTCACATCTTCGTTCAAAGGAAAACCCTCTTTCAAATTTGATTTGTAGAGAGCTATGGCAAGCCGCTGAATCCACACATCGTATTTCACTTTGTTTATGCCTAAATTCCGAGCGAGGTGGTTTTTTGTTATCTCGCCTATATGCGGCAATTTTCCCAAGTAATTCAATTTTTCGTCTTCTGTTTTTAATTTGTAAAATCCGTCTCTGAAATTTTCTCGGTTGTTCCAAATTTTAATTATGGCTTTTATCTTATTCACATTCCCAAAAATTTTGAGCAATTTTTTTTCAGAGATTTCCCCACCGCTGTGTATATAATTCATTATTTCACCAAATTTTTTCTTTGCGATTTTTTGTCTAAAACCTCCCGCCAAAATGACATATATGCACTCTTCGGCATACTCTCCCGCATTTAAAGCGGGAGGTTTTATTAATCTTTTTTTTATCGTCTCAAAGCTATCTTTATCTTCGCCTATTCCACTTTCTATAAGATGCTTTTCAATTTTAAAAAAGAGAGCAGCATCTATTTTGGTTATATTTTTCACTTCAACACAATTTTAACTATCTGCTTTTGCGAATCGGATTTCGCTATTGCGTAGTAAACGCCTGATTTCTGATTTGCCAAGCTAATAGTGGTTGTTCCGCTCAATACTTTTTGGCCGAGCACCAATTTGCCGTTTATGTCAAACAGAGATATTGTTGCATTTTTGTCAGAAGCTATACGCAAGCTACGGGCAAAATTAACCACATTTAAACCGACAACCGGTGCGCTGTTGTGAGATATGATTGGAGTGCCACCATCGGAAGAGCTAGATGTGCCAGCACCAGAGGAGCTAGAGGAACCAGCTACTACAGAAGAGCTTGAACCGCCTGCTACTACACTGGAAGAGCTTGAGGTGCCACCTGCATTGACACTAGAAGAGCTGTTGCCGGCTGGTGGAGCACTGGAAGAGCTTGGTGGTGGTGGAGTGCTGGAGGAAGAACTGTTGCTGGAGGGTGGAGTGCTGGAAGAGCTTGGAGGATTAGGATTTCTGCCTTGACCAGTCCATGTACCGTTGCATGTTTTACCTTCGCCAACATTAGTGGAAGTAACTTCTTTATATACAGAACCATTGGCTATGCATTTCGTTAAAGTAGTATCGTGCATTATAGAGTAGCAACTTGTAGGCGAATACCATTGGCACCATATAGCAACCCCACCGTTGAAATTAGGGTCGTTACCCACTTCAGCCCATGTACCATTGCATGTTTTTCCGTCACCAGCATTAGTAACACCTTTATATACAAAACCATTAGTTTTGCAATTCTCAAGCCCCGCTGCGTCTGTTATAGAGTAACAACCTGTAGTCCATTGGCACCATATAGGAGTACCACCGTTGAAATTAGGGTCCTTGCCATCTCCAGTCCATGTGCCACTATTTTTGCAAATCTTGTTATCGCCAACGTCAGCAGGACTAACGCCAGTGTATAGATATCCTTTATCAATGCATTCGCTTCGTTTTGCAGTACAATTATCGGTGTCATTTTCTCCCTTATTTATCTCGTAGCAACCAGTAGGCCACTGGCAATATAAAGTAGCCAAAAAATCACTTGGGGAACATGGAGCCCACGCTCCCCACGCTTGTGAAATCAAACTTACCATTACGAAAAGTGGCAATATTAAAATTTTCTTCATAATAATCTCCAAATTAATATGCACAAAATATACAAAAAAATGACAAAGATGTGAAGGTTTAGGGGGATTTTTCCGGCTTCAATGTGAGGAATATCACTTATTAGCTTAATTAATATGATTTTCCCAAGGATTTAATATCGTTAATCCAGCTATACCAAAAAAATCTTTTACATTACGGGTAGCAATAATTAGGTTGTTTTCAAGAGCAGTAGCAGCTATAAATGTATCCTGCACTTGAAACGAACGAGGAAGCCCTGCCATCATTTTACCCCAAATTTGCATAGT
>Ga0268262_10004071_pt1 | contig 15332 bp, 14 predicted proteins | sample TergutNc150P3_FD_190354 | JGI IMG/M metagenome (GOLD analysis project Ga0268262, IMG submission 190354) | Nasutitermes corniger P3 segment gut microbial community from laboratory colony in Florida, USA - Nc150 P3 (SPAdes) (version 2) | ecosystem: Host-associated > Arthropoda: Insects >... | reverse complement strand
AGCATTACCGCCCATGAAATTATAACCGTTTCGGTAATCGGTATTTTAGTATTGAATAAAGTGAGATTAAAAATGGTTTTTATTCCAAGAGCTTCCATATAACCCAGCCGAAAAACTTTATTTTATAAAAGTATACACCCATTAAGGTAATTTACGCAAGCAAGATAAATGTCAAAAATCTATATGGGAAATTTAAAACTTATTTGAATAAACGGAAAAAACGCTTTTTCGTCTAACAAAAAGCCTATAATTCGTCCAAAATTTCATAAAAATGCGTAAATTTCATCGGCTGCTTCCTTGGGCGATTTTCTTTCGGCATTTATAACAATTTCGGCGATTTGCAGATAAGCCGCCGCACGCCTCTCATGTAAAGCGCGGTGCGTCTCCCTTGGGTTTTCCGTTTTAAGGAACGGCGGCAACTCCCCTTCGGCGGCGATTCTTTCCCACGCAATTTCGGCGGAAACGTCAAGGTACACAATTACCGCGCCCGATTTTTTTAATACGGATAAAGCTTCTTTGTTATCGATTATTCCGCCGCCTGCGGCAATTACGCGCCGCTTTGCCCCGCTGTCTGCGCCGCCGGAACCCACAAGCGCTTCCAACGCTTCGGCTTCGGCTTTTTGAAAAACAGCCTGCCCTTCGTTAAAAAGCTGACGCGGGCTTTTTCCGGTTCTTTGGGCAATAAATTCGTCTATGTCGATAAAATCGCATGAACAAAGCAAGGCAAGCGCCTTACCGTCGCTTGTTTTACCTGAGTGTTTAGGACCTGTTAAAATTACATCTTTCATAGTTTTTACTCTTCAAGAATATTCTATTATTTGATAAAATAAGAATATGTTAAGCCCATGGGTTTTATTCGTTTTAATTTTAATTTGCTTACTCCCTGTAGTTATTGTATACATTTGGTTTCGTCTTGCAAAGTATCAAATTTCCCTTGTTCAATTTTTATTCGCAATTCTTGCAGGCGCTGCGGCGGTTTTCCCGGCTCTTGTTTTGCAGGAACTGTGTAAATTTTCTTCTCTCCCTCCCGGCAGGGGCATGTTGTTTTACGATTTTTTTATAAGAATTGCCCTTACCGAAGAATTAAGCCGATTCATAATACTGTTCATTTTCATTTTTATCGGTTTCAGTATTAAACCGCCCGCCAACGGAAACAAACCATCGGATTTTAACGCTATCAAATGGGGAACCGCCATCGGTCTTATCGCCGGACTTGGATTTGCAATTCTTGAAACCACAGTATTAGTCGCAAACAACATGAAAAACAACATGTCCTTGAATATTTATTTTACGTTATTTCGTATTCTCTCCGCCGCATTACACGCGGCTTGCAGTTCCAGAGTCGGCAGCGCAATTGTACTTCTGCGAAAAAATCCCTCGCAAGCAATCACTCGTTTTTTAGCCGCCGTTGCCATTCACGGTGTTTTCAATTTGATGGTTAACATCCCCGGTTTACCGGCTATTGCCGCAATACTGATAACTCTTTCCGCATTAATAACAACGATACTTTCCATTCGCGGCGGCTGGGAATCAGTAAGCATAAGCCTTGACAAGTCAGACGAAAATCAGTAACTTTAAAGGACGACGCAAGGTAGAGCAGTTGGCAGCTCGTCGGGCTCATAACCCGGAGGTCGCAGGTTCGAGTCCTGTCCTTGCTAAAAATTCATTCACTGTTGGTTGAGTTATACGTTATTAAAGGGAAAAATACTTGTTATTCCTTACCGCATAATGATATAATAAACTTATGAAAGGTATTATTCTTGCCGGAGGCGCCGGAACAAGACTTTATCCTCTGACCAGAGCAGTATCAAAACAAATACTTCCTCTCTATGACAAACCAATGATTTATTATCCTCTTTCGGTATTAATGCTGGCGGGAATAAGAGAGGTTCTTATAATATCAACTCCAAGAGATATTTCCTTGTATAAAGAATTATTTTCAGACGGCGCGTGGCTTGGTATGCGTTTTGAATACGCAGTTCAAGAAAGCCCGCGAGGATTAGCCGATGCGTTTATATTGGGAGAAAAATTTATTGATAAAGAAAGCTGCGCCCTTGTTCTGGGCGATAATGTTTTTTACGGCCGCGGTTTCAGTCTTTCTCTGCGAAACTCCTATTCAAAGATAAACAATGAAGGAGGAGGAATCATTTTTGCTTATTATGTAAAAAATCCAAACGAATATGGTGTTGTTGAATTCAACGATAACGGGAAAGCCATTTCCATAGAAGAGAAACCCGCAAAACCAAAATCTCACTACGCTGTACCGGGTCTTTATTTTTATGACAATGATGTAGTGGAAATAGCAAAAAACTTAAAACCTTCAGCCCGCGGTGAAATTGAAATTACCGCCGTAAATAACACTTATCTTGAAAAGGGAAAACTTTCTGTCGAGATTCTTGGGAGAGGTATGGCATGGCTGGATACGGGAAATTACGATAACCTTCTTGAAGCGTCAAATTTTATCGCAACAATTCAAAAACGCCAGGGGATGTATGTCTCCTGTATTGAAGAAATAGCTTACTCCAACAAATGGATCACAAATGCCGATGTTAAAAAGATTGCGGCTGGTTACAAAACAGAGTATGGTAATTATCTTTTATGGATTGCGGAGAATACCTGATGCCATTCACTTTTAAGCAGTGTTATACTAAAGACGGAAAACCCTTTGAAGGGCTTTTTGAAGTTTCTCCAAAAGTTTTTGGGGACAACCGAGGTTATTTTTTTGAGTGCTACTCCCAACGGGATTTTAACGCCGCCGGAATCTGTCCGGACTTTGTTCAGGATAATCAGTCAAGCTCAGTTAAAGGCGTACTGCGAGGGCTTCATTTTCAAAAGAAACATCCTCAGGGAAAACTGGTCAGAGTTATTCAGGGGGAAGTTTTTGATGTTGCCGTAGATATACGTCCCGATTCCGCCAGCTACGGTGAATGGTATGCGGTAGTTTTAAGCGGGAAAGAGCAAAATCAGATTTACATTCCTACCGGCTTTGCCCATGGATTTTTAGTTTTAAGTGAAACTTGTATATTCGCCTATAAGTGTACTGATTTATACCATCCCGAAGATGAAGGCGGAATAATCTGGAACGATCTTAACATAGGCATCAAATGGCCTGATTTAGGTATGGAATATACCTTATCGGAAAAAGATAAAAAACTCCCTTTGTTCTCGTCGCTTACCTCAGGAGAGAATAACCAATGATATGGCTTATAGGTAACAAAGGTATGCTGGGGACAGAACTTTCAATTCTTTTGGAAAAGTCCGGTTTCCTTTTTGTCGGAACAGATCGTGAAGTAGACATTACCGATTTATCCGCTATTCGGGGTTTTGTTCAGGCGCAGAAAGGAACTATTGACCGGATAATTAACTGCGCGGCTTATACTGCGGTTGACAAAGCGGAAGATGATAAAGATAATTGCCGCCTGCTTAACGCCGAAGCTCCTAGAAACATAGCCGTAACGGCAAACGAGATTAACGCAAAATTAATTCACTTTTCGACGGATTATGTCTTTAACGGACGCTCAAATCGACCTTATACCGAAGATGACGCCACTGATCCTATAGGCGTTTACGGTTTAACCAAGAGGGACGGAGAAATACATATTTTAAAAGAAAACGAGCAATCATATATTATCCGTACGGCATGGCTTTACGGCTACTACGGAAATAACTTTGTTCGCACAATGTTAAAACTCATGAAGGAAAAAGAAAGTGTTTCTGTGGTAAACGATCAAAAAGGCTGTCCTACATGGACGGGGGAACTTTCGGAAACAGTTATTTCTTTACTTAAAGCTGTAAATATAAATACAATTCCTTACGGAATATATCATTTCGCCGGCGAAGGGGAAATCACATGGTTTGATTTCGCAAATGAAATTTACAATCAAGCCAAAACTTTTGGTCTTTTAAAAAACGACTGCGATGTTAAGTCTTGCACCAGCGCTGATTTTCCGGCAAAGGTAAAAAGACCCGCTTATTCTGTACTGGATAAAACAAAAATTAAAAAGACACTGGGTATTGAAATACCCGAATGGAAAAACAGCTTAAAAAAATATATGAAAATACGGATGCAAAATAATGCGTAAATTAAAAAATATACTCGTAACAGGTGGCTCCGGATTTATCGGATCTAATTTTATCCGTTATTTACTGAAAAAAGAAAAAAACTTTTCCGGCAGAATAATAAATCTTGACGCACTTACTTACGCCGGTAACAGAATAAGCCTTGCAGATATAGAGAAAAAATATTGCCATGAAGAACAAACACCTCGTTATTTTTTTGAACATGGCGACATTTGCGACAGAGAGTTTGTAAAATCAATATTTGGCAAATATGAGATTGATACGGTAGTACATTTTGCGGCGGAAAGCCATGTTGATCGCTCCATTTTAGGTCCTGAGGCATTTATCAAAACAAATGTAATAGGAACATTTACTTTACTTGATATCGCATACAATGAATGGAAAGACGAAACCGGAAAATTGTGCGATCGTGTACTATTCCATCATATCAGCACCGACGAAGTATTCGGTTCTTTAGGAGAAACGGGATATTTTACGGAAACAACCCCTTACTCTCCCCGTTCTCCGTATTCCGCAAGCAAAGCTTCAAGCGATCATCTTGTAATGGCTTATCACCACACTTACGGTTTGCCGGTTACGCTTTCAAATTGTTCAAATAATTACGGTCCGTATCAATTCCCTGAGAAATTAATTCCTCTTATGATTCTTAATATGCTGGAGGGAAAAAATCTCCCTGTTTACGGAGACGGAAAAAATATACGCGACTGGCTTTATGTAGAAGATCACAATATTGCCGTTTGGACAATCATGAATAAGGGCGTTACCGGAGAAACATATAATATCGGCGGCGAGAACGAATGGGAAAATATAAAACTGTTAAATATGTTAATTGAAATTACAGCAAAGAAATCAGGCAAGGATATTAATAAAATACAATCAACTATAACTTATGTAAAGGATCGTCCCGGTCACGACCGTCGTTACGCAATTGACTGTTCTAAAATAAAAAGAGAACTAGGTTGGAAACAGACTGTAAATTTTGAAGAAGGGCTTTCTCGCACAGTGGAATGGTATTTGGCGAATACTGAATGGATTGAAAGTATTCGCAGCGGCGAATACAAGAAATGGATTGGAAAAAATTATGGGGTACGTTAAATTCTTTCGTGCTTTTGTACATAAACATAAACTTTTACTTCTTTTTGCAAAAGTTTTGCTGCATCTAAAAAGGAATGGAATTAAAACGACAATTAAAAAAATTATATGGTATAATAATAAATACTTTCTTTGGATAAAACAAAATGAACCATCAATTGCGGATTTAAAATTGCAAAGAAAACTGTCCTTTTCTTACAGACCAAAAATCAGTATTGTAATTCAATTGTATAACACATCTTTATACCTTTTCAGAGAACTTCTTGCTTCTGTTCAAGCGCAGACTTATGATAATTGGGAGCTTTGTCTTGCTGACGGTAGTCTAAAAAAAAATAAAAAAATTGAAGGGCTCTGCGCTAAAGACGAACGAATACATTACCGTTTTTTAGGTGAAAATAAAGGGATTTCAGAAAACACAAACGAAGCTATAAAATTTGCCACAGGGGACTATATAGCTTTTATGGATCACGATGACACTTTAGCGCCTTTTGCGTTGTATGAAAACGTGAAATGTATCAACGAACAACCTGATATTGAGTTTATTTATTCAGATGAGGATCGCCTTATTAACAATAAACGCTGTAATCCGTACTTAAAACCTGATTTTGCACCAGATACTTTAAGATCCTGCAATTGTATTATGCATTTTGTTGTAATGAAACAGTCTTTAACGGAACGCATAGGAACTCTTAACAGCGATTATGACAAGGCGCAGGATTATGATTATGTTTTACGCGCAAGTGAAGCAACGACAAAGATTTATCATATTCGAAAAATATTATACCATTGGCGCTGTCCGAAAACGTCACCAAAACATTCTTCCGATAGTACTCTGAAAATTGGGGCAAAAGCACTAGAGGCGCATATGACAAGAATAGGTTTTAGAGGTACGGTGAAACTAGAAAATGCTATTTATTACTCTATTTATGATGTTATAGGAAATCCTTCTGTTTCTATTATTATACCAAATAAAGACTATATGTCAACGCTAAAAATCTGCGTTGATTCAATACTTGAACGTTCTACCTATAATAACTATGAAATAGTTATTATAGAGAACAACAGCGAAAAAGAAGAAACATTTGAGTATTACCGTGAGTTGGAAAAACACCCTAAAATACGGGTTTTATATTATCCTGAAAAGGGGTTTAACTACTCAAAACTCATAAATCTTGGCGTTAAAAATAGTTCTTCGGATTATATTGTACAACTTAATAACGATACAGAAGTTATTACACCTAACTGGCTGGAATTGATGTTAGGTATTGCTCAACGACCTGACGTGGGTGCAGTTGGTGCAAAATTATTGTATCCTGACGGAAGTATACAACATGCCGGCTTATATATGTATTATACCGATAAACAATTTCAAATTCGCCATATATTTCATAGCAATTCCATAAAAAATTATATTGCGGTAACAGGCGCATGTATAATGAGCCGTAAAAACCTTTATGAACAAATAAACTATATGGACGAGAGTTTTCCTGTTTCGTTTGGAGATATAAATTTTTGTTTTGTGTTACGCGACAAAGGATTTTTCATTGTATACAACCCACATGTAGAGTTATATCATTATGAAAGTAAAACTAGGGGTCAAAATAATACACCGGAAAAAATAGCATTTGCTAACCATGAAAGAGAATATTTTTTTAACAAATGGGCGGAAAAAATATCTACATGGGATCCTTATGTTAGAATAGAATATTTAGATTTTAAATAACGGAGTAATTTTTATGAATACTATAACTGTAATTATGTCTATGAAAATACAAAAAAATCCACATATTAAATTGCTGGAAGCAAAAACCTCGGAAGAAAATTCTAATTTACACAAACTAATTATTGCCGCTATCAAAAAGAAGTTGCATAATAAATAAGGATAATATATAATAAAGGAATAAAAATGAAATTAATTAATTCGCTTAGATTTCGATTCATAGTAATTCTCTCCTTTTTCATTGTTGCTCTTAGTTCCATTACGTCCATAATGGACATGCGCCAGATGAAAAAAGCCGTTTCGGAAACTTTTGCCGCAAACGGGATATCCATTGTGGAAAAAGCGGTTTCCATAATCGACGGCAACAAATTTGAAGCTTTGTCAAAATCGAAGAATGATAACGATCCCTTTTATGAAGAAACCAGAGTTAAACTCCTGGAAATTAAGAAGCTATCGGGGTGCGTGTACCTGTACACAATGGCTCAGATAGACGGAGACACTTGGGAATATATCATCGACGGCAGCGGCGAACCCAGCGACCCGGATAATTTTTCCGCAATGGGAGACAAAGAAGATACAAGCGAGTATGACGACGCTTTCAGGCGGGTATTGGTCAGCGGAAAAACAGAAAACGGAAATTTAGTACATCAAGAAGGATGGGGGTGGCTGGTCTCAATTTACGCCCCTATTAAAAATAACAGCGGAAGAATTGTGGGTGTTGTCGGATGCGACTTTAACGGAGATAATCTTCATAATACAATTGTCGCAAACAACAAGCGGGAAATAATAATTATTATATCTTCAGTAGTTCTCGGTCTTTTGCTCATTTTAATTTTACTGCGCCAAATATTTTCACACCTCAGTAAAATCAATTCTATCTTAAAAGAAATCTCAATGGGTGAAGGGGACTTAACCGGAAGAATTGACGCAGGCAGAGATGACGAGATTGGAGAGTTAGCGGGATATTTCAATCTTACAATGGAAAAAATCAGAAATCTTGTGGAAACAATAAAATATAAAATCAACGGTCTTGACCATACCAGTTTTGAACTTTCCGGCAGTATGAACAAAACTTCATCTGCCGTTCAACAGATTACAGAGAACCTTGACAATATGAAAAAACTCATGGTTCAGCAGGAAACCAGCGCGGAAGAATCAGGCAAGGCGGTAGATGACATAAAGGAAAATATTGACAACCTTAATAAGATGATAGAAAAACAAACGGAAAGCGTAAATATGTCGTCTTCCGCAATTGAGGAAATGACGGCAAACATTCATTCGGTAACTCAGACTCTGATTGACAACAGCAAAAATGTCAATGTTTTAGCCGAGGCTTCGGAAAACGGAAAAACCGGTCTGCAGTTGGTAGCTGAGGAGATAAAAGAAATAGCCCGCGATTCCGAAGGCTTACTGCAAATAAACTCATTGATGAACAGTATCGCGAGTCAGACAAATCTGCTTTCGATGAATGCCGCAATTGAGGCGGCGCATGCCGGAGAGGCGGGAAAGGGTTTTGCCGTTGTCGCTGATGAAATACGCAAACTTGCCGAGACATCGGGAAAGCAGTCAAAAACAACCGCGGCGATGCTGAAAAAAATAAAAGCGTCCATAGACAATATTACAAAATCCGCCGACGAGGTGTTATCCCGTTTTGGAGCGATAGACTCAAGCGTAAGAACGGTTTCAGAGCACGAGCAGAATATTCGCAATGCGATGGAAGAACAGGAAACGGGCGGGAAGCAAATACTGGAATCCATAGGTCAACTGCGGGACATAACAGCGTCTGTTAAAGACGGATCCGATAAAATGGAAATATCGGGAAAATCTCTTGTTCAGGAAACGGAAGGCTTTATACAAACCAGTAAAGAAACGGTAGACGGCATGAACGAGATACTGAAAGGCATTAATCAGATAAATACATCAATAAGTCATGTCAACGAAATCAGCAAGGAAAACAATAAAAACTTTGAATCATTAAAACATGAAATGAAGAAATTTAAACATACATCAGGCTTAGAAAATAAAAAAATCCTCATGGTGGACGACGACAATATACACCTTGAAATGGTGTCGGCGGTATTGCAAGAAAGCTATGATATAGTTACAGCCAAATCGGGTAAAGAAGCGCTTGGGTTATTCTATCAAGGGCTTATTCCAAATTTAATATTATTGGATTTACTAATGCCGGATATGGACGGATGGAGCACCTATACCAAAATAAAAGATATGAGTAATTTGCATGATATCCCAATAGCCTTCTTTACGGTTTCAGACGATCCCGAAGACATAAAACATGCGCACGAAATAGGAGCTGTTGATTATATTAAAAAACCTTATGACAAAGACGATCTGCTTAAAAGAATAAAAAATATTCTTAATTAATACGGAAAAATTATTTAACTCTAATCATCCATCTGATTCCGGTTGAAAAACGAGTGTTTGCAAAAAAATCTGCGGCGATATTTACATCGGCGTTATCACTGTAATATGACTGCCAAGCGGCTTCGGCATAAGGCGCTATATTTCCGGCTGATGTCTTTAAAACAAACGGCGAGATAGTTATTCCCGCTGTGTAAAACCATCTTGATCCTGAGGAATAATAACGACGTTTACCGTTAACCATAAGCGACGCATTGCCGAAACTGAACACAGGACCGGCAAAGACTCTTATTTTTTCATTCGGTCCGAAGGATAACGTTAAAGGCAAACGAAATACGCCAAGACTCCTGTCATATTCCTGTCTTAACTCAAGACCGAAAATCATCCGCAGAGGATACGTATCCCAAAAAAGACTTAACTGAGAAGTAAAGCCGCGAAAAAAATCTCCCTCAGCTAAAAACCCGTTAAATATCGGCGCAAATGCAACCCCGACTAAAAGCCGCCCGTTGCTGTTTTCCTTTTTTGAAGAAGCGGTCTTATTTGCGCTTGTTCCTTTACCGCCCTTGCTCTCCTTTCCGTTCACGCCTGAATTTCCCGCCATCGAATTATTATTAACTTTAAAATTTGACGCTACCTCGGGAAAAGCGCGGCCTGCGCCGACATAAGCGTCCGTCCAGTACTTTTCATCAAGGCTTGAATAAATTACCCCTGTCTTTGGTCCGGTAGAAGCCGCGTGGATAAAACGCTTATCTCCCATATACAGACCGACATGGGTTACTTTTCTTGTATTATCAGTAGCAAAAAATAAAAAATCGCCCGGCTGTGTTTTATCAAGAGTTGTCTTCTCTACCCATGAATACATAGCGGATGCCGACCTTGGCAATGGGACATTTAACGCCTCTTTAAAAACAAGGGTAAGAAAACCGGAGCAATCAAGCCCTGCCGTTGTCAGTCCGCCGTAACGGTATGGAACTCCTTCGTATTTTTTCGCCGTTTCAATTACTTTCTCCCGCAGGTCTTGATAAGTCCTCATTTTGTCTTCCGGCGAAGCAGACGCCTTAGGCGCAAGAGCATAACCGCCCGCAAGAGGAGGGGCGGCAAAGGCATTAACTACGATAAATATCAATAAAAAAGTAAAAATAACTCTCATTATTATAATATCGGCGGCTATCCGGCGTAGCTAGATAGGTATCAGGGAGCTGTGCCAGACTGGATAAAAGTTTCATTTTTTGCTACATTTTAGTCATGGGACAAATTTGTGTCTTTGTAAACCAAAAAGGCGGCGTCGGCAAAACTACCTCGGCTATAAACCTGGGGGCATACATAGCGGAAGCCGGGAAAACCGTCCTTTTGGTCGATTTTGACGCACAGGCTAACCTCTCAAGCGGCATAGGCGCTAACCCGCCCAAGCCCGGAATTTATGAATTGCTTTCCGGCACTGCAACAGCGGAACAGGCGATAAAAAAAACCGCCGTCAAAAAGCTGGATGTAATTCCGGCAAGCATCGATCTTTCCGGCGCGGCGGTAGAATTAATCGACCAAAAAGAACGCAACTTCTTCCTTAAGAAAGTCCTAAGTCCAATTAAAAGTAAATATGATTTTATACTGATTGACTGCCCTCCCAGCCTTGGTCAGCTTACAATGAACGGACTAGCCGCCGCAGATTCCGTGCTTATCCCGATGCAGTGCGAATACTTTGCGATGGAGGGACTTAAACAGCTTTTACACACAACCAAGCTTATTCAAAAAGGACTTAACCCGTCATTAAAAATCGGCGGCATTTTTTTTACAATGTACGACCCAAGGACAAGGCTTGCCAACGATGTAATTAAACAAGTAAGCGCAATTTATAAAGACTCGGTATTAAATACGATCATTCCCAGAAACATACGTCTTTCGGAAGCGCCGTCTTACGGAATGCCTATTTCCCTTTACGACCCGCAATGTCCCGGAGCCAGAGCATACCACTCCCTCGCGCAGGAAATTATCCGCAGGGGAGGAAAAAATGGCTCGTAGAATCGGACTTGGAAAAGGTCTTGGCGCATTACTGGAAAATAACGATGAAAACGAAACATACGCCGCTATTGATACACAAACAGTTTCCGCCTCGCAGGCAGGCAAAAACAAAGAGCAGGACATTGTTCAGTTACCGGTAGACAAGCTTGTCCCAAACCCGGGTCAGCCCCGTAAAAATTTTGACGAGACCGAGCTTCAAGAATTAGCCGACTCAATAAAAACTTACGGCATTATACAGCCAATCATCGCGGCAAACGCGGGAGACGGCACTTATATCATAATTGCGGGCGAACGCAGAACACGCGCCGCAAAAATTGCCGGGCTTTCCGCTGTACCCGTAATTGTCCGCGATTACACCGATCAAAAAAAGCTTGAGATTTCATTAATCGAAAACATCCAGCGCAGCGACTTAAACCCGATTGAAGAAGCGGCGGCTTTTAAAAACCTGATGGACTTTTCCAATCTTTCGCAGGACGAGCTTGCCACACGAATGGGAAAAAACAGATCGACTGTCGCCAACGCCTTGCGGCTTCTTAAACTGCCCATTGAAATTCAAAAAAGCATTGAAGAGGGAAAAGTAAGCTCAGGGCACGCAAGGGCGCTTTTATCCGTTACCGACGCAAAAGCAAGGGATAAACTTTACAGGGATATGCTAACAAGCGAAATCTCGGTTAGGGAAACCGAGAAACGGGCTACGGCATTAAACAATGAAAAATCGGGCAAGGCAAAAACCGATAAAGGCACTGACAGCGGCAAGGCTTCAAAACGCCCGCCCGAAGTAAACGCCATGGAAGAAAAATTTATCGGCAAACTTGGAACCAAGGTTGTTATTGAGGGAGACCTTAACAAAGGCAAAATACATATCGACTACTATTCAATGGAAGATTTAGAAAGACTATATGAAATACTAGGCGGTTGATTAATCTCCGTTTCCACTAACTTTGCGATCTATGGCGGTTTACGACGTCTGACCACCCGTAAACCGCTGAGATAAGCGACGTTTTAATGACAGATACTAAAATTTAAACGCTATACCAAGATCAAACCAGCTAAAAGCATTAATTCCCGTTTCAGCCCAAAAACCAAACCAATTGTTTACAAAGTAACGAGCGCCCAAATTTACACCAAATAAAAATTTGCCATATCTATCATAATCTCCGGCATAAACTATCATACCTGCCGTAGTAACGGCATAGGTATCAAGATTTTTTACATCCCAATTAAAATGATAACCAAAACGTCCTGCTATTAAAATATCATGAAAAAAATAATCTTTATTATAATAGTAATAATTTCCTTTATAACCCCAGCCTGAATAACCCAAAATACCGCCGATAAAAAACGGAAGCTTCTTATCTCCCATTGCGACATTTTTATCTAACGACAAGCGTAACGGCAAAATATATATATGATCTTTTCTAAAATAGTCTGTATCACTAAATCCAATACCAAAGTTTAATATCCAGCTTTTTCCGTCCTGACCTATCGGAAATTTTGTAAGGTCTGCGGGTTCCCACGCAAATAAAGAGGCTCCGGTAACAAAAATCACAACAAGAACTAAAAACAGTTTTTTCATGTTAAACTCCTGTTTTATAATAGGATTAAACTGAAGTATTTGTCAAGATTGTTTAGTTATCATAGACATCAATGCCTTCTTTCCGTTTTAAAAACCCCGATACCCAATAAGTAAAGGGCGTTACAACCGCTTCTATTCCGCATTTCAGTATATAATTCGTTAAAACAAGCGACCAGAAAATTTCCCAACTAAAGACTCCTGCGGCGCTCGCTATCAGTACAAAAATTGCCGTGTCCAAAAATTCGCCGACCAGCGTAGAGCCCATTGTGCGTACCCAGAGCATACGCCCTTTCATTTTAACTTTTATTTTTGAAAGTATTATGGCGTTGGATAGCTCGCCGACAAGATAGGCGGATAGGCTCGCAAGCACAATGCCGCCGTAACTTATTCCTCCCAGGATTGCGCTATACGCCGCGTTTCCGCCTGTATCCGCCGACCAGTTTGCTTCCGCCGGCAGGATACCAAGCACAAAGAAAACCACGGCTGTTAACACTAATGCCGCAAACCCGATAAAAATGACGCGCCGCGCCGTTCTAAATCCGTAAACTTCCGTTAATACATCGCCCACCACATAGGCAAGCGGAAACAGAATCGTCCCGCCGTCAAAGACCAGCGGTATTGAAAAAAGAGAGATGCCAAGATCGACAATTTTTGCCGAAGACGCAATGTTGCTGACCACGAGGATAACAACAAAGAATGATGCAACCACATCAAGGTACTTGAAAGAGACGGGCTGGGACATTTAATGCTCCTTGTTTTAATTATTAGCAGGTTTTCAAGGATACTGCTATTTTTATTTATTGGATCACGCCCATTTAATAAATCCGCATCTGTACGGGTGTACCAACGCATCGTGTTTGGGCAGGATACGCACTGTGTGTCCCTGCATTCCCGTGTCTGTACATTCAATGCGAACCTGATAAAGATTTAAATTGCCTTCGCTCTTGAGCCACTTCATTTCCGTTTTTCTCGCGTCGGTAATATCTTTGTTCTGATTCGATACAGTACCGTGATACAACTCTACCAGCAGATCGTTCGGTAAAACACTGCCTAAATCAAGGTAGGCTGTTACGGTCATCATATCGCCCCTCTGCATTACAGGTTTGGCGTTGGACTCAATCTTAACAATTTTCAAGCTTGCCCACGACTGCTGAAGTTTACTGAAGTACGCCGCAAGTGATTTTGCCTCGGCATAACCGTCTTTTGTAAAGCGGCGTGAGTTTTTGAGCGCAGGGAAGTAAAACATATTTGAGTAATCCATCAGCATACGGTGAGACGCCATTGACTGTCCTATTTGCTTCATACAGTCTTTCATCATTTTTATCCATTCGCGCGGAAGACCGTCTCGTCCTCTGGCGTAGAATATCGGGACAATTTCACGCTCCAGTAAATCATACAGCGATTTACTTTCAATATCATCTTGAAGTCTTTCATCGTTGTACTGCTCGCCGTGACCAATTGCCCATCCGACTTCGGCATTGTACGCTTCGTCCCACCAACCGTCCAAAATTGAACAGTTAAGAACGCCGTTCATAGCAGCTTTCATACCGCTTGTGCCGGACGCTTCCATAGGACGGCGAGGGGTATTAAGCCACACGTCGCCGCCTGAGGTTAAATACTTCGCAACGCTTATGTCGTAGTTTTCAACAAAGACTATGCGGTTTGTAACATCGTATTTTTCCGCAAAGTGAATTATATCACGGATTAAATCTTTACCGGGCATATCATGCGGATGCGCTTTACCGGCAAAAATCAATTGAACAGGGCGATCGTTATCCCTTACCAAACGCAAAAGGCGTTCGGGATCGCGAAGAAGAAGGTTACCGCGTTTGTAGGTGGCGAATCTGCGCGCAAAACAAAGGGTCAGCGTGTAAGGGGAAAGAACGTCTTCCGCCTGGCGAATCCTGTGCTCTACAGCGCCTGTCCGTTTAAACTGCTCGCGGATACGTTCACGCACAAAGGCGACAAGACGCTCGCGGCGGCGCTCATGTGTGCGCCACAGTTCTTCATCGGAAATACGATCCATGCGTTCCCAAATACTCAGCTCTGTCGGTCTGTCTTCAAACTTAGGACCGAAATATCTGTCCAAAAGATCGAGCATACCGGAAGAAATCCATGTACGGGGATGAACGCCGTTTGTAACATGATGGATTGGAACTTCGTTAAGCGGAAGTCCCGGCCACAGCCCTTTCCACATATCGCGGGATACAACTCCGTGAAGTTTCGCAACGCCGTTGGCATAAGCCGCCATCTTCAGCGCAAGAACCGTTAAACAGAAAGTTTCACGTTCATCGTTTGCATTGATTCTGCCAAGACCAAGGAAATCTTTCCATGAAATACCAAGAACCTGAGGCCATGAACGGAAATATTTTTCCATCATGGAAATCTCAAAACGCTCATTTCCCGCAGGAACAGGAGTGTGGGTAGTAAAAATATTTGTAGGCCAAACCGCTTCAAGCGCTTCCGCAA
>Ga0268262_10004070_pt1 | contig 15334 bp, 10 predicted proteins | sample TergutNc150P3_FD_190354 | JGI IMG/M metagenome (GOLD analysis project Ga0268262, IMG submission 190354) | Nasutitermes corniger P3 segment gut microbial community from laboratory colony in Florida, USA - Nc150 P3 (SPAdes) (version 2) | ecosystem: Host-associated > Arthropoda: Insects >... | reverse complement strand
CTAGGGGCCAGCCAGGCCCAGGCGGAGGAGTTGTTGGCGCAACTTCGCCAGAATTGGCGAACCGGCCAGGGGCCGCAAAGCTTGAAAGAAATGCGGGAGGCCAACCAAGCGGCGCGAGAGGCTAAGGTTCAAGAAGAGGCCCGGCTTGAAAATGAGAGCCCGACTCTGGCCGCCTTCTGGGACAAAATCTACCTGCCGGCGGCCGAGGCCAGAAAATCCCCCGACACAATGAAGATTGAAAAGTGGCAATTTCAGGCTTGGATCGCTCCGGCTCTTGGCGCAATGCCACTAAAAGACATTAAAGTCAGTAATATTGAAAATTTGGTTTCCAAAATGCGCGAAGCCGGTAAAGCGCCCCGCACCCAGGAACATATCAAGGTTCTTTTAAGCGGCATTCTAACCACGGCCATCAATCAGGAATTCCTGACTGGCCCCAACCCCTGCCATAAGGTCAAGCTGGTCAAAGCGGATAATCAGCGTACCAGGTTCCTTGCCCCGGCAGAAGCCGCTCAACTGTTGGAAGTTTTGAAAGCCCGTTCTCCCCAGGTTCACGACGAGGCCCTCTTGGCCCTTTTCTGCGGATTGCGGGCCAAGGAGATTTTCAGCCTGACCTGGGCCGATGTGAATTTTGACCAGAAGATGATTTTCATTAAAGACTCCAAAAACAGAAAGATGAATCGTCATGCCTATATGACCGGGGAAATTGAGGCCATGCTGAAAAGACGCTCTGAAGGGCGGTCGCCGGCTGCGCTATCCCCGGCCGCATTGGTCTTTCCCAAACAGGACGGAAGCCGGCAGATCTCCGTTTCCCCTATCTTTAGGGATGTTGTGGAGGATTTGGGGTGGAATGCGGGCCTCAATGACCGCCGCCTGAAGGTGGTTTTTCACTCCCTCCGCCACACATTCGCCAGTTGGCTGGTCATGGAGGGCACTCCCCTGTTCACGGTATCCAAACTCCTGGGACACAGCGATATTTCCATGACCATGCGCTATTCCCATCTGGCCCCGGATCACCTGCGCCAGGCCGCCAGTTGCCTGGAGGGCAAACTGCCACCCGCCACCGCCCCGGTGGAAGCGGATTTTGCATAATTGACGAGAATGATATATCATAGATTTGAAAATGGATTAGTTCAGAGACCGATACTGTCTGCTTTGCAACCAACCGCAGCAAAGTTTAAGGTTTATGCTTGACTTGAACTGGACGTGTTGGTATTATCAAAGCAGTATTGATTGATGTTGCTAATGTTATGGAGTTTTATGGCTTGGTATCAGGTGTCCAAAATCTGAAATGAGGTATTTGATTTTAAAACACGATGATATTATTCACTCTATTGAAATGGATTGGAGCCTGAAAATACATGTGGGTAGGATAAAGAGTGAATGCGGAAGCCAGGTAGCGAATTTTATATACTAGAGGCTGCCATTTTGTCGTCAAAGATACCTGTAAAAACATTTCCATCGGTAATACCAATGAATATAGATTCGTCAATTATTATTGAGGGTAATTCTTTAGATGTATTGAGACAATTAAAATCGTCATCCGTCCAAGCTGTAGTCACATCTCCACCTTACTGGGGAGTTAGAGATTATGGAATAGATGGTCAGATTGGGCTAGAACCAACAATCGATCAGTATTTACATAAACTTCTTTCTGTTTTTGCTGAATTAAAACGAGTTCTTAAGGATGATGGAGTCCTTTGGGTCAATATTGGAGATGCCTATACGAGTGGTAATAGGGGATATCGATATCGCGACTATAAAAACCCTGCTAGAGCAATGAATTGCGGACGACCAGATACGCCGGACGGGCTAAAAAAGAAAGATTTAATTGGAATACCATGGAAATTGGCTTTTTTACTTCAAAGTGATGGTTGGTATCTTCGTAGTGATATAATATGGCATAAACCTAATGCTATGCCCGAGAGCGTCAAAGATAGACCAGTACGTAGCCATGAGTATATATTTATGCTGACTAAATCAGAGAAGTATTATTATGATTATACAGCGGTTTTAGTACCAGGCATCACTACTAAAACAAGAAGACAACGAACGGTATGGGACGTGAACACAACATCATTCTCAGGAGAGCATTACGCAACATTTCCTAAGTTACTAATTCTTCCTTGTGTTTTTTCATCAACTAAACCAGATGATTTCATACTTGACCCTTTTTTTGGCTCTGGCACACTAGGAGTTGTATGCAATGAAAATTGCAGAAATTTTATAGGCATAGAATTAAATCCAAATTACGTCCAAATAGCTGCTGATCGTCTCAATTTTGAGTCTAAATATATCTTAAAATTAGTAAGTTGAAATGGGATTGACATGGAAAAATCGACACAAATAAAAGTATGGCCAGAGTTGGTAAATTATCTGCCATTGCTTACTTCTGTTTCAGAGGCGTCTAGTCCTACAAAAAGTTTATTTCTAGATTTTTCTGGTTGCTCAGAGGTTGATTCTTGTGGCTTGACATCAGAGTTGCTAAAAATATTACACTTTATGAGAAAAATTGATCCTGATTTTACCGGTGTTTCATGGTCAATTGAAATAGAAGAAGATGATGATCCAATCATTAAACGCATTATTCAATTGGGATTTTTTTTACCAATTAAAGATTTTTTCCAACCCTCTCTCTTTCATACTGCAAATCTTTATGATTCAATCGCCAATTTTTTTATAATAGAAGATAACATAAAGCAAACATCATATAATATTTATCATCTTAAGCTAGTGGGCTTAAACGACAGAAGAAAGCCATTAAGGCATTTTACGAGTCATCTGCTTGATATTCTAATACCATACGAATCCATATACTCAGTAAACACAAGACAATTCATTACAATTATTTATGAACTAGCCAAAAATGCTGCAGATCATACTAATGGAGATGCTTATTTAGGACTTGATGTATACGAGATTGGCAATGAATTAAAAATTCAGTTTTTATTCGGTGATACGGGAGTTGGCATAAAAAACAATATTCAATCACATTTAGAAAATGAGAAACCTGAACGAAAAGATTACTTTTCGCTTGTAGAGGCTTATTATCTAGCCTGTCAAAAATACTTCACTAGCAAGCCTAAGACTGGTCGAAATTTAGGCGTTGGTATGTCAACAGCTATAGAATCGTCAAGGCTAATAGGGGGCACTCTTTCTGTGTTTGATGCGAACAGCCGTGGGGTTCTCTCGAATTTAATAGGCATTTCTCATAGCGAGATTAGGAAAAATTTCTATCCGGCATCTCCTCGCTATTCACCATTTTGCTACTATGGAACGATAAAGGCCAAAAAGAAATGACTATACTAAAAATAATAGATTCTGGATTCCGTGATCTAACAGAACAAGCCGAAATTGACAAAATTCTATCTTTTTTCAATTTTGACGCTACAGAGATGACTATTGATATTAGCGATTGCTTTATCAGCTATGAAACTGCATATTTATTTGATAAGATTATATCAAAAATATCGGACTCAAATGTTCCTAAAAAAATATTTCTAAAAACTGACTACAAATTCATTTCTGAAGAAACGATGTGGGATTGGCTATTTAGAGACACGTCTCTTTTTGATGATGAAACTATACCTGATGGCGTTATCATTAATGCCATCAAAATCAAATATAACGTCACCTTTCAGAAAGGCTGATGAAATCATATGAATGGTACAAACGCTCCTCTTGTCACCTATGAATGCTATGAATTACTTCTTTTTAAAGTCATTGAACGCCTTTCTCGTTTTTATCGGCACATCAAAGACGTAAATGAACAACACGGGAAAAACTATCAGGCTCATACAATTGAGCTAGAATATTGTCTATGGATTATTTATAATAAATTGCTTATAAATTTTAATGCTTTTCAAACACAACAAACACCAGTATTATTTGAAGAACTATTTGATATTTATAATTTTTTTAAAAAATTCCATTCTCAATTGATTCATTTGCCTCGCCCTTCAAGGCCGGTGGAAATTATTAGGTTCTGTAGAATGTTGCAAAAAGGCCTGGAAGGAGAATCCGGTAGCGGAATAGCAATTAAAATGTCCGTTGATATTGGCGAGTTGCCTAGCCAAGAAATATACAATAAGACTCCAGTTGAACTACTGAAAAATGAACTCCAAACTATGTTCGGCACTAAAGAGACTCATGAATTAGAAGACTCTCTTGAAAAATCATCTGATTGTCATTTGGCAATCCCACGAATTGAAATAAAGAATCCATGTGTTTGGGCGACAACGGCACATGAGATCGCGCATGAAGCTATGAGCCGAATTTATAAATCATCTTCGCTTTTAGATAACTTTTATACTTTTTTGGGTAAAATGAGTCTTTCTAAGCCAGATAAATTTACGGATAATGAGCCAATGTTGGAATCGCATTTAGTTGAATATTGGTGTGACTTTTTTGGTTCATTGGCAATGGGGTGGGGTTTTTGGTTCGCGCAATTAGATTCAATGATGTTCGTCGGGCTTCAAAAGTCATCAAGTTCTCATCCACCAAGTTATTTAAGATTGCGTGCGATTAAACAAATATTACGCTCGAGACTTCTCTACAAAAATGATACTTATTTGTTAGAGGCTTCTAATTGCGAATCTAGTTTGTTAGAACAAATCAGAACTCTAAGTCATGCTGATTATGATAAAGATGATTTTAACCTTTATCAATTATTTTTGCAGTATGCTTTTGATACCTTGTATAGAAGAAAAAAGAACAATTCACTTGAATTTCAACCGGAAATTAATAGTTTGATTAATTTTTTTATTAAATATTCTAACAATATCCAGCATACAACAATAACGCACCTTATTAAAACATTAAGCGAAGGGTATCCGGTACCATCTATTCGAGTTGATAATGAAGATATTTGCGAACGCGCAACAAGCGTACAAGAAATTTTATTGTCAGCGGCATTGGCAAAAAATTGTCATATTAAGAATTCTGTCATCGAGAAATTTAATAATATTTGCAAAGACAATAAAAGCATCAAAGATAGTATTAATAATTTCTTAATCCATATCGATCCTATTTTTGAAGAATTTGATTTGTGCATTCTGCGATCAATACAAGTTTCAGAATATGTTGACCTTTTAGTTCACGGTCAGACAAAACGAGATGATAGGCTAAAACAAGAATCTGAAAGTTTTATAGGCAACGAGAGTAGTTCTTTACTCATCGATAAATCAATTTTTAAGAAAATTAAGAACGGCGAACTCAAAATTATCCCGCTTATTGACTTGAATCAAATTGGTTCAACTTCATTAGATATCAGGTTGGGTACATCTTTTCAATTGTATTATCCGAATCGAAGTGGTGTCATCGATTTTACTGAAAATCAGACGTTAGTAGAAGCCCGAAATAATTCTTTTTTAATAGACCTAGACTTTATGGATTCTTTTGTGTTAGCTCCTGGAAATTTTATTTTAGGGCATACAATGGAATACCTCTGTCTGCCACCAACAATAGCCGCCGAACTTGAAGGTCGGAGTAGTTATGCGCGATTGGGTATTGAAATACATATGACTGCTAGCTATATTGACCCGGGTTTTCATGGTGTTTTGACGCTTGAGATATATAACGCAGGCCCTAATCCAATAAAATTATTTCCAGGGCTTAGAATAGGCCAATTGCGTTTTTTTGACTGCCAAAAACCTACTAAAGACTATGGGAGAAATCCACAAGCAAAATATAAAGGATTGCTAACGCCCCGTGGCAGCCTACATTCAAATGATCCTGAGATCTTAATATATATAAATAAGATAGAAAAAGAGCGCAAGAAAACATGACAACATACAAGGAATCTATATGCCCATAAATAATTCATGTTTTTCAACATTTCTTTCTTTTATCGTGAGTTTACTGCCCGACGCTGACTCGCTTATTGTTATATTAATTGGGGCTAGTGTCGCATCTATAGAAATACTTACTAGATACTATGACGAACTTAAATTGATTTGTTCTAACTATGCAACGTGGATTTATATAATAATCAATTCCATTGTTAGTTTTTTTATATTAAAAATTTCAAAAACAATTGACCTTGAAGTGAATATAATTAACACGCACCAACATCCATATATTTATGCAGTTATTATTGCATTCTCTGCTATGGCAATACTTAGAAGTACTTTAATAAATATTCAAGTATCTAATCACGATGTGGTTCCGGGATTGAATCTGACCATTAATAAGTTACTCAAGTGGGTGGATAGAACTTATGATCGGCAACGAAGTTGTCATATACTGAAAGATATAGAGCCAATTGCTAAAAACATTCCCTTTGATGCAATTGGTTCTGATATCTTACTTACTTGTATGGCTGCTATGGATGGTATTTCAGAAAATGAGAGGAACAATTTACTTAAATCTCGCTCTGATTTGGATGCAAATGGAAGCCTATCTTCGCAAGCGAAGTCAAATCATTTGGCAATCGCAATCGCTAAAATAACTGGCGTTACACTATTGAAAAATAGTATAGATATGTGGCGTCGAACATGGCCTGGCCATGATGATGATGTTCTGAAAGAATCACTATTAGTTAAAAGCAAACGCTTAAAACAAGAACTCTTTGGCCTGGAGGGGGAATCAAATGATGAATAATAAGGGATTTTCAGGTTTTCTTAATGATTATAAAGCGCAAAACTTAGCGAATACGTCAGATACTGCAAACTTCCACTGGAGTAAATTACGTGAACAAGCAAATTTGCTTGAACATGAGTATATTTCAGAAAATGAACTGTTATCGTTAAAAAAAATTCTTAATGAGCAATTTACTATTAGGCAACTTCAGCTTTTGGGAGAAGCCCTAAAATCACTCATATCAGTATCAACTAGCAAGATATTTGAAGATAAAAATGCAAAAGGTTTAATGTATCATTTTTTTGAGGCTGCTGAAATAACAGCAGATTCCGTATCATTAAGTACTGCAATTGAAATAGGTGAAATATTTAAAAAATTTGTTAAAATGTATGATTATCCTTCAGCAACGCCTAGATAGGGGGCGCTAAAACCGGTTATTAGTCTTAGAGATTTTTGGGCATAGAACTACACCGTCCGCAAAACCAATACAAACTCATTCCTGGTTTTGGACGTGGCTTGGCTGGCGCGTTTGACTTCCGGGCCGAAGGGGCTCAAGATGAGCAGGCGGTCGGCGGTCAGGGCCTCGGCCAAGGGGGCCTGTAACTCCGATGGAAAACCGCGCAACAGGGTCGGGGAGAGACCCCGGGCCGGGCAAAGTATGACGGGGGCAGGCCCTTTCAGTAGAATTTTCAGGCAGTCCCGCTCCACCGGGGTGTGGAAGCCGCCGATGACGGCCGAGCGGCTTTGGCGAAGTCTCGTGGCTTGGTCGTAAGCCATTAAAATTTCTGCCGAACCCACTTGGCGGGAGCAGAAAAAGGCGGTCAGGGGAAGCTCCAGAATCGCCAACGGGCCATGGTAATGTAGCCATGCCAGATCGGCAAAACCAGTAGCGGCAGCCAGACGGGCCGCCAAGCCCTTCGGCAAATCGGCCGGGACTATGGCCTGAGGCGCCAGTTTCATCCGAAAAGTTCCATGAATTCAGTAGGTTCTGGGCCGGCTTGTTCCAGAATGCTTCTAAGCGTCCCCCTGGCCCACCTCCTCATGTTTGGGTATAAAGCCGTCCTAGGGCCTTTTTTCAACTTCAAATGACTGCCTTTCTGAGAAACCGGGCTGAATCCGCCTCTTTTAAGGGCGTTGACTACGGCTTCCGAAGTCAAAAGCGGATATTTGGAACTCACGGCAGGGCCACTTCCAAGGTGGTCAGAAAAGTCTGGGTCGGTTCCGGGAGTCCGGCTTCAACATCGTCATCCTCATAGAACAGTTCCAAAGCCTCTTTCAGATTGGCCAAGGCTTTCTCAACGCTGTGACCCTGAGAAGCGATGCTGTTTTCCAGACATGTGGCCACATACCAAGGAGGCTCGCTAGTCACGACGACATTGAACCTGACCTGCCGAGTTTGACGGCCAGATGCTCCTGCCTGATTGTGTCTTAATTCCAGGGTCATATAAACTCACCTTATCATACTGGTAAAGTTATATTTGATTAGCATTTCAGCCACTTCTCAAGGAAGCCAGACCGTAAACGGACAAGCGGGGCTCATTCCTCATCCTCCGTCACACCCATACGATACTTTATGTCGTAGTTGATGATGAAATCAAGTTCTTCATCCGTAAAACCATAGTGTTTGGCCAGAACGGTGTCAATTTCGTCAATGATAGGTTTGGATTTGCGAGGGTAGAATTCTTGGTATTGTATATGACCTGTTTTTTGAGAGTTTTTCTCACATAACAGACTGTGTTCCTTATAGTCATTCATAAGTTCTTTTGAAAGTTTAATTAACATAGTTTCTGCCTGGCCTTTTATTTGTTTCACATCAAAATTAAAATTGCAAATATCGGCCATATTCATATCTCGACCATTACCGTTTAAAATGAAATACCAATAGAATAAACTGCTACTTAAAACAGCAAGGGAAATATCACGTATATTCTCCGTTCTAAAATAGAGATAGCTTTCTCTACTGGAGGTAGATTTTGCCCCATTTAAATAAAATTCGGGTTGAAAAGATGTGAAAATCTTCCAATAGCGTCCTCCGCCGATTCGATAAAAAATACAGTAATCTGTTGGCATATATAGCATATTCTTAAATTGTCGTTGTTTGATAAATTTATTAAAAATCGCAATTTCCTGGTCTGATGAAAATTTTGGAATTATATACTTATTGGGGCTTTGGTGGGTGCGGGTGTAAGATATTGTTGGGAAAAGCATTACTCTTTCTTCTTTATACCATTTTTGCAAAGTTGTAGAAAAAAGGTCGAGTGGTGGAGATGTTTTTACGTAAATAGCTATTGACAGTAATACATCTGCTCCATTAAACAACTTGCTTGGTCGTTCTGAATAATTGCTTAACCAGACACTACGTTCAGTAAGAAGTTGTGCTTGTAAAGAAGCCATACGCTGAGTACAAGATATGCTTATAGGTATGATCAATCCCCCAATGCCCGCAGTATTCAATAACCTCAGTGACTGTTCCATAGTGAAAGCAAAGATATTGCCAGTAGATGTATTCACCGTTAGACATTGGTATATGGTACGGACAGAACTATATTCCAAATACGGCGGATTGCCGATGATCACGTCAAAGCCGCCCTTGGTCATCTGGCCGTAAAACTCAGCCAGCCAATGAAAAGGTTGGTGGCTTTCGCGCCAAGCGGCGAAACCTTTTTTCCTGGTCGGGTCAACCTTGTAGTCCCGAGCAAGGAAGGCGTCCAGATCATCCCGGAGCTCGGCTAGGCTTTTCTGAAGCGCGGCCTTGCTGGCGGCCAGATTCGGATCCTGGCGGCTGGTCAGTTGCTGTTCCCGGAATCGCTTGTAGGCCATATTGGCCCGCTCAGCCTTTTCCAGAATATCTTCAATTTCAGCCGGGCTGACCACGGCTAGGCGGCCGGCTTCATAATCGTCTCTGATACTGGCCTCAATTCCAGCCCGGTTCACATAACCCACCAGGGCGTTGCCGATTTTGATGTTGAAATCCACATCCGGCAATGGTTCAATGTCCCTGGCCCGTTCCAGTTGGGCGGCCAGTTTCAGAAAAAGCCTGAGTTTACAGATTTCCACGGCTTCCTTCATTATGTCCACGCCGTAGAGATTGTTCATGATGATCTGTTTCATGATAAAATAATTTTGGTTGGGATGCCGGGCCAGTTCATCCAGCACGGCCCGGAATTTTTCATATTTCTTTGGGTTGGGTTCGGCGGCGGTGAAATCTTTCATCTTCTCCAGGGCCAAGCCGTAGAGAGGGGCCAGAATATTCAACGCCGCGAAAAGAAAAGCCCCGCTGCCGCAGGTGGGGTCCAAAACGCTCAAGCAGGTCAGGGCGGCCCAAACTTTCCCCAAGACCTCAGGCTCGTCTATATTGGCCAGAAAATCCCGAGCCAGTTTTTCCACATCAAGATTGAGGGTGATGAGGTCGGGGACGCTGTTTATTTCGCCCCGCGAAAGCTTGGCCAGAAGGTTTTCGGCCCGGGCGCGACGGGCCACACATTCCCGCCAAGTTTCGGTGGGCAGGGCCAGGGTTGGGTCGGCCGCTTGATTCCAGTCGCCTCGTTTAGCCACATTCTTAAGCCCGGCGGATATGCCAGGGGGCAGAGGCTTATCCAGCCCTGTCAGCACAGCCTCATATATATATTCCCGAGGGTCGGCCTGGAGCCGAGACCAGAGGTGGGTTTTAAGGGTTTTGGGCTCCATCCGTTCCCAGAGCCAAGGGAGTATGGTGTTGCGGCTGATATAGCCGGTTATGTCCTCCTGGGTGTAGTAGGCCCCCATCTCTTTCTGGTTGATGTATTTCTCAAAAATATGTCCCAGAACATCGGGGTTGATTTCGTTGTCGGCCCGGCCGGGGCGATCATCCAAGTGCCATTCCCAGCCGTCGAAGAATGTGAATAGTTTGGCGAAGGCCTCATCGGGTATGTTCAGACCGGCGTGGGCGGCTTCCAACTCGTGAATCTCAAACAAGCCGCCGTTGAGATAGGGTACCCGGCCCAAGAGAGAGGCCAGTTTTTTATCCCTGGCCCCATCAGGCTGGCCCAGGCCTTCGTGGAAAAGCCGTCGCAGAAATAGGCGGTAGAAAGTCTGAAATTGGCCTTTGTGGCCGGCCGCTTGAACTTCGGCCAGCTTGTCTCCCAAGTAGTTGGGGTTATTATCCAGAAAACCTTTTTTCTGAAAAAAATAAATGAACATCAAACGGTTAATAGTTAGGGAGGCGTACCAGGCCCGGGGCGCTGTCTCGGCCAAGCCTTGAATAAAGCCGGTAAAGGCTTCTAATTCAGATTTGAAAGCGGTGTAGAACCTGCGGGTGACTCTAGCCATATCGAAGGCCCGGGACAGGCGGTTGGTGACATCAACCAACGTCAGCTCGGCTTCCTCATCCAGTTCAATGCTAATCTGGGCCAAGCGCTGGGCCAGGTCGTGGGCCTTACGACCCATGATCACTTCCCGGAGGGTGCGGCGGCCGGCTAGGCGCTGTGGCCATTGCCAGATTTGTTCCTGGAAATCCGGCCGGTGATAAATGACCAAATTTTCAAAATGGCTCTGGGCGGCAATTTTGGCGATCTGATGGCGGATATTTTTTTCTGGCAGGGTCGGAAGGGCCAGAATGACCACGCCTTTCTTTTCGGCCACCGGGGTTAGGGCATAAGTCTGGCCGTCAACCGGGATATTTATGGCCGGGGCTTGACTCTGGTCCCAGCCCATTTTTTCCACGAACAGGAATTTGAAGCGGCCGTCCAAGATCAGGGGGGCCAAGTCATGGGGGCTGGGTTTAGGCATCTGGGGCCTCACCGGCGGGGCGCAAGCCCATTGAACATATGATGACCGGCTCGCTTTGGTCCTGAGCCTGATCCGGCCGGACCAAGCGGCCGTCCCGATGTAAGTTGACCACCAGTTCCACCAGGTCGGGGTCGCTCAGACCATGCCGGAGTTGGCGTCTAAAAATCAGCTTGGCCTCGGTGGAGAGCTCATGCAAGTATATGGTCTCGTGGGCTCGGACCAAATCCTGGTGCAGTCCGGCCAGAAGTCCGGCCCCTCTTTCCACCAATGGCTTCAAACGAGTATAGACTTTGTGACGCGGGGAGGCGGCCGTGCCCAGAGCCCCGGCCAGGCCGGGGCTATTTGAGGCCAGGAAATCCACCGCCCGGGCGGTGAGTTCGTGGTGCCGGGACTGCCGGGGCAGATTGGGTTCACCAGGTGTGCATTGGGCCACTTCCAGGATGTGAAAAGGCGATTCGCTGATCAGGTGGCCTTCGGCATCCAGGAGGGTTAGAATTGAGCGGCCCTCGGCGGCCGGATCCCCCCGTCGGGCGTAAACCAGCACCCCGCCCGTTTGGCCGGCCGGAGCCCGACGTGTGGCGTTGACCACTTCCGGCAAGTTTTTGACCCGGGCTTCCAAGCGGGTGTCGCCCTTGGTCTCCGCCTTCCAGAGGGCCAGGGCATGGGAGGAAAGGTCAACCCCCATATCCTCCCGTTCCTCAAAAATATCCGATTTTTCGTGGTAGAGGTCGCGTACCCGGTCGGCGTGAGCGGAGATGTCGCCCGCTTCCTCAAAGAAAAATTCATCGGCGCCTACCACTTCGGCATTCTCCTTCAGCCGAGCCAGAATCCTGGCCCGCAGGTTGATCAAAGCTTCCACCTTGTCGGCCGGCATGAAGGAATAGCATAAAATGACAGGTGCGGCCTGACCCAGGCGGTCCACTCTGCCAGCCCGCTGAATGAGGCGGATGATGGCCCAAGGCAGGTCGTAATTGACCACGATGGCGGCATCTTGCAGATTTTGGCCCTCGCTCAGGACATCGGTGCTTATTAGAACCCGGAATTCCGTTTCTTCCGGCTTAATGGCATAATCATTTGAAATCGGGCTAAATCGGCAGGCCAGGTGGGTGGGGTCTTCACTCTGGCCGGTAACTCCGGCCAAGGCCCCAAGATGATCCAATTCCGTAGCCAGGTAGTTGACCGTATCGGCGAATTGGGTGAAGATCAGTACTTTTTCACTTGGGTGGCGTTGGGTGAGCAAATCTTTCAAGGCGGCCAGTTTTTTATCGCGGGCGGCCCGCCAGGGCCCGGCCGCGGCCAGCATAGCCTCAAGGCGCTGGTTATCTTCACTCAAATCGGCGGCCAGTTGCTTGGAGAAAAAATCGGCCGGCAACCAGTTGAAATTTTTGCCTTTGCGGTATTGTTCATAGAGCCTGCGTCCGAGTTCTGACAAGTTTTCCGGGCCAGGTGAGAGATTTGGCGCGGCTGAGTCCTGACCATCGTCATCCTGAAAATACGGGTCGATAAGGGCGGCCTCCTGAGAACCTATAGGCACGGCGAAGTCGGATTGAAGGGCATACAAAAGAACCGCGTTGCGCAGAGCATGTCTTTGGAGAGACCATAAAAAGGCGTGGCCGGAACTTTCCAGGCGTTTTAAGAGATTGACCCGGCAAAATCCTCTCAGCCGGCCGCCAGACCTAGTCAGGGCAGCCAAGGTGGCCGCCTGGTCTTTGGTCGGGGTGGGCGTTCTCTTCTTCAGGTATTGGCCAAGGCCGTAGCGGGGCAGATGAAGGTCGGCGATGGCTGCAACCACTTTTTCGTTGAACAGCCGGGCAAACTGGTCTTCGGGGTCGGCTTCATCCAAGGGAAAGACGATGGTTTTTGGCCGCCGATCGGGGAACCAGTTCCGTCCGCCATCGGATAGGGCAAGGTATTTGCGGCCGGTTTCCTCATCGGTCAGCGCGTAGTTTTCCTTGATGAAAGATCGGGTGCGACGTATCATGAAACGCCGCAACAAGTCTTGCCAGTCAACAGGTGAATCGCTGAGACGGAAGGCGGCCAAGGTACTAGGGTTGATATTGTAATGATGGAGAAATTCAGCCTCGCCCAGCCGGATCAGGAGCTTTTCCGGCCGCAGGCCTAAATCCTGGTCATCTTTTAGGAACAGGCCCAGTTGTGCGGCCAAGTCCTCAAAGGACTTGTTGTAGGGTGTGGCCGACAGCAAAAGGCATTTGGCTTCGTTCTGTTCAAGGTAATCCTTGACCGCCTGGTAGCGCTGGCCCTCTGGGTTGCGTAGGTTGTGGCTTTCATCAATGATGACCAGTTGATAGCGCCGCAAATCCCTAAGGTCGGCTATGACTGTGCTTAGGGAGACGATTCTGGCCCGCAGGCGATATTCTTCCTGGTAGCGAGTCCACATGGAGACCAGATTTTTGGGGCAAATTATCAGGGCGTCATAGCCGAAATCCTCATCGAAGATTTTGGCTATGGCCGTGGCCATGAGGGTCTTGCCCAGGCCAACCACATCGCCCAAAATTAAGCCGCCTTCGCGGTTGAGCATCCGGGCGGCGATCCGCACGGCCGCAGCCTGGAATTCAAAGAGGGGGGTCTTGAAATCGCGGGGCAGGGCGTACTCGGCCAGACCCAAGCGGGCCTCGCGGGATAGGTGGTAGAGGAGATTCAAATAAATAAGATACGGGCCTGGTTCGGCCACGGCCCAGCTTTCTTGCAACACTACGGCTAGTTCTCGGGTTATATCTTCGGAATCTTCCCAGCGTTTTTGAAACCATTCGGCCAGCTTGCGGGTGGCATCCGAATCGGCTACGTCAATGTTCAACTCGCCTTGGCCGGTAAGTCCAGGCCAGGTCAGGTTGGAACTGCCCAGGTAGGCCAATAGGGGCATATCTTCATCCTTACGGTGAAGGAGGTAGAGTTTGGCGTGAAGGGGATGGCGCAGGAAAAGGTGAACCTCCAAAAGTCCATTTTGCAGAGCGGCCAACAGTTTTTTCAAGGCTTTTTCATCTTGGTTGGTGGGCAAGCCGCGAACCAATTGGCGGCGGAAAGCCCAAGCGGCTTTTTCCCGCTCGCGCAGCTTGGTGCGGTTATCCAACAAGACTTCCTGGTCTTCGGGCGGGCTGGGAGGCGGCAGAGTTTCGTCGGTCAAGTTCATGCCCACCAGTAGGCGGATCTTCTCTTGCCCCGGAGTCCAGTTCTCAACTTCGCCGGCCAGAATCTCCCAGCCCCGCAGATGGAAGTAGCCCACGCAGAAATCCGCCCCGGCCGTCCCCACAGCTTCGGCCAAGCGCTTCAAAATGGCGTCTTTCAGTTTGGCGTTTATATTGTCGTAAATATTGGGCATGACTTACGGCGTCTCCTGATCGGCCGCTTCTTTAGCGTTGAGCCTTGGCGAATAAGCGTTCCCCGAGAGCTAAGCGGCTCTCGGGGCTGGAAGTGAAGTGGTCTCACTTCACCTGTCCAGACGACCCAAATGCCTGAATTATACCGAATTTTTTAGGTTTTGAAAAGCCCATAGAAATCCGAGAGTCGGATTTTCGGGCGGATTTTTTTAGACTGATTGGGACGCCTTATATTTTCGGGTCATCCAGAAAAAAGATACTTTTGGCAATCGTCGGAATTCGCCTATAGGCTCAAAAAAACAAGACAGGGACTATGTGCTGAAGGCGGACGGGATGAATAATTGCGAAGGCCTCCTAAACCCGTCCTGGGTGTTTAGCGGCTAAAGACCGGGCCGCCAAGTGAGGTTGAATTCGGGATAATTCCTCAGACATAGCGTCTTCAAGCCTGAACAAATCGAAAGTGTTTTGCAGATTCATCCAAAAATAGGAGGAAGTGCCGAAAAATCGTCCCAGGCGGACTGCCGTGTCTGGGGTGAGACCTCGACGTTCGTGAATGATATCATAAATCCGGCTCACCGGAACCCTTAGTGCCATGGCCAGTTGATTAGCCGACAAGCCCAGAGGTTTAATGAATTCTTCCAGTAAAATTTCACCAG
>Ga0268262_10004069_pt1 | contig 15338 bp, 10 predicted proteins | sample TergutNc150P3_FD_190354 | JGI IMG/M metagenome (GOLD analysis project Ga0268262, IMG submission 190354) | Nasutitermes corniger P3 segment gut microbial community from laboratory colony in Florida, USA - Nc150 P3 (SPAdes) (version 2) | ecosystem: Host-associated > Arthropoda: Insects >... | reverse complement strand
CCATACCGCCGGAAGCGCCGTTGGAAAGTATACTAAACACAGTCCCTGTCGAGCCGAAACGGAGTTAACTGTGGTTTTGTCACTTATCCGGCCATTTACGCCGGTCAGCGGCGCTGTTCTTGTTATTGCCATTGCCGGATTAATCCGCTCGCTTCTTAACCGCAATTCTTATGAAATAGTCCTTGCGTCTTTTGCCCTGCTCTTTCTGCTGGTTCTTGGCATTTTTGGCGCGTGGAAATCGCGCAAATTAAAATCTATGGAACCGGGATGGAAAACGCCTGATCCAATGACAGCTAACGCGGTGGACGATGAGCGTCAGCGCACGCTTGTGACTGGTCTTGATGCGGCTATCCCCCTTTTTTTTCGCCTGCATTTTTATATCAGGGGACAATTTTTTCCCGGCGGATTTGCAACGGGAGCGAAAAAAGGCTGTCCTTTGTCAGTTGAGACTGCAATTCCGAGGGGAGAGACAACAACGCAAATACCGTTTGATTTTCCAATGTCAGGCGTTTTTCAGGGGGACGGTTTTTGTAGGTTACGCGACATCTTCGGTTTTTTTGCCTTTCCCTGCGGACAGATAAGACATTCAACCGTGAATGTAAGGTGCGCTCCTTGTTTTGGAAAAAAAACAATCATTAACGCGCAATCGGGCGCGGAAGACCAGCGCAACAAACCTTCCGCCGATGTTGAGCGTTATTACCAGAGGGAATATACTCCCGGAGATAGGTTACGCGACATTAACTGGAAAAGCTCTGATAAAATTGACGCGCTTATAACGCGAATTTCTACGGATAATCAGGAGAAGGTTAGCCGTATAGAAGTACATTTTCGCAATTACGGTTACGCGAATGATTCCCTTCGCGCATTGTGGCTTTTAGACCGCTCCAAAGCGAGGCTTTCGTATTTTCTTCGCACCCTTTTAGAGCAGAATTCTTCCTTTATATTTGATGTTCACGGCGCGGGCAAAAATTGGGAAATAGAGGATCAGGATGACATGGACGCTTTTTTTGAAGAGCTTGCCTGTCTTTCCTTTGTACCGCCGCAAAATGAAATAGGAATTCAATCCGGCGCGGGAGATATGTACGTCTTTTCTACCGCCTGCGATCTTATGCTGCCTGCTTTTCTCCTTTCCTGTAACCCAAGACCTGTAAATCTTTTCTTAACTCAACCGGGAGATTCAACCGCTAATTACCGTGAAAAAATAAAAACTAATAAAGATAATTTTGAAGTGCTGCATATTCAGGATTTTGTTTCAAAAGGCTTTTATCCTCCTTCACGCTGGTTTATGAAACAGAAAGTAAAACAGTTAAGTATTCAAACGGAAAAAATTGAAATGTTTTACGCGGAGATAAAGATATGAAAAAATCTTCTACCTTTTTATTTTGTTTAAGGTTGTTTTTCTACTTTAGCGTAATTGCATTAATATTGATTCATCCGGGAGTTACTGTTTCTTTTGACCGTATCGGCATTATTCAGTGGTTTTTAATTATTCCGCTAATGGCGGTGCTTGCTTTTATTCCCGAACAAAAAATAAAACGTAGAACAAGGGTGGTTCTTTCTTTTTCGCTGTTATTTTTTCTTTCAATAATGGCAGGAGGATTTAATGACAACGCATTTGCGCCGCTTGCGGCAGGACTTATTAGTTTTGCGCTTACTTTTTTATTATTTAACCGCAAGCCGATTTTTTCTAGGCTTGCAAAAATCGCCGCGATTGAGCCTTTCTTTTTGGCGTGGGTGGGCTTGCGTCTTCTATCACTTTCGCGTTCCGGCGAAGATATTGCGGGGCAGAGTATCGCCCTGACTCAGTTCATACTTGTCTGGATTGCGGTAGTTTTCCTTTTTCACAATGTGATAATTTATTTATGCCTTTATCCGAACAGCCGTATCAAAGCGTGGAAAGAAGGGCTTGTTTTTTCTCTTGCTGCAGGGGCGGTATTGGTGGTTGTGATTTTTCTTCTGCCTGCCGATTTTGTCCGTAATACGGTAATTACGAATTTAAACTCGGAACGAATACCGCAAAAAATTTCACAGTCCGATCGCGGTATTCCGCAAAGAGGCGGTGGCAGAAGAACCCGACCAAGAAGCGAGGGTAAAGGCGAATTACGCGGAATGTCAGAATATGATTGGCCGGGCAGGGGAGACGGTTCGAAAGAAAGGCAACAGTACATGGTGATGATTGTCGCCTCCGACAGAGAGCCTATCTACATGGGAAACGTGTTCAGAGGACAGCTTGATCCCGTTAAAGGGTTTCTTACAAATCAAAATGAATCGTTAAATGAATTGGCGAATCAGCGTTTTTTTGTTACATGGTTCAGTAATGATCAGGAGCATGACATTGGCAGAGGGAAACAGGAAATTTTTTCGCTTTCAACCCTACATCAAAAATATCTGCCGTACCGTCCCATAGCTATCGATCCTGTAATCCTTAGCGACAATACAGGCCCTCTTCGTTACATTCATCAGGTAGTGTCAAATACGCACCTTGGCGATCCCCTTTTGCTTGTTCACAAAAAATCACGCCCATTTACCGAGTTTGAAAAATCCGCGCTTGCCGACTATCTTGAAATCCCGCTTGAAGAAGACGATAAAAAACTATTTAAAGAATATTTGAATAACGCGCTTTCAACGTGGCAATCTGACAGAAATGAAATTATTAGCGGTGACCTTTATTTAAGTTCAATATTTTCTTATCAGACTGAAAATGCCCAGTCTGTAAAGGGCGAGGACGGCAATGAACTGGTGGAAAATATTATCGCTTTACTGGTAAGTTTTTCAAAGTACCAGTACAATCTTAATCCCGACGATGATCATTCCATTGCCACATTAAAAGAATTTATTACAGATTCCAATGAAGGGGATTGCGTGGAGTTTTCAAACACCCTCGCCCTTCTTGGCAGATTAGCCGGTATTCCCTCCCGTGTCGTTACAGGTTATCTTGCTTCTGAAAGCTTGCAAACCGAAGCCCATCTTCGCGGACTTGCCATTTTACGTGACAAACTTCCCATCCTGCAAAAATTCCCTTTTGACAATTTGTTTATGGTGACAAACCTCCACTCCCATTCATGGACTCAATTTTTTATTCCTGATTACGGCTGGCTTGATTTTGAAGCCACCGCCTTTTCCATGCCTCCCATGGGCATGGGCGATTTTAACAACTGGGACGTAGTAATCCCCCTCTTTGACGAACAGCAAACTTTTTCAAACGTAAAAAAATTCCCATGGCGTGCGGTAGGCAAGGCAATCATCAATCTGGCAATTATAGCCCTAATCTGCGCCTACGCCCTCCGTTACGGACGTGAGTTAATACTGTACATTAATTCCCGCAACACCAGCTGCGATATCCGTAGCAGAACACGCTCCTTGTACCTGCTTCTCCTTGCCCGACTTGCCGCGGACGGACAGCCAATAAAACCCGCTTCAAAAACCGCCACCGAATACTCCCAATTATTCCGTGGTAATGAAGAAACTTCGTGCTTCAAACCATTTGCTGAAATTTATTCCGAACTCCGCTGGCGGCAATTCAATGACCCCACAGAAATGGAAACTCGCTTTGAGAAACTCAAAAATGAATACCAAGAAATCCTTACCGCCACTCGCCGCAAAGGACTACACCGCTGGTTTATCCGAATCATCAGCCTAAGAGGGTTAGCATATTTATGAAAAGAAAAATAATCCCCATAATTGTCTTTACCCTTTTAACACTGAGCGCGTGTTCTCGCGCCAATGACTGGGTGCAATTCCGTGGCGAAGACGGAAGGGGTGTAAGTAATTCCCACATCACCCCACCATTGGGTATCCGTTGGAAAATAAAACTCCAATCCGGTAATGAAAGAATACGCGCGTTAAACCCGCCCATCGTCATGGGTGACACAATTTACTTCGGCTCCGATGACGGTAACTTTTACGCGCTGGACGTAGAAAGCGGTTATATGCGCTGGGTGTTTAAAAGCGGCGCGGAAATTAATTCAATCCCGTCCTCAGATAAAGATAATATTTATTTTGGCAGTAAGGACGGAAAACTCTACGCTTTGTCGTGTGAAACAGGACAGGTAATTTGGACTTTTCAGGCGGAGAGCCAAATTAATTCGCAGGTGCAAAGATATGGGGACTATATCATTTTTGTTGGGGACTCCGACGCTGTTTATTTTTTATCCACGCAGGGCGAAGAAAAATTCAGGATCAAAAATCCGGGCTGGATTAATTATTCATTTCTTGTGACGGATGACATAATGTATATGGGTACTGGCCCTGTAGTGGAATTAGTCGGTCCGTTCAATATTAAAAAAAGAGAGTTCCTGTGGTTTTTGAATTATCATGATATGGACGCTATCTGGTATTCATTTACCGCAATTAAGGGAGATCTGTTGTATCTGGGAACGGCAAATGTACATATAGGTACAACATACCTCGGTTACCACGCGTATAACCGTCATACGGGGGAATTGGTTTGGCAGCAATATCAGGAAGGGAAATTATACTTTAGAGATTTTAATGACCTTTGGGAATATTTCCTGCGAAATTTAAATATTTTAGATTTTATGTCCCCTGCCGTATGGAAAGACCTTGTTATTTTTACGGGCGGCGATAATACGGCCCGCGCGTTTGACGCAAAAACAGGAGATTTAGTATGGGAAAAAATATTTGATTCTCCCGTAAGCTCCGCGCCAACTATCGCGTCAGGGAGGGTTTACTTCGGGCTTATGGGAGATAATTATTCTCCACCAAAATTGGTATGTATTTCCGCAAGAGATGGCAGACTTCTTTGGCAGACGGAAACCGAAGGCTCTATTCTCTCCGCGCCGGTAATTGCGGGTAAAAGAGTTATTTTTGGTACTGATAAAAGCGTATTTTACGTGTTGGAACGGGTTTTTTAATTTTGATCAGGCTTTTCGTTTAGTTATTTAAGTTTTATTTTGAAAACAGGGCATTTTTTTCATCTAACACTTCCTGCCCTCCGATTTTAAGCCAATCCTTAACGCCATTATTCCAGACTCCGTTAAAGTCCGCAGGCATTGCGGTAATTGCCTTCGAGATAAGTTCATCGGCTTCTTTACGCAAATCGTCTGAATATTGATTGGTTGTGATCGCCCGCCAAATTGCCGGTCCGCGAGCGCCCGTCGTAGCGGTAATATAGGCGTTTGAAATGACATCAGGTGATATACTGCCATAACTTAAACCTAAAACTTTTGCGTTTTGCGCGTCACTTCCCAATTCAACGCCGTTCATGGGAATTGCTATGTCAATATTATTTGGCGAATTCATAAACCAGGGATCCTGAGGGGGTGTGGCTATTACTTGAGGAATGCCGTTTACCATTTTGTGGTTTACGCCTTCATTTCCAATTTGCAGGAATTTATAATTTTCAGGTTTCGCAAGCCAGTTAAGATATTTAAGAGCGGAATCTTTATTTGGGGAGGAAGAGGGAATAAAAATCCTAAATCCGGCTTTATCCATTACTTCTTTATTATTGGTAATGCTAATCGGAATATATTCCGCGTCTGGTACGTTCTTACGCAGGTCAACAAGAATATTCATATCTATTCTATAAATGAAATCCCAGTTTTGGCAGAAGGAGCCGACAACGCCGCTCTTTATTTGCCCGATAAAATTTTCAACTGTTGTCATTGACTGGAAGTCTTTAAAAATGAGCCTCTCATTGTACCACTTGTTCATTTCCTGTACGCCTCTTTTATAACCGGGCATCATGATAGCGCGATCCGCAATGGAATAAACCCAGCGATCCCTATCGGATATTTTGAGATCAATAAAATGGTTGATAAAGTCTGAAAGACCCCAGCGGACATCCTGATTTAAACCAAGTGGCACAACTCTGTCTTTGCCTACATTACCGGGATCATGATCACGGAATGCTTTTAACATTTTATAAAATTGACTGATGTTTTTGGGAATGGCCATTTCAAGTTTATCAAGCCAGTCTTTGCGGATAAATATGTTTCTTTGCGCGATATCCGTGCGATAATTGCAAACCGAATAAATCTTTAAAGTCTCAGGATCCTGATCACGATAGATTAATTGCTTGCCAGGAAATGACGGATCCGCGCCGAGTAAATTTTTAAAATCGGGCAGGTAAGAATCAATATAAGGCGCTAAATCGAAAATACCGTCCTTATCTAGAAAATCGTTTATCATATCATAATTGTAGGTATAACAAAGATCGGGCGCGTTGCCGGATTCCATTAAATTGGCAATATCGATATTTTCCGACCAGCGGCTTACCGGAACAAAAGTAACGTCAATATCAAGATCTTTTAGCACCTTTTCCTTAACCCAGTTTGTCCACTCGTTGTTATGCGCAAGCGTCCTTCCGCCTTCCGAGCCCCGGTCAAAAATTTCCACATAAAGTATCCCAGTTACTGGAAGATTTTCGGCGGCAACCTGCGTGATAGTATTTTTTTTAGTTTTTATGAAACCAAAATATATTGCTATTAAAAGGGCAATAATTAAAAGAATAATTAAAATCATTACCAATTTTTTCATATTATCTTCCCTAAAAACTAACACAAAAACAAAAAAAATGATATAATATTGAACATGAAACGGAAAAGATTTTTTGATAAGGCTGACAGGCTAAAATAATAGGAGGTAATATGGAAAAACTTATTTTCCCAAATGATTTCTTGTGGGGTACTTCTACTGCCGCTTATCAGGTTGAAGGCGCGACATACGAAGGCGGCAGGGGGGAGTGTATTTGGGATACTTTTTCCCGCAAACCGGGCGCTACTTACGCCGGAGAGAATGGAAACGTCGCCTGTGACCAGTATCATCGTTACAAGGAAGATGTCGCGCTTATGGCGGAGTTGGGTTTTAACAGTTACCGTTTTTCCATTGCATGGTCAAGAATCATGCCGGAAGGACGGGGCAAGGTAAATCCCGAGGGAGTTGCCTATTACCGTAACCTCTGCGAAGAACTGCATAAATACAAAATTCATACATGCGCCACAATTTACCATTGGGATTTGCCTCAAGTACTGGAGGACGAGGGTGGTTGGACAAACCGCGCGATAGTCGATTTATTTGCCGAATACGCGAAAGTATGTTTCAAGGAGTTAGGTGATCTTGTTGATATGTGGATAACGATTAACGAGCCTATTTGCATTGCCCATCTTGGGCATTTGTGGGGCGTTCATGCGCCCGGACACGCCGATCCGCGAAAAGCCGCCGCCGCTACTCATCATATAAATATGGCGCACGGCATCGCCGTCAAGGAATACCGCAAGACAGGACTGAAAGCGCCGATTGGGATCACATGGAACCCCGTTACCCCGCGCCCCGCGACGGCTAGCGAAGCTGATAAAAAAGCCGCCGAATTATCAAGGGCGGTTAATACGGAAGTTTTTATGTTCCCATGTCTTGGAAAAGGCTATCCTGAGCGTATCAAAGAAATAAATTATATCCTCCCAATAAAGGACGGCGACCTTGAAGTAATAGCCCAACCAATAGATTTTATCGGCGTGAATTTTTATTCTGAGTCTCCTGTGGCGGCTGATGAAAAGTCTCCGTTTAAATTTACAAATAAACCGTTTTGGCAGGATATGACAGGCATGGGTTGGCCGTATACCCCCGCCGGTCTTGAGAGACAGCTTTTATGGATAGCGGAAATTTCTAAAGGCGCGTTTGGCAAAAAGGAGATACCGATTTATATTACTGAAAACGGTAGCGCATACGAAGATACTGTTACCGCTAATGAAAGAATACATGATAAAGAGAGGATTAAGTACTTTAAAGATCACCTTGCCGTTTGCGCGGATGTAATAAAGAAGGGAGTTCCCCTGAAAGGGTATTATGTCTGGTCGCTATTGGATAATTTTGAGTGGTCTTATGGTTATACCAAACGTTTTGGAATTTTTTATGTTGATTTTAAAACATTAAAACGCATTCCTAAAGACAGCGCGTATTTTTTTCGCGACACAATAGCCGGATACGGAGATTTATAAGGAGGATAGATATGAAAACAATAACTGAACAAAGGTATTCAAAACTAGGACCTAAGGTTGTTATGGCGCTTCACTCGCGCTCTTTTGACGCTTTTTATTTTGACGAAACAGCCGACGCGGCAGAGAAAATTATTTCCCTAATACCCAAAGATCACTTGGTTTCCTGGGGCGGTTCCCAGACGATGCTAGATCTTGGCATTCAGGAGCGTCTTGAGAAGGAAGGCTATAATCTGCTTGACAGGGACAAAGCCTCTTCTCCCGAAGAGCGGATGGAAAGGATGAGGAAGGCTTTGTTATGTGACACTTTCCTGTCAGGGACAAACGCAATCAGCGAAGACGGTCAGCTTGTAAATATTGACGGTTACGGCAACCGCGTCGCCGCGATGATTTTCGGTCCCAAACAGGTAATTGTAGCCGCAGGCATGAACAAAATCGCCAGAACTTACAAAGACGCCATTGTCCGCGCAAGAACAATTGCCGCGCCCTTGAATATTCAACGTTTCCCAAACTTGGAAACTCCCTGCTCCGAAACAGGCTCATGCGCGGACTGCCTAAGCCCAGATACAATCTGCTCATTTATTGTCACAACTCGCTTCTGCAAGCCCAAAGGGAGAATTAAAGTTATCTTGATTGGAAAAGATTTAGGACTGTAGGGCATATTCCAAGAAGACTACACACTAAGAACACAAAGGTACGAAGATCACAAAGAAAAATCAAGGGGTTATTGTCCGTTATACTATCGTGAAACTCACGATAATCTTCGGACAACAACCCCTGATCCCTCCTTTGTGTTCTTTGTTTCTCCGTGTTCTTTGTGAGAACATTCCTCCGATAAATTACGCCGCGTTTATCCGAATCGCTCTTTTCTGCGCTTCGGCGCGTTTTTTAATTTGCAGATTCAAAATGCCGTTCTTGAAAGCCGCGTTTACAGCTTCGGGATCGGCGTTTTCAGGCAGTTTGAAAGAACGGGTAAATGAGCTGACCTTCCGCTCGCGAAGAATGTAAGTTCCATTGTTATCATTGGTCTTTTTCTCCTCGTGCGCGTCCTCTTCTTTGGAAGAGATCGTCAGGCTTGAGCCGTCAACATGAACTTCTATGTTCTTTTCATCATAGCCAGGCAGTTCCATATCCAGAACATAGCTGTTCTCGGTTTCTTGAATGTCTACTGCGGGAATATGATTGAACATTCTCGCGGCTGGGGCTAAAATTGAGTCGCCAAAAAAGGACTCAAAATAGCGGTCAAAATCGCTAAGGGCGTTTTGAATTGTGTTGGGGCGGTACATGGCTAATGTTTTCATAATTTTCTCCATCATATCCGGCGGGATAATTGCGGAATTAATGGTTCAACGAACCATCCCCCTTTCGGCGGGTTTCCACTCGTCCTCGTCGATATAAATTTATAAGCAAAAACCGTGCCAAGTGCAAAAACCGTTGTTTTTCGTATAATTTCATGTGAATTTACGCGTTTTTTAGATGATCTTTGGTAAAAATGACACAGTGAATAAAAAAAGGGTAAATTTTGTGTCAAAATGATACAATTATTCGTCAATTTATATATTTATTGAATTAAATGGACACATAAGCTATTCTAAATCAAGAAGGAGATTATCATGCAATATGGATATTTTGACGATAACGCGAGGGAGTATGTAATTACCCGTCCCGACACGCCTTATCCGTGGATTAACTATTTGGGGTGCGAGGATTTTTTCGGGCTTTTTTCCAACACGTCGGGCGGTTATTGTTTTTACCGCGACGCGCGTATGTTGAGGTTGACGCGTTACCGCTACAATAATGTTCCGACTGACGCGGGGGGGCGTTATTTTTACCTGCGCGACGAGGGCGACATGTGGACTCCTTCATGGATGCCGATGAAATCCGCGCTTGACCGCTACGAGTGCCGACATGGAATGGGCTATTCAAAAATTTCTTCGGCGCGTAACGGATTGGCTTTTTCGCAAATTTCATTCGTGCCGTTACACGACACTTGCGAAATACATAAAGTTACTTTGACCAACGAATCAAATATTGATAAACGCATTGATATGTTTTCTTTTATCGAATTTTGTTTATGGAACGCCAATGACGATATGACCAACTTCCAACGCAATTTCAGCATTGGCGAGGTTGAGATTGACGGTTCGCGTATTTATCACAAGACCGAGTACCGTGAGCGGCGCAATCATTACGCGGTGTGGGCGGTTAATAATCCAATTGAGGGATTTGATACCGACAGGCAGACTTTCCTCGGTCTTTACAACGGTTTTGATCATCCGCAGACGGTTTTTGAAGGAGAGTCAAAAAATTCCGTAGCTTCAGGTTGGGCTCCTGTCGGCTCCCATCACATCAAGGCGCGGCTTGCGCCTGGTGAATCTAAAACTTTTGTGTTTGTTCTTGGTTACTGTGAAAATCACGAGGATCAAAAGTGGGAGCGTCCCGGCGTGATAAATAAAAAGCCTGCAAATACGCTTCTTGAAAAATACGCTACGTCTGCTGATGCTGACAAGGCTCTTGCCGCGCTTAACGAGTACTGGAAAGAACTTCTTGGGCGTTTTACCGTGGACGCGGAAGATAAGAAAATGGCGCGTATGGCGGGTATTTGGAACCAGTACCAGTGTATGGTAACGTTCAATATGTCGCGTAGCGCGTCCTATTTTGAATCCGGCATTGGGCGCGGCATGGGTTTCCGCGATTCAAATCAGGACTTGCTTGGCTTTGTTCATCTTGTTCCCGAACGCGCCCGTTCCCGTATCCTTGACATAGCCGCGACGCAATTCCCCGACGGTAGCGCGTATCATCAGTATCAGCCGCTTACAAAGCGCGGCAACAACGAGGTCGGCTCCGGCTTTAACGATGACCCCCTGTGGCTCATCTGCGGAGTAGCGGCGTACATCAAAGAGACGGGCGATTACGGCATACTTAATGAAAAAGTGCCTTTTGATAATAACGATGCGTTAGCTGACACTCTCTTTGTCCACTTAAAACGCTCATTCGATTACACCGTAACGCACACAGGTCCTCACGGCTTGCCGTTAATTGGACGCGCGGACTGGAACGACTGTTTAAACCTTAACTGCTTTTCCAAAACGCCCGGCGAGTCTTTCCAAACCACTGCCAACTTTGAAAGCGGTGTGGCGGAATCAGTCTTAATAGCCGCGATTTTCGCGTTTACCGGTCCGGATTATGCCGAAATTTGCCGCCGAACTAACCGCGCCGAAGAAGCCGAATATGCGGAAAAAGCAATCGCTAAAATGTTAGAGGCGATTGATCAACACGGTTGGGATGGAAATTGGTTTATCCGCGCCTATGACGCTTATGGCAAGAAAATCGGAAGCCATGAATGTGAAGACGGAAAAATATTTATCGAATCCAACGGTTTTGCGGTAATGGCGGATATTGGCATAAAAGACGGACGCGCGTGGAAAGCGCTTGATTCTGTAAAAGAACATCTTGAGTCACCTTATGGCATTGTGCTGTTACAACCGGCGTACAAGGACTACCATCTTGAGTTAGGTGAAGTTTCTTCCTATCCGCCGGGATACAAGGAAAATGCGGGAATTTTCTGCCACAATAACCCGTGGGTCACGATAGCGGAAACAAGGCTTGGGAGGGGGAATCGCGCATTTGAAACTTACGCGAAAATTTGCCCCGCATACCGTGAGGATGACAGCGATTTGCGCCGATTGGAGCCGTATGTGTACGCGCAAATGGTAGCCGGAAAGGACGCTGTTCGTCACGGAGAAGCAAAAAATTCATGGCTTACCGGAACCGCGGCGTGGACATTTGTCAGTATTTCGCAGTACATTCTTGGAGTGCGCCCCGTCTTTGACGGTCTTATGATAGACCCATGCATTCCTTCAAGCATGAAAGGTTTTACCGTTACCCGTCATTTCCGTGGCGCGGATTATCACATCACCGTGGACAACAGCGCGGGCGTGGAAAAAGGAATTAAGTCCATTTTGGTTGACGGTAATTCTCTGGATGGTGAGGCGTTGAAAAAGGCGGTTTTACCCGTGTTTGGCGATAATAAAGAACATAAAATTATTGTTACAATGGGAAAATAAAATTTATGCATTACAAGAATTTTTTAACGGTTACTTATGCGACGGCCGGTTATCTGAATGATAATTCGCTTGAACAGATAAGGGCGGACATTGATAAAGTAGGCAAGTATATCAAACTGGATAAGATCTATCTTGAAACATACCGCTCAGAAATACTTGTTGATCAAAAAAAAATGGAAGAAATTAAATCGCTTTTCATTGAAAAGGGCTACTCTGTATCAGGCGGCATAACAACAACTGTAAAAAGCTCATTAATGGGCAGTATGTGTTTTACAGACCCGGAAAACCGCGTAAGGCTTGGAGAAATCGCCTTCCATACCGCTCAACTTTTTGACGAAATTATACTTGACGATTTTTATTTTACAAATTGCCGCTGTGAATCATGTATAAAAGCGAAAGGAGACCGCGATTGGGCAACTTTCCGTCTTGCGTTGATGAACGATATTTCTGAAAACGTAATAATTAATAACGCGAAAGCGGCAAATCCAAAAGTAAATTGCATTATCAAATACCCCAACTGGTACGACAGTTTTCAAGCTAACGGCTATAACCTTGAAGACGAATCAAAAATATTTGACATGATCTATACGGGAACCGAAACTCGCGATCCCAATTACACCCATCAAAATTTACCGCGTTATTTAAGTTTTTTCCTACCCCGCCTGCTTGAGCATATCAAACCGGGAAAAAATGGCGGTGGCTGGTACGACCTTTTTGAATGTTCCCTTGAAGACTATGTACAGCAGGCGTATTTGACGTTATTTTCAAAATGTCGCGAACAGATGCTGTTCTGTTTCCCGTTACTTGTCAACGCCCCACTTTACGCCGCCGCCGCAGGAGCGTTTTACGATGAAGCGGATTTATTCATCGATAAGATTGGAGAGCCTGTGGGCGTTGCCTGTTACAAGCCGTATCATTCTTATGGGGAGCGGCTTCTTCATGAATTTATAGGAATGTGCGGCGTTCCCCTTGATCCATATCCTTATTACCCGGCGGACGCGAAGACTGTATTTCTTACCGCTGACGCGGCATGGGACAAAGATATTGTAGACAAGATAAAACAAAGTCTTTTAAACGGAAGTAAAGTTTTTATTACAAGCGGACTGTATGAAAAATTGGCAGGCAAGGGAATAGAGGATATACTGCCGCTTGAAATTACAAACAGAAAAATAACCACGGACGTTTTTACCAACAGCGTTCTTGGCAGGGGCAACTGCGGTTATGTAAAAGCCGCCGCTCCAATTACTCTTTCACATGTCGCATATAATGAAAATGATATATGGCCGCTTTCAGCCGCGCTTACTCCCCATTCAAGCCACGCCATGTTATTATGCGGCGCGTATGGCAAAGGCAGTCTTTATATACTGACAATACCCGACTCATTCGCCGATTTGTACAATCTTCCCTCCGAAACGCTTACTTTTTTACGCAGGGAATTTAATTTGCCCATAACGCTGGAATGTGGCAGTCGCGTGTCTCTGTTCCCCTATGACAACGACACTTTTATTTTGCAATCATTCCTTGACAGACCGGAAAAGGTGCGTGTTCGCATTAACAGGGCAGGAGTATCGTTAGTACCGTTAAAAATACCAAAAATGCGTCCGTTTGAGATTGTTCGTTCAGGGGAGAATGAGAGTATTTTTGACATTTACATAACGCCGGGGCATTATATGGTATTTAGGATTGAATGAAAAAAATCAATTTTCTTTTTTTATTTATTCTTCTCTTATTATTTTTATTTTCATGTTGGGATGAGGATGACATAAGCGTTGAAACTGAAAAAATAGAGGTAATTAACCAAGCAAAAGAAGATGTGAAGATATATCATTACAATAGTTCTAATATGGAAATGATGAATGTAATAATACGTCGAGATGAAACACGGTTTATTTGGGTAAAGTTGGGAAGAAAATATTACGCAAGAGGGGAAAGCTCAAAAAAAGAATACGGAGAAAGAGTCTTTAAAAAAGTGCCTTCCAATTATGATGTCCATCAAACATGGTTGTTTATTGATGAATAGAGTCACGCCAACGTCTCATGCTAACATAATGAAGTTTCGTAAAACTTTTCTATAATTTTAAAATCATATTTTGCGTTAAATTTTCGAATCCATATTTTTCATATAATTTTATTGCTTTTTTATTAAAACAATATACATATAATTCTATATCATTATAATTTTTATCTTTTGCATATTTTATGATATAATCCAATAATTTTTTTCCATATCCTTTATTTTGATGTTTTTCATCAACTACAATATTATCAATTACAATGTATTTTCTTTTCTTGTGAAACGGAAGTCCTCCTTTTGTCTCTTCATAAGCATATAAAAAACCTATTATATTATTTTCAATTTCCAAAACGATAAATATGCTTGCTTTATCATTAATTAGTGATTCTATATATTCCTTGCTTCGGGCGTGTTCATTTGATTTTTCATAAATATACGGTTCATTATTATAATGATAAAGATCACTTTGCCAAAACAAATTGTTTATTTGATCATAATCTGTAATGCAAGCTTTTCTAATGTTAATACACATATTTTATTCCTATTAATACAAAAAACTATACTTTATGCAAGCGTCCTATGCGTCTCCTTTAACTGCCTGATAATCGGCAGCTTCTGCGGGCATTTTTCTTCACACGCGCCGCACGCTGTGCACTTTGAAGCGTCCGCGCTTTTTATCCAACTCCAGCCGTTCATCATCTCTTTGTACGCGCTCTTTGCGTGTTCTTTTAAACCGTAGACGCGGTAACGGTTCATTATTTCAAAAAGATACGGAATGTCTATACCCGCAGGGCATGGTTTGCAGTAATTACAGCCTGTGCAGTAAAGTTTGGCAAGATTTTTGTTTTCTTCCATCATGGATTTTATATGGCTTATTTCTTCTTCCGTTAAATGTCCGGTGCGTGATGCGATCTCAAAATTTTCATTTAACATATTAAGATCGCCCATGCCGGAAAGAGCCATGTCTATGTTTTCGTTTGCAAACACGAAACGCATGGCCATTTCAGCCGTGCTTGTCGATTTGTTTTTCAGTAAGCTTTGAATTTTTTCACTTGGTGCACCGAGGCGACCGCCGCCTACTGGTCCCATTACCGCAACGCCCAAACCTTTGGACTTCGCGTATGCGATGTTCTCCTCGTTGGAACGGTCCAGCATATTGTACTGAACAAGAGTTGTTTCAAAATGTCCTGAGTCCACTATTTTTTTATAATTTTCCGCCGCGTCGTGGTACGAAAATGAAATGTGCTTGATAAGCCCCTGCTCTTTGGCTTTATACGCCGCTTCAAGAGGACCGAACTTTAATCT
>Ga0268262_10004068_pt1 | contig 15342 bp, 11 predicted proteins | sample TergutNc150P3_FD_190354 | JGI IMG/M metagenome (GOLD analysis project Ga0268262, IMG submission 190354) | Nasutitermes corniger P3 segment gut microbial community from laboratory colony in Florida, USA - Nc150 P3 (SPAdes) (version 2) | ecosystem: Host-associated > Arthropoda: Insects >... | reverse complement strand
TAATTTGGCAATTTTCGATTTGAACGGAGATAGCGTATGGCTGGAGCCAGACCGATTCCCCGGCGCAGTTGGCAAGCCGTTCATGTTCAGCATCAAGGGCGCGACAGACGACTACGGCCAGCCCAAGTTCAGCGACAGGGGCATAGCCGTCACTTGGGCGGCGTTCAAGGGACTAGCCCCTGAATTGAAGCCAGTAGTCCCGCCATTGGACGCGGAGCCAGAGAAGCCCGTGGGCTGCGCCCTCTCTAGCCCCAACATGTCTGCGCCGGACTATGTTGGTGACGGCGACTTCATACCGTTCTAGGGGGCCAGCATGTGCGAACTGACATTCACCATCAAGCTGGACGTTGCCCCAGAGGACGAGGAAACAAGCCTAACCAAAGACAGGCTGACGGACTTGGCTCTGATGGCAATAGGCGATGCCGTTGAGAGCGTTTTCCCTGTTTCTGCCGATGACGGCGAGGGGAACGAAATTGCCTTCCGACTTTCGGACTGGAGCTTCGAGTAGGGCAAGACAAAGCGGCAAACCAACGCGCCCTCGGCTGTTCTGCTGGGGGCGCGGTGGTTGCCCAATTCTCATTTCAACAGTAACCATCAAAATGGAGAAACAGAATGGCACTGACACCAGATGAAATCAAAGAGTGGCGCAAGCCACTGAGCGACACATGGCTCAATCCTGCGCCCACGCTGTATCGGCGGCTGCAAAAGGCCCTCGATGCGCTGGAAGAAGCCCAGCGGAAACGCAACGAGCGGTAACGCCGCTGGCTCCTATCCTCCCCCTCTCAATTTGCTCATGGGGCAATGCCGTGTAAATGGGCGAGAGAGAGGGAGGGTAGGGTGTCGCAATCCATTCCAGCCATCTGGGATGATTTGATTCCCCCCAGCCCGAAATTTGCCGTGTACTCGTGAACTTGCGTACTTGGGCGAACTTGGGCCTTGGAGATGGGGATTGAGGGTGTCGCAACGGTACGATAAGGTGGAATGTATGGCAAGAAAATCGCACATCGATCAACTAAGTGACAACTTGTCACATGCCTCACCGTCACAACAGCAGATTGAGGTTCCCGCAGAAATTGTGGTGCATGACGGACTAGACTATAATGCTTTGATTAAACTGCTATGTGGCAAATTGTCAGCGAAATTGGAGGAGCTAAATATAGCCTTTCATAAGTCTGTTTCACTAAATGCAGTAATCGCCACTGTGGGAAAAATATTTGAAAATCCCAAGTTTGGACAAGCCTTTTTGGATGCGGTGAACTACTATTGCCATCGCAGCCATTTAGATGAACTTCAAAAAATACCAGATGACTATATAAGACAGACTCAGGAATCAATTATAGGATGTGATAAGATGCTAAAGCAGATCGACAAATTTCAACAATCACTTAAAGAAATGCCGCAAGACATAAAACAATGTCTTATCGTGTTTTTTATTAGGCCAGATGGCATAGGAGACTTTAATGACATTTCCAATGAGGCTCGGCTAAAATTGAACGACTTGCGGGGAGCATTAGATAGAATAAAAGAGCGGCAAAAAATTGATCTTAGAAGGGCGAAGAAAGTGCAATCAGGCATAAAAATTGCCCAAACGAAAAGGACTAAACTCGAGTTGATTAGAAGCCTAGTCAACATTGTTAAGAATGTGAAGGGCGCAAGTATTCATGCACATTTTATTGCCAGAGTAATAGAGTATTGGCGAACAAATGAAATTCCCGGTGGCGGATTCTGCGATGACGAATTTAAGGAAATCACAACAAAGAAAACCACAAAGAGTTTCGAGTCGGTCATGCGCCCAAGCACCCGGGATTCCTTTATTCGTCACATAGAGATGATGAAGGGTAAGGGTTAATTTAGGTATAAAATAGCCTCGAATTGGGCAAATGTCCACCTAAAATCCGATTAGGTGTATAAATAGCCCGGATTGGCCAAATGCTCCCCTTAAAGCCGTAGTTTTCCTAGGACGATTCCTTTGACGTGCCCGAACAATCACGTTCGGCCATATCTTAGGAGGCAAGACATGACAAAAAGACTTCGGCTGAAACAGCCGCCCCCACACACAATGGTACCTTTCGATGAGGTGCCACCAATCGTCCCCTTTACAAACGAGTCGTTTGACAAATGGGGCTTCGACAACCTGCTCCAGCTTATCAAAATTGGAAACTACTTAGTCAAACTGGAACGATTAGAACAATTGGCCAGGGAGGCCGTAGCCAAAAAGGATGCCGAGCAAAAAGCCAAAAAGAGCGGCAGATGCAAGAGTGGGGGTGCAGCGTGATGGCCCGGACTCAGGCGGAAACAGCCGCCAAAACAAGCGCGGCGGGGTATGCTACTAACATACAACCCGCCGCAAAGAAAAGCACTGATTGCTATCTAGTTAGTCTAGTTAGTCTAGCACAGACCCAAGGGGCAAATCAACCCTTGAGCCGTCAAGAGCGTTGGGAGGCCCACACGCTGCCGTTTCTGGCTGCCTTGGGCGGCGCGGACGCGCAATATCTGTTCGCGACCTTCGACGATAACAAGATTAGAAAAGACCCTGGCCTGACCCGACAGTTTTTCGGGACGTTTGCCCAACACGGGAACGCGCTGGAAGCACTGAACGCCAAGGGCGCGGGGGTCTTTGTCACCGTCAACCAGACGGATGGCAGGGGTAGGAAGAAAGAAAACATCAAAGCCCTGCGAGGCTTTTATGCTGACTTTGACCTAAAGGGCGCACAGGAGCCATTTTGCGTTGATAGTCTACCACTGGAGCCGACAATCGTTGTTCGCTCTGGCGGCGGAGGGGCGCATGGTTATTGGCGTTTCACCAAGCCAGTACCATGCTGTGATGTCAGTAAGTTAGATTTTGAACAAGGACTGAAGCGGATCAGCGGTGCATTGGCAAAATATGGTGCTGATCCAAAAGTATGCGATTGCACTCGTGTCCTACGTCTGCCTGGGTTCCTCCACAAAAAGAATATCCCGGCATTGGTATCTCTGGGAACTGCCAATGGCCCGAGGTACGCGTCCAATGCTATTTTGCAGCACTTCCCCGCCATCGAGCCTCAACTGTTTATGGCCGAGGCAACTGCAAAGACTAGGGTGCCGAGGCCCGCTGTGCCTAGCAATGACGTTGCTGCCAGTCCTTGTAATTTTGTTACTAAAGACAACTATCAACGAATTTTGAACTATGTGAAGCGGCTACCAGCCGCCATCGAGGGCCATAATGGAAGCACCACATGCTTCAATGCGGCACTCAAGTTGATGAGCAAATTCAGCTTGTCAGAATCGGAGGCTTATGACCTCATGGCCCGTGAATACAATAACCGATGCTGTCCTCCTTGGTCTGATGCCGAGTTATGGCACAAAGTAAAGAGTGCGGCCAATTACGCTAGGAGGCAACAATGACAGGCATTCATACGATGGTCGTGGACGACCAAGCTGAATTTTTTGGCGTTGAAAATTCATCGCCAGAACTGACCAATGACAGCTCGACCTCTAGTGTTGATGCGATGGATGACGCTCTCGAAATCGGGAACGAAGATGACGAGAGCGAAGATGAAGGCAGCGAGAACGAGGATGAAGGTAGTGGTATCGCTGGCTTTCACATGGGGCCAAAGGGACTCTACCGCGAGATGCCCACCTCCAAAAAGGACGGGGATACAGTGAAAGTCTGGGTTGCCGCGCCATTTAAGGTAATGGGCCTCGCAAGCGATTCCCAAAAATCGAATCCTGCCCTATTGATTTCCTTCAGTGTTGATGGGCGGGAGAAAGAGGTGATGCAGTCCACGGCAGACCTTTTCTCCCCCCTCGACTTGGCCCGTAAGATGGATTTTCACGGCTTGATGATAGGCCCCCGATGCAAAGAACACTTTGCCGAGTATCTGGGACTGGTTCGGCGAGGCGCGAAGCACACCTACCACATCACTTACTCCTGCGGTTGGCAGGTCTGTGACGTTTACATGATGCCTGATGGTACGACCTATGGGACTAATGGTGAACTGGTCAGACCATCCATCGAACTACAGGGTAGCTTGGTGGCGCAGAGTATCGGTGGCACTATCGAGGGGCAGCAGGAAGCTATGAAATTGGCCCGCAGAAACCCTTGGTTCCAGTTCTGCGCGTGCGTAGCTCTAGCCGGGCCATTGGTTAAACTTGTTGGCGGCAGAAGCGCAGGCATTCACATCTGGTCGAAATCCAGTAGAGGTAAAAGCATAGCGGCTGAACTGGCCGCCTCGGTTTGGCATAATCCATCCCCTTTACAGAACTGGCGCTCGACCTCTAATGCCTTGGAAAACCTTGCCATCAGGCACAATGATGGATTCATGGCTCTTGACGAAATACAGACAGTCGTGAGCGCAGAGGCACTGGACGAAGCCTCATATGTCTTGGCCAACGGCAAACAAAAAGCTAGGCTCAGGGCGGACAGCGCGTTAAAAAGGATTCAGAGCTGGGCGATTGCATATCTAAGCACGGGGGAGTACGACTATGCGACCGCGCTTAGAAAGAAGTCTGGCAATAGAATCCAGCAAGCCCAGAGCGGCCAAGAGGTTCGACTCATCAGCGTCCACACGCCAGAAACGGATATGGGGCTCGTGTCGGACTTCGCAACCCACGGATTTGGAAGCAGCAAGGAATACGTTGAGAGAGTGCAGGCACTGACTAGGGCTAACTACGGCCACCTAGCGAGAGCCTATGTCCAGACGCTCTCAGAGGCTATCCTGAAAGACCCAGAGGGCTACAGAGCGTACCTTGTGAGGACAATGGACGAATGGAAGTCTAAAGTGGAATCTGGCGGCAACCAAGTGAACAGAGTCCTTGACTCGTTTGCTTTGGTGGCCTGTGCCGGCAAACAGGCCACTGAAATGAGACTGTTGCCTTGGGAAAAGAACGATGCATTTGAAGCGGCTTGGTTGGCTTATGGAGCCTACCTTGAAGGGCGCGGCTCCAGCATTGATGGCGAAGATTTGAAACTGATGAGGGCGATTTTCAGAACCGTTCAGGTGGATAGCAACCGCTTTGCCTCAAGGGAACAGCATCTGAAAGATGTCCCACGTTGCTTGGGGCGGATCGTTTACCTTGACCCAGGCATGAGAAGCGAAAAAATCTACGCCTACGATTTCACTTCCGAGGGTTTGCAAGAGGTCTGTGGATGCGGAATAGACCGCATACTAACTACACTGAAGGCTCAAAGATGGCTAGCACTCCCAGACAAGGGCAACTCGTTTCATACAACGCTGAATGGGAACCAGTGGCGATTTTATCGGTTGCTGCATGAGAAAATTCAAGAATTTGAACGGTCACTTGACCCTACGGACGGCGAGGACGAGGCCGAACCCGAAGCTGCTGAACCAGAACCCGAAGTTGAGGCTACTCTCCTTTGATTGAGGCTGGGTGTCCTACCCCTCTACGTGTACTTGGCGTACTTTGCAGTACGGCGCGGCTATTTACCCTGCTGCAAAGTACCTCAAGTACACGTAGTTTGGCAGGACGAAACAATTATGTTGGGCTTGAAAATTTCATAGAAAGGTATAACAATGAGTCATCAAATTTTACTGTCGGAAACGGAAGTTGCAAGAATTTTGGGGCTGTCTCCAGATACGATAAGAGATTGGAGGTGGATGCGAATAGGCCCCCCGTTCCAAGCAATCTCGCGGCGGTGCATTAGGTACGACCAAGCAAAACTTGAAGAGTGGATCGACCAGCGGACGGTGAACCCGATACCAGAAAGCCAATAGTCTGGCCTCCGCACGAACATGGCCCCTTTTGATGTCGAGGGGCCATTTTTTCTCCATCTGTTAGATTGGTGTTAGATTGAAAATTGTAACCAATCACCCGACCGACTTGCCAACTGATGCCAAGAATGGCTCAAACATTAGCATTTCTGACTGGAGCCAACTACAGGAGTTGAACCTGCGACCTGCTGATTACGAATCAGCTGCTCTACCACTGAGCTAAGTTGGCAGTGTTTGGGCTGACATGATCAGCCAAAGGTGCGCCGCCTCGGCATTCGTGAAAGGAGAAAGACAAATGGACTAAGGCGGCGCACGCAAGATTCAATTGTCCATTGTCGCCAGGCAATTGTCAACTAGCGGGCGGCCCAGTCGTCACGCTCTGGCGAGCAGCCAGTGCAGCAGATAGCCAAGGAATATAGTCGGCCCCACAAAACTGTTAAGGGAGAAAAAGGCGTGGTCAAGGCGCTTCAAGTCGCCGCCTCGCATCACCCACTGTTCGCGGCAAAGTATCGCGGCGGCGGCGGCAAGGGCCAGCCAAGCAAAAAAGGTGGCTTGCATCAGCAATAGGAAAATGGCCCAAGAAATTGCGGCTATAAGGTGACAGACCCTTGAAACCATCAGCGCGGCAGGTATTCCCAGCGCAGCCGGAACTGAATGAACCCCCTTTTGCAAGTCGAATTCATGGTCTTGCAGGGCATAAATTATGTCGAAGCCGGCAGTCCAGGCAATCACTCCGGCGGAAAGCCAAAGCGAGGGCGCTTCTATCTTGCCCGCTATCGCAATCCACGCGCCAGTGGGGGAGATGCCTAGTGCCAGGCCCAAGAATGCATGCGTCCAAGCCGTAAATCGCTTGGTGATGGAATATCCCAATAGCACTGCAAAGGCCAGTGGGGCCAATTTGGCGGGCAGGGGGCCTAGCTTCATGGCCGCAAGGCCAAAAAGCGCGGCGGCGGCCCCTGCCATCATCCACGCATGAAAGATAGTTATGCGCCCAGCCGGCAGGGCCCTTGTTGAAGTCCTTGGGTTCTCTGCATCAAGGTCAACATCGGCGACGCGGTTGAAAGTCATCGCAAGGGTTCTGGCCCCCACCATCGCCGCCAGCACCCACAAATATTTAGTCCAAGGGAAAGGGCCCACCGTGGCCGCCAGAGCACCGACAAAGGCAAAGGGCAGCGCGAAGATGGTGTGCTCGAACTTTATCATGTCCAACAGCTCGCGCAGCCGCCCAAGCCAAAGTAGGAGCTGGTTCAAGAGTCTGGATGCCCTGCCGTCTGTTGACATAGGTCAATGATAGCAAAGGCGGGGCTGCTCCGTTCAGAGCATGGCTCCGAGGTAGGCGGTACGGGCGGGAACATTGCCTTGTCCAGCGCTAAATGCTCAATCCGCCATAAACATTCAGCGCGGGCGCAACCCGCAGCCGCAATTGAGCCTCTTGCAAAACTCTCTTAACGCTCATCGAAGTCGCATGGGGGTCTGGGGGGTACGCGGCAGTATCCGCGAGCGTCAGCGAGCGGGCACAGAGCAGCCCCCCAGTTAATAGGATGCAAGGGCTCCGCGCCCCGGTGCACAACAAGCCAAGTTACCGGGCCTTGCACCCGGACACGAAAGATAGTATCAAGCGCAACGAGCCAGTAAAATCAAAGGACTCCACGACCCGGCGCGAAACGATGCAAGTTGCCGTAACGCTCACACCGAGCACGAAAGATACGTGCCGGGCGAATACCCCGTCAAGGTGCCTACTCTGCCCGATGAATCTGCCGGGCGAATGGTTAGCATCTAGGCGGTCTCTACGCCCCGGCACCGCACGAGCCAAGTTGTCCGCCGTTGTTACCCGCGCATGTGTGGTACTAGGACGCGCTAGGGGGATTACGTTCACAAATTGGCTAGGTTTTGCAAGAGGTTTAATAGTTTTGTATCATCAGTTAAGGTGAGGTGAATGGAGCCGGAAGAAAAAGCGCGGCTGACGATAGACAAAATGCTGGAGGACGCTGGCTATGTCCTGCAAGACATGGCTGGGTTGAACCGCGAAGCGGCGATGGGCGTGGCTGTTCGCGGATACCCCACCAACAGCGGCCCAATGGATTATCTGCTGTTTGTAGATGGCCAGCCTGCTGGCGTGGTGGAGGCAAAAGAGGAGGGCAAGGGCTATAACCTTACCAATGTGGCCGAGCAGTCCTTGCGCTACGCCACCAGCGGGCTGAAGCACTGGCTGGGCAAGCCGGGCCTCAGATTCACTTATGAAAGCACCGGAGTGAGGACTCGCTTTTGCGACCTTGCGGACGAAGAGGCGCGCTCGCGCGAAGTATATTCTTTCCACCGCCCCGAAACACTATTGGATTGGCTGAATGACGAAAGCACGCTGCGAAACAGGCTTAAAACACTGCCGCATTTTGACGCAAGGGGTTTTCGCGCCTGCCAAACCGCGGCCATACAAAACCTCGAAGAGTCCTTTGCCAACAATAAACCCCGCGCCCTTATCCAAATGGCCACGGGCGCGGGCAAAACCTTTGCGGCTGTTACGGCGGCGTACAGGTTGCTTAAACACGCAAAGGCCAGGCGGATCCTCTTCCTTGTGGATACAAAAAACTTGGGCGAACAGGCCGAGGGCGAGTTTAGAAACTATAAGCCAAACGACGACGCTAGGCTGTTTCCAGAGCTATACAATGTCTGCCGCCTTAGGTCGTCATTCATCCCCAAAGATGCCAAGGCCTGCATCAGCACCATACAGCGCATGTACTCAATTTTGCGCGGTGAAGCTCTGGACGACGCGGCTGAAGAATTGGACGATGCGGCGGAACAGGAGTCCAAACCCTTGGGCAAGCCCAAAGAAGTGGCCTACAACAAAGACTACCCACCAGAGTTTTTTGATTTCGTCGTTGTTGACGAGTGCCACAGGTCTATCTATAACGTCTGGCAGCAAGTGCTGGACTACTTCGACGCTTTTCTCATTGGGCTCACCGCCACGCCAGACAGCCGCACCTTCGCCTTTTTCAATGAGAACATCGTAAGCGAATACTCGCACGAACAGGCCGTTTTAGATGGCGTAAACGTCCCCAGGGAAGGCACGTGGGTGATAGAGACCCAAGTGGGAAGCCAAGGCGGCGTGATACTCAAAGACACGGTGGAAGTCCGCGAAAGGCTGTCCCGAAAAAAGCGCTGGGAGCAGTTGGACGAGGACGTGGACTACGAGCCATCGCAGTTGGACAGGGACATAGTGAACCCATCCCAGATAAGGTGCGTCATAAAAGAGTTTAAGAAAAAGTGGCCAGAGATGTTCCTAGGCAGAAATGAATTGCCCAAAACCCTAATATTTGCAAAGAGCGACAGCCACGCCGACGACATAATCAACATAGTTCGCGAAGAGTTTGGCCAGGGCAACGACTTTTGCAAAAAAGTGACGTACAGGTCTGCCGAAGACCCCAGCAGGGTCTTAAGGGATTTCCGCATAGAGCTGGGCCCCCGCATAGCAGTCACTGTCAACATGATAGCGGCTGGCACGGACGTGAAGCCCATAGAGTGCCTAGTCTTTATGCGCGACGTGCGAAGCAAGAACTACTTTGAGCAGATGCTGGGGCGCGCCACTAGGACGCTGGGGGCCGAAGACCTACAGCGGGTGTCGCCCTCGGCCATGCACCAAAAAACTGGCTACATCTTGGTTGACGCAGCGGGCGTGGTCAAGTCGAAAAAGACCAACTCCCGCCAATTCGAGAGCAAGCCGTCCCTCTCCCTAGAACAATTGATGAAGGCCGTCTCGATGGGCGCCTGCGACTCGGGCACAGTGACCAGCTTGGCGGGGCGATTGATAAAGCTGGACAGGGTGATGGAGCCAAAGGAAAAAGAAAGCTTTGCAAAAATATGCAAAACGCCATTGATCGAGATGGCCGCCAACATGCTTAACGCCTTTGACGAAGACCAAATAGGAAAAAAAGTGCGGGAAGTGCACGGAGAATATGTTTCGCCCGAAGCCCCCGAATACGCCAAATACGCGGCCAAGGCCAGCGAGGAGATGGCCAAGGCCGCCTGCAAGCCCATCAATAGGCCCGAAGTGCGGGACTTTTTAAGGGACATGCACAAATGCCACTTTCAAATAATTGACGATTTGAATATAGACGCTGTCACATTCAGCGACTGGGGCGAAAACAAAGAGCAACAGGCGCAGGAGACCATAGAGACCTTTGCCAAATTCATACAAGACAACCGCAGCAAAATAGACGCGCTGAAAATCATATATAGCCAGAGCTACAAAAACCGCCCACTGACGCTGGAGATGGTGAAAGAGCTGTATGGCCTGCTGACAAGGGCCAGCCTGCCTCCCCAAAAGCTGTGGGCCGCCTATTCTGTCTGCCAGCCCGAAAAAGTAAAGGCGAAAAGCGTTGTCAACCAACTGGCCGACATCATTTCGCTGGTGCGCTTCCAGTTGGGGCAGACAATGGAGCTATACCCGTTTTCCGCTGACGTTGCGCGGCGCTTCAAGGAGTGGACGTTTGAATGGCAAAAGGGGGCCCGTAAGTTCACAGAGGAGCAGATGAATTGGCTGCGCGACATACGCGACCACATTGCCGAATCCATGTATATGCCGCCAGAACACCTCGAACTCTCCCCCTTCGATGGCAAAGGGGGCCTTGGCAAGTTTCACCAGTTGTTTGGAAGCGGCTGCGAAGAAATGCTGGCAGACATGAACTACGCATTGATGGCGGTTTGAGATTTAAGAGGGGTACTTGATGGCAGAATCCAACGTAGGGCAAAAAATATGGTCAATGGCCAACACATTGAGGGACGACGGCATAGGCAAGAGCGATTACCTAGAGCAGCTAACCTATCTCTTGTTCCTAAAAATGGCCGACGAGTACTCTAGGCCCCCCTACAAAAGAAATATCGGCATACCCAAGGGCTGCGAATGGGCCTCGCTCAAAAGCAAGAGCGGCGACGAATTGTTTGAGCGCTACGAAGCAATCCTGAAAACCCTTGGAGGCCAGGCGGGCACACTTCAGCAGATATACTCGGGGGCACAAAACAAGATTTCCAACCCCGCCCAGCTATCTAGGGTAATAGGCATGGTGGATGCAGAAAATTGGTCCTCCATGTCGGCCGACGTCAAGGGCGACATATACGAAGACCTGCTGGAAAAAATAGCCGCCGACACAAAAAGCGGCGCGGGGCAGTACTTCACCCCACGCGCCCTCATTGCCGCCATGGTCAAGTGCCTGCGCCCCCAGTCAGGCAAGACGGTTGCCGACCCCTGCTGCGGCAGCGGCGGCTTTTTGCTTGCCTCAAAGGACTATGTGGAAAAACACCACAGAATGGACGCCGACCAAAAAAAGTTCCTAAAGTTCCAAATGTTCAAAGGGTGGGAGATAGTGCAAAGCACCTACCGCCTTTGCCTTATGAACCTCTTTTTGCACAGCATAAGTGACTTAGACGGGACTCCCCCTATAGTTCGTGCCGATTCATTGCAGGCCGACCCAGGCGCCAGGTTCGACTACGTGCTGACAAACCCGCCCTTTGGCAAAAAGTCTTCCATGACCTTCACCAACGAGCAGGGCGAGCAGGAAAAAGAAGACCTAGTGTACAGCCGCCAAGATTTTTGGGCCACCACGTCGAACAAGCAGCTCAACTTTGTCCAGCACATCCGCACCATTCTAAAAGCCAACGGCCAGGCCGCCGTGGTGGTGCCAGACAACGTGCTATTCGAGGGCGGCGCGGGCGAAGTTGTCCGCCGAAAGCTGCTGGAGTCAACCGACCTGCACACCATCCTGCGCCTGCCCACAGGCATTTTTTACGCCCAGGGCGTAAAGGCCAACGTGATATTTTTTGAAAACCGCCACGCCGCCAACAAGCGCCAGACAAAGGAAGTCTGGATATACGACTACCGCACAAACGTAAAGCACACGCTAAAAAAGAACCCCCTGCGCGAATCCGACCTAGATGACTTTGTAAAGTGCTACTGCCCCAACGACCGCAGCCACCGCCAAGAGACATACAGCGAAAAAAACCCCGATGGCAGGTGGCGCAAGTTTTCAAGCGATGAAATCTTGGCTAGAGACAAAGCCAGCCTAGACATAACCTGGATAAAGCCCAGCGGCGCAGACCAAGACAACACTCTTTCAGAGCTGCTGGAGTGCATCAAAGAAAAATCCGCCGCCATAGCGTCTGCCGCTGGCAGGCTGGAAGTCCTGCTGGGCGAGGTGGAAGAATGACGCGAGTTTCAAGTTACAAGAGGCAAATCGCAGCGCCATGCGGAAGATCCAACTATCCGGATTTTCCGGATAGTTCAAGATGAAGCGACAGTGCAAAGAGAGGCGGAAAAGTGATGGATGGCACAGGTTTCAGGTTTGCGGCAGCGGCCATCAAAGAGGCCATTGTCCGATCCCGCTACCGGGCGGCTACGCTTGTCAACAAGGAGCTGCTCTCGCTTTACTATGCTGTGGGCAAATACGTTTCGGATAATTCGCGCCTGGGCGCTTGGGGGCAGGGCGCGATAAGGCAGTTGTCCGATTCACTGCAGCGCGAGCTGCCGGGCCTGCGCGGTTTTTCTGAAGCCTCCATAAAGCGCATGCGCCTGTTTTATGATGGCTGGCAGCCAGTTATTGCCCCAGATGAGGCGTCTCCCATACTTATTGGCGAATGCCATGTGGATGATTCCCATGCACAGGCATCATCTATTGAAACACTAACAAATCGTCCATTGACAATGGACGATTTGACCACAGATGGGCCAGATGGGGAATCCCACCAGCTTATTGATGAGAGCCATGATTATGATTCCCATGCACAAGCTTCAATTATTGAAATACTAACAAATCGTCCATTGTCAATGGACGATTTGAAAACAGGTCAAATTATGCAATTTCAGCAGACAGATAATCGCCAAGATTTGGTCATTGAAATGCAACAAACCGACCAAGTAATAGATTTGGATTTGTTGTCGAATCATCTCCGCGATTTTGAAATGCCGGGCTTTTCATATAATGAGTTCACACGCTTGGGTTTTACACACCACTCGGAAATTTTGGCAAAAGAAAAGTCCTTAGATGGCCGGTTGTTTTATATAGCGCAGTGCGCCGCCGAATTTTGGAGTGTAGAGGCTTTGAAGTCCAACCTGCGCGGCCAGTTGTATTCCAAATCAGGCACAATGCCGAGCAATTTTTTTAACGCTCTGCCCGAGCCAGAACAGGCCCGCCGTGCAATGCGCGCATTCAAAGACGAGTACCTTCTTGATTTCATCAACATAGAGGACGAAAACGACCCAAGCGAGCGGCTGATAGAGCATGGAATAACAGCCAACATCAAACAGTTCATCCTGTCATTCGGCAACGGTTTTTGTTTTATAGGCAACCAGCACCGCGTCGTGGTTGACGAAAAGGAATTTTTCATAGACCTTTTGTTCTTCAACCGCAGGCTGCGCTGCTTGGTGGCCATAGATCTAAAGCGCGGCGATTTCAAGCCAGAATACTTGGGCAAGATGAATTTCTACCTCTCCGCCCTTGATGAATACGTCAGGCACGACGACGAAGCCCCCTCCATAGGCATAATCTTGTGCAAAGAGGCCAACAGGAACATCGTTGAGTTCGCCGTCCGAGACTACACCAAGCCAATGGGCGTGGCGACCTACAGGACGAGGAACGAGATGCCAGAGGCATGGAAAAAGGCCCTGCCCGACTTCGACGACATGAAAAAGTTGCTGGACTCCGACCCAAAAGGCCAAGATGGGCACAGCGGGGCGGGGGAATGAACACCAAGGCACTGCGCCAAAAGATACTGGGCCTGGCGATTAGGGGCAAACTGGTGCCCCAAAACCCAAACGACGAGCCAGCGTCCGCCCTGCTAAAGAAAGTCCGCGCCCAAAGGGAAAGGGAAGCCAATGGCGGCGGGCACGGGAAGAAAGCGCGGGAGGCCACGCAGGGCGGGAGGCTGGATGTCGAAGACGCGCCGTTTGAACTGCCAGAGGGGTGGGAGTGGTGCAGGCTGGGGAGCATAGGGACGTTTGTCCGGGGGAGCGGCATCAAACGCTCCGAAACTGCCCCCACTGGCGTCCCCTGCATCAGATATGGAGAGCTGTACACAACATACAGCGTTTCCATGACGGAGGCAGTGTCCTTCGTAGGCGAAGAACTAGCGGACAAATCCAAAGTAGTGCGCCACGGCGACCTGCTCCTGACGCTTACGGGTGAAAACAAAGACGAAATCGCCAAGACTGTTGCGTTTATGGGCAACGCCCGCACGGTCATCGGCGGCGACCTTGCGATATTCACAGGTCACCAGCAAAACCCAATGTACCTGTCATACATGATGAACTCGCCGTACGCCCTCGAAAGGAAATATATGCTGGGGACGGGCGACCTCATAGTCCACATCTCTTGCGAAAAGCTGTCGTCCATTCTTATTCCTCTTCCCCCCCTCGCGGAACAGAAGCGCATAGCCGCAGCCATAGAGGCGGCGTTTGCTGTCATCGACGAAATCGAGAGGGGCAAGGCCGAGCTGAGGGCCGCCGTAACTGCCGCCAGGGCCAAGGTGCTGTCACTGGCAATCTGCGGCAAGCTGGTACCCCAAAACCCAAAAGACGAGCCAGCTTCCGCCCTGCTAAAAAAAATACGCGATCAAAGGGAAATAGAAGCAAATGGCGGCGGGCGCGGGAAGAAAGCGCGGGAGGCGGCGCAGGGCGTTATGTTGGATGTCGAGGACGCGCCGTTTGAATTGCCGGAAGGGTGGGAGTGGGTTGTTTTGAAAGATGTGGGTATGTATACTTCTGGCAAAACACCTAAACCGCAAGAGCTTGCTTCTGACGGTAAATATCCCTACTTCAAAGTTGCGGATATGAATACTATTGGGAATGAGTTGTACATGGATATAACTCCGAGCTATCTTGGTAATGATTATACTGGAGTGTTGTTTCCTGAAAATTCAATAGTATTTCCCAAAAACGGCGGTGCTGTGTTGACGAACAAAAAACGTGTTCTCAGAAAACCATCATTGGTGGACTTAAACACTGGTATTTACACGCCAACGACCTTGATTGACTTCTGGTATCTGTTTTACTTCTTTACAACAATAGATTTCAGAAATTTATTCAAGGGTGCCATATTGCCAACACTTGATAGAAGCGTAGTTGAACAGATGCCGTTTCCCCTTCCCCCCCTCGCGGAACAGAAGCGCATAGTTGCGGCCATAGAGGCGGCGTTTGGGGAGCTGGACGCGATAGAGGCGGCGCTGTAATTCCAAATCCAGATAGAATCGTGGTTGATTCTAACTGGAATTGGAACAACTCGTTGTGCGTGATTCTATTTTTTGTACTCGGGAAGATGGCGCGGCAACTTGGTTCGTTCAGCTCCGGTTAGTGGAGCCCTTGCATCCTATAAACTGGGGGTCTCCCTTACCGTCGTCGCTCGCAAGCTCGCGCCGCCCCGGTCGCCCCCCAGACCCCCGCCTCGCTTCGCTCGGCTTCTTCGATGGACACTGGGTTTGGGGGAGATGGCTACGTTCAACGCTGGCTTCGATGAGCGGGTGGATGCATGGGCATGGCTCCGAGGTAGGCGATACAGGCGGGAACATGGCTCCGTTCATTGCTCAACGCTCAACCCGCGATTAAAAAATTAACGCGGCGCAGCCGCCTCCTTAGTTACCCTGGCCCCTA
>Ga0268262_10004067_pt1 | contig 15344 bp, 10 predicted proteins | sample TergutNc150P3_FD_190354 | JGI IMG/M metagenome (GOLD analysis project Ga0268262, IMG submission 190354) | Nasutitermes corniger P3 segment gut microbial community from laboratory colony in Florida, USA - Nc150 P3 (SPAdes) (version 2) | ecosystem: Host-associated > Arthropoda: Insects >... | reverse complement strand
AATGGGGCTTGAACCGAAGCCCCCGCCGAAGGAAAAGGCGGCATGGATGCCGCCGACAGGGGGCTGAGGCGGCCTGTAGTGAGCAAACAGGATGTTTGCGAACGGAAGGCAAGCCCCGTCGCTCCCGAAAAAACCGTCCCTGCGGACGGTTTTTCACTTTTCGGGCAGTAGCGCAGTTGGTAGCGCGCTTGGTTCGGGACCAAGAGGTCCCCGGTTCAAATCCGGGTTGCCCGAAGAAAAATAAAAAAGCGAATTGAATTATAAATTTTAATAATGCCCGGATTTGAAACGGAACGCTCCTGTGATAATGCTAAGGCGTAAGCCTTGACCAATAAAGTCGGCGCAGTACGCGCCGGGGAGCGCGTAGTCGGGGGTGGAGGGAGCTGACAGGATGTCAGCGACCGGAACCCCAAATCCGGGTTGCCCGAAGACATTTATTTTTCATTAACCTTTGGAATCTTTCCAATACAAAAATCATAAATAACCTGTGCCTTGCCTATAGCCAATTTTGCAATTATCTCGTCAACTGCCAATTCATTAGGATAACGGACTGCAACTCCATAAGGGGTTAAATCTGCGCAGGTATCCAATATGTCTGAAAACGAATTATCGTGATTTGTACATATTTGACATAATTCAACTAAATTGTGCGTTTTGGGTGGTTCCATATCTCTGTAAAGTATATATCCTTTTAGCGATTTCTCCGCACATTGTTGGCTGAGATAACAGGCAACTTCTGTTTGCTTTGGGTGTAAATCTTCATATAAGTGTTTTGCTGATATTAGATCATTCTGAGAATATTTTATCCATTCATGCACCAGATTAATGTCGCTCATATAGGATTATCCCATCATTCGCTATTCTGCGCTCTATGGTTGGCTGTGTACTACGCCACTCGAAGCGGGATTTATAGTTGGCAAGTACATCAATAGGCGGCGTCATTGATCTTTTAGCTAAACTGCGGTAAATCTTTTGGAGGACTAAAATTGGTTTTTCGGTATCATCTTTTAAAACTACGAAAAAGTCGTAATCACTGTCTTCGCGAGGAGTTCCATAGGCACGAGAACCAAATAAGATGATTTTTTCACAGGTTTCACCGACAGTATTGAGAATGTTATCTTTAATTGCGATAATATCATCGTTTACCATAAATATAATTCTCCTTGAAATATATAAAGACTACTATTAATTATAACATAAAAACCAGTAAAAAATACTATCACCTTTACCTTGAAAATATAAAAATAAAGCTGTGCTCAGGCACTGCGCCAACCCTTGCGAGTTAAACGCCCCTCTATTGCACGGCTCATCAGGTGCCCCTGACATATTAAATATAAACTATAGTGTTTCTCAAGTCAATGCTAAATAAATGATACTCGAAGTGATACTTTATGTCAGCCCCCGGAATCTCAAAGCTGTTTTACAAAAGTAGTTCTTGAAATATGTTATTTTTCTATAGTTTCATATTTTAATAATTAAATTGTATTTCTTGTTTTTATTCATTTAATTTTTTTTCAATAATTTCATTAAGAATATTATTTACTTTTAATACAAGTGCGTTCATCTGTTTTTTATCACCAATATCAAATAATAATGTTTGTAACCATTCTTTTTGTTTTCCACCTGTATATCGATTTATTTCTAAATCTTCTGAAGCTAATAATGTCGCTCTTAACTCACCTTCAATACTTTGCAAATCAATTTCAAATGGTACAGGAAAAAAAGCGATTGGTCTTATAGGATCAAATGGAAGACCGTTATTATAAGAATTCATGCGATTTTTAATATTCTCTGTTCTGCCAATTTTAAATAAACTTCCAGCAACAGATAAATTAATATCTGGACCCAAACAAATAAAATACAACCCATAATTTTTATTTGATACAATGTTTTTTTCTGTATTATCAGATGAGTTATTCTTATCATTGATATTATTTATTGAAGAGTCATTTTTGCGAGATTTTATTGAATCAATTATTAAATCAGAATATGGTATCGTTTCATCAAGTATGTAAATATATTTATCATTTTCTTTTTTACGTTGTATTTGGCTACTACCTGAAAGATATCTACTTACAGAATTTCTTGGCGATTTTGTTTTCCATAATGAAAAATCAATTTTTTCACAAATTTCTGGAAATGTTGCCTTCCCTCCCAGTTTCTTTATTACGTCAATTATTTGTTCATATTGGGTCATAAATCCTCTCCATTTACAAATCAAAATTCTTATTATTATCTTATAATATTATTTATATTTTGTCAATACGCTTATTTGTATTGGCAAGAAAATTGCACATAACTATACTTTAAATAAATATTTCCAGAATGTAAGTATAATCAACTATACCTAATCCTGCATCCTCACAATACAACACTGTTATAAATAAAGCAAGTCTGAGACAATATTTCCCAAGTTAATTATTGTAAATAAAGACTGCTTGCCTCCGTAAAAGAGTCAATCACATATCTTGCGACACCAATGTTAGATATTACAACTCTGTAGCAAATTGCATAAAATGCTAGTGGAACTTTATCGTAATACTCCATTAAAGTAAAACTGTTTGAAGACGAAGATATACCTCGTTCCGAAACACGCCATGTGCCGATTATCGTACTTCTATCAATATTCACATAAGAAGATTCAAAAAATAAGGTTTTTCCCTTGTTTGCTGGGTTATTAGCCTCCCCGACTGCTTGTAGAAGAGTTTTCTTTACATACTCTTTCCCTTCTGGAGAAAATCGTGGTTTCTGCCTCTCTGTTTCTTCTTTTGCTTGTTTTATTTCTTGTTCTATTTCATAAGCGGTTTTTTCTTTAATGAATTTTCCGGTAATTTCAACTTTATCAATAAAAAGACCATTACCTTGATTGTATCCAGTTTTTCTTGAAACTCCCCTATACCAAACCGTAATAATATCTAATTCTTCTAATGCTTGTAATGTATTTTGGTTATAATAAAATTTAAATATAGACTTTTCTCCACTATTTATAAGTCTGTTTTTATCCTTAAATAAATTACTATCTATACTTTGAAGGAGTTCAGGAGAAACCAGATAAATTGCATTGTTATTTCCTTCTTTACTATACACGACTAAATTAATTGTGTAATAATATCCATCAAAACGTGGATTTTCGTTCCAAAGAACTGATGCTTTTGCTTCTTCTAATGTGACATTTTTATATTTACTATAATCTGGAACATATTTTTCATAAAGAATGATAGGCTTTAAACATCGCCCATTTTCAAAAGCCTTATCCCAAGAACGATTTGTACTCTGAGCGCCAATTCCCATAACCAACATAACAAGAAAAACCACAAATAATAATTTTTTCATAATTTTCTCTTCCTTCTTTTAGCTATAATCCGTTAAAATTTGATTTTTAGAGCAACGCTCTTTTTCTACCCAACTGGCAATTTATATACTTTTTATTTACCGTTCATATTTCCTTTTAATGAAACATGTACACTATCCGCAGATTCCGTCCCTATTATCGTGTTTTGCAGAGAAATAAGGCTTTGGAGATACTCTTTTAAGCGAGATTGCCCCTCCACTGATAATTGATGAAAATTCTGTTTCAGAAAATTAATACCATATGAGTTGTCTTGTGAACTCACCACGTCATTTTCCGTGTAATATAACATAGTGATTAAATAATACACACAATGTAAGGTTATGTCAATAAAATTGAGATAAAAAAACACAAATTATACTATGTATTAATATCTTATTTGCCTTGTAACTCAATCCCTGCTTTGGTATTCTTAAATATAATGGATAAGGCATTAGGAGAACGTCTAATAGAGTTACGAACCGCTTTAGACCTCACACAAGGGGAATTTGCTCAAAAAATAAGAGTTTCTGCCAGTTACATTACATCTCTTGAACGTTCCTACCGTAAACTAAATCCCCGGCTTATCAAACTAATCTCCGATACATTTGGAGTCAATGAAAACTGGCTTAAAACGGGAAAGGGCAAAATGTTTACAAACCCCAAAGATGTCTGTTTAGACGAAGTGATTGACCTCTACAAACAACTGCACCCAAAACTGCAAAAACTTGTCATAAAACAGTTAAAAGTTTTACTAGAAATGAACAAGATTCCAGAAGGTGATGAGTGATATAATTCCCTATCCACAAGGAGCCAAAAATGAAAACTTTTTTACCAATTTTTCTCGCTATAATTTGTCCTAATCTAGTTACATGCGTATCTTCAAAATCAAACAGTGAATCTGTAGACCCCTATCTTGAAAAAATGAAATTGCACGGCGGGAAAGTATTTTCCGGGAACAGTAATGGAAATCGCTCATTGTATAATACACCCTATGGTTATGAGGTATGGAGCGCGGGCGGAAGTGATAACAGGCTGATATGGTACGGTCCTGAATACGGAGGCGGAGCGGCTTTTAGGGCTGAATGGAATAATCCAAATGATTTTTTGGGACGCGTAGGGTATTTTTGGAATACGGGTAATCCTTACACTTATTACAAAAATGTATCCTGTGATTTTGAATATACACGATCCGAAAACGGTACTGCGGGAAATTATTCCTATCTGGGAATTTACGGTTGGTCAAAAGACCCGATGATAGAGTGGTATATTGTTGAGGATTGGTACGGATTCGGAGTAATGGGGTCTTCAAATATTGGAGGCGGCGCGAAGAAGAAGGGCGAATTTACAGCAGACGGCGAAAAATATTTTATTTATGAGGCGACAAGGCCTGCCGGTTCCGGCAACATCGAAGGTAAAAATGTCTCTTTCCAACAATATTTCAGCGTGCGGCAAACCCGCCGTCAAAGTGGGACAATTTCTATTACCGAACATTTTAAAGAATGGGAAAAGATTGGCATGAAACTTGGCAGTAACATGTATGAGGCAAAGTTCCTGGTCGAAGCCGGCGGAGGCAAAGGCTGGTTTGATGCTTCACATATTTCTTTTTATCAGAAAGATTGACGAATAATGCAATCTACGCTTTTATAACATCTTTTCCAATTCATCAACAAGTTTGCCAAAAACACCGCAGGCGGCGTTTATGGGTTCGGGGCTGTTCATGTCTACTCCGGCGACTTTTAATGATTCGATGGGGAAGCGTGAGCCGCCGGATTTTAGGAAGGTGAAATAGTCTTGTCTTTCTTTTTCGCCGCCTGACAGGACACGATCAGCTAACGCTAGGGCGGCGGAAACTCCTGTTGCGTATTTGTACACATAGAACGCGTTGTAGAAGTGGGGGATACGCAAACCTTCAAGGTCGCTTGCATCTTCAAGTACCATTTCAGGACCGAAATATTTTTCCAACAGTTTACGGTACTCGCCGCGAAGAATTTCCACGGTCAGAGGAGTGCCGCCTTCTTCAAGCTCGTGGGTTATTTTTTCAAATTCGGCAAACATGGTCTGGCGGTACAATGTGGCTAACAGGTCATCGGCGTGTTTGTTGACCAGATACAGACGCAATTCTTTGCTGTCAGCGCGTTTTTCTAGATAGCGGAATAACAGCTCTTCGTTAAATGTGCTGGCTACTTCCGCCTCAAATATCGTGTAATTGTAGTGCGGGAACGGATTGTTACGCGCGGAGTACCATGAGTGCATTGAATGGCCGCCTTCGTGGGCGAGTGTGAAAACGTCGCGGATTGAATCTTCCTTGTAGTTCATCAATATATATGGGTCGCCCGTAAAACTTCCGGCGGAAAACGCGCCTGAGCGTTTGCCCTTGTTCTCGTAACGGTCAGCCCACCTGCCAAGAAGACCGCTTCTCAGGACGGAGACATATTCGTCACCTAACGGAGACAGCGCGCCGCTTACAAGATCGACTGCTTCGTTCCAACTTGTGGTTTTTTTTGCGCCGGGGACGAGGGGCGCGTATACGTCATAGTGTCTAAGTTCCTGCAATTTAAGCGCGCGTTTTCTAATGCCGTAATAGCGGTGCAATATGTCAAGCCTGCCGTTGACTGCGGATATCAGGTTGTCATAAACAGTCTCGCTGACATCATTGCCAAAAAGAGAGGCGGCGCGCGCGGAAGGGTAGCCTCTGATGCGGGCGTGAATCACGTCCTGTTTGACTGAACCGGAATAAAGGCTTGCAATAACTGTTTTGTGCGCTTCAAAACAGTTATAGAAAGTTTTGTATGCGCGTTGGCGTAAATCGCGGTCGCCGCTTTCCATGAAGACCGAAAAAGACGACTGTGACAGGGGGCGTTTGCCTTCCGGGGTGTCAATCATGCCGAAGTTAAAATCAACATTTGTAAGTACGGAAAAAGCGTCGTGGATTACACCTTCCCCCTCCGAGTGAAGGGCGATTATGCGCTCTTCCTTGTCGCTTAAAATGTATGGCCTGTAGCGCAGGATTCTTTGCAAAGAAATACGGTAATCCGCCATTCTTTTATGCTGTAAAAAAACTTCCATGTCCTTTTCGGGAATGGCGAGTATTTCCGGATTATCCCATGAAGAAGCGGCTCCGGCTCTTGCGCCTGCCATAGTTATTTTTCCTACCATTGTGCGGGCTTGCGCCCCTCCCTCATTTTCGCTTTGCCTTAAAAACGCGTAATTGCCCAGTCTTTCGCCTAAAAGGTTAAGGCTGTTTGAAAAATCAAGATAGTCCGCAAGATGCGTGGCGGATTTTCCAAGCGTTCCCTGAAACGAGGAAATTTTTTCAATCATTTTTTCAAAATCCAAAAGAGACTTGTTCCATTCTTCATCATTAGGAAAAAGTTTTGACAAATCCCATGTGTCGGATATGGCAATCTCACTTCGTAATATAATGTTTTTTTCGTTATCTGACATTTTTGTTTCCTTATATTTATATTATTTTGACAATGCGGCGACCGCGGCTCCAAAAAGGCTTGCCTGTTCCACAGGAGAGACGATATATGGGCGCGGTTTTTCCCTGAAAAGCATTTGATGAAGATGAGACTCAAGGGCTCTGCGCATTCCTTTGTAAATAAGGTATGTAGTTCCTTCCACGGCGACGCGGACAGGCGAGTATGGTTCAAATCCGCCGTCCGCCTTGATTACGGTTGCGGCTAACACCGCCGCGGAAAACAAAGCGGCGCGTTCCGTAACTATTGACGTAATGTATTGGACTGTGGCAAGGGCGTCGCTTTCATCCGCGCCAAAGAGAGAGCCTAACGGCCCCTGATTTGAGAGGGGGGCGTGGGTAAACTCATTTAAAAATCTTGTTTCAAGATGGGGCATATTTAAAATTTCATCGGACTTTTTAAAACGTAAAACTTTATCTTTTATCGCCTGTTTTAGAATGTGTAATGTCAAGGGACCAAGATACGCGCCTGCCGTCGCTTTTTCAAGAAGATATCCATCGGGGTTTTTTGTCGTGCTGTCATATTCTTTATCAAGCTTGCCCCGGTAATTGACGTTGAAATTTCCGCTTTCGCATACTACGATTTGCGGGGAAGAAGGGGAATTAAAACCGATCTTTGGAATGACCGTTTCCATGTAAGCGGTGTTAAAACCTGTTCCTAAAATAAATCCGACGACAGGACCGCTTTTTACGCTAAAATCGGCGGCTGTTCGCGTGGCTTCTCCATCGGGAGAAATTGTTACAAGACCGGAGAGCAGGGTAGCGACAGTATCGTTTAACAATACGATTGGACCTGAATATTTACAACCCTTTGCGGCAAGAGCTTCGCGCAGTCCCTTGCCGATTGCCTTTCCAATTACATCAGGTGCGTCCACTTCTTTGCTGAACGATAAAAGTATTCCGTCGGCATCCTGCGTAATTTCCATTGGATAGGAGAATGTAAAGCCGATGCCTTCAATCTTCGCGTCATTGAGTAGGGGCAATGTGACGTTTGCGATTGCCTCAAAATATTGCTGGGCGTTTAAATGGCCGTATGTTCCCGGCATCGGTATCTTGTTTGTTCCCTGAGGGACGGCCTCGCCATTTTCATTAAAATGAACAAGGCTTGCCCTTAAATTTGTTCCGCCCGCGTCCAGCGCAAGGACTGTCTTCCCGGGAGGAATATGCGTAATAGGAGAAATATACGACGGAATCATGGGAAGGCTCGATTTCTTGCCGTTTAACCCCCTGTCCATCTCTGCAAGTACGTCCTTTACAAGCGCGTCCGGATTTATACTTTTATAATGAAAGCCATAATGTACCGCAAAATCGGACAGTTCTTTTGGATTGAAATTACCCATTGTATTCTCCTAAATAATTTGAGTTGTTTGGAAACCTCAGTTTCCTAGCAATTACATTATAATATGTTAAACAATTTTAGACAATATTTTCAAACGCCTTCTGTTCAATGTTTGCGGTTTTTACCCTTTCAGTCATTTCTACCGCATGACCGGTTCTAAGGTAGTAAAGCCAAATACGGCATTCCTTTTTTACATGGGAGGCAAAAAGGTTTGAAATAGCCTGATAATAACAGGCCATTTGCGCCGTATGCTCCCAGGGTTTTTCGGTGTTGTCGGTTTTGAAATCTACTATATGTACCGCGTCCTTATCTACAAAAAACAGGTCTATAGTGCCATTTATAAATATTTCTTTTCCTTCCTTACTTTTTAACAACGTCCTGAACGGGAACTCACTTTCCCGGAACTTCGCAATTTGCGCTATTTTTCCAAGGGGGGAGGCCACAAAACGGCGGGCTAATTTTTTTCCGGCCTCAAGCAGAATATTTAATTCATTTTCATTTAAAAGACCTGAAATATTTGACGGGATTATAATCTCTATATTTTCTAAAAGCGCCTCAACGCAAATGTGCGCGATTGTTCCAAAACTGCCGGAATTAAATTTTTCTGACGCTTCATCGTCATTTTGTGAAAAACGGGACAGTATTGAATCTACCTTTCTAAAAACATCTTTTGAATTAGTGCCTGAGTATTCCTCATTTACAAGCGATACTCTCCCCTCCGTTTCATTGCTTTCTTCGTCAATTTTTCGCAGTGATACCGGCGTTATGTGATTTTTACGCAAAAAGAGAGTTTTTATAATTTCCTTTCTTTCATAAAACGGAGAAACTTTCTTTAAAAATTCATTTAATCCATTTTGATCGTTTGTTATGCCGTAAAGGCCTGTTTCCTGTTTCTTTAAATATTCTTCCGTTAATACGGGTATTTTTTCCAGATTGAAAAAACTTGAATCTTGTTTTAAACCGTCATTGGGAATATGAGAGGCAATTGACGGTAAAAGAAGTCCGAATAATGTGTCGTTATTCAAAATAGAATCGCCTTCAATGTAATTTTCTTTTCCTTCGCATTGTTCTTCTATGTGCCTTTTTAAAACAAGCGAAAAATCGTCCGTTTCACCCTTATCATCAATATTAAGCGAACCTGTTATATAAAGTTCTTTTTCCGCCCTTGTCATAGCGACATATAAAAGCCGCCTGAGTTCCGCCGTTCTTTTCCGTTTTGTTTCTTCATTTGCCTGTTCCCAAAAAAAGTTTTTACGTTTTCCAGAAATTGAACGGCATTCAAGCGGCGGCGGGGGACTAAAAACAAGACCGGCCGTGTCGGAAAGATATACGTCATCGCATGTGTCAATCTGACTTCTTTTGCCGCAGGAACAAAGAAATACAACTGGAAATTCCAACCCCTTGCTTTTATGTATTGTCATAAGATGAACCGCGCTTTTTCGTTCCAAAGGAATTTCAATCTCGGATAGTTGTCCGCCTGAACACTTAAGTTCCATCATTGAGTCCGTAAAGGAAGCAAGCCCCTGATTATCAGCATCCGCGTTAGCCGCAAGATGAAAAAGATAATCAAACAATTCACGATAGACGCTTGTCTGAGGGTTCCATTCAGTCTCGTACCGGTATCCTTCGTTGTACCATAATTCGCTTACAAGTTCGCTAATGTTTTTTGTTTTTGCTTTTTCGCAAATTGACAAATAGACATTTTTTCCGCAAAGGTATTTTTCCTTATCAAAGACATCAAGGGAATCAAGCGGTTTTTCGTCAAACGGTTGGGGATCATTGGGGTTTTCACAGTAGACGGAAAGGCATGTGGCGGCTGAGGAGAGGGAAAGTCCCGTAAAAGGCGAGCGGAGCATTTCGGCGTATGCGGCCTTATCCATGGGGTGGGCGACTAAACGAAGAACGGATAAAATGTCATTCACGGGGCCGCCGTAAAATAAATCGTTAATATCTTCGCAAGTGTATGGAATCCCGAGGGTTCTTAAATGTTTTTCATAAAAATGTTGGGTCGAGCGAGTGCGAAAAAGAATGGCGATGTCGTCTGGTTGATATTTTTCCGAGAGTAATTGTTTTATTTTTTCGGCGACAAACCGCGCTTCATTTTCATCGGCGGATAGGCGAGTGTCATCTTCTGTATCAGTTTTTTTATTTAAAATATAAAGTAATAAATTTCCGCCGCCTGAGCTTCCCGCGTTAAGGGGGGTATATTCAGCTTCATAGAGGGGCAAGGTTTTTGACCGCGCGAAAACGGAATTGTATTTTACGGGCGGAGTTTTTCCGTCGGAACCGGGATAGATTCCGCCAAAGATCGCATTAAAAGCGCCTATTAAACCGGTAGATGAACGATAATTTGTTTTTAACGGAAGATTGTCGCTCTTTATTTCCTCTTTTAATTTGCGAAAAACAGACACGTCGGCTCCCCTGAAAAAATAAATAGACTGTTTCTCGTCTCCTACAAAAAATAATTTCCCTTTGCATAAATCTTCCGCAGGGGGAATACCTTTATTCAATTTATTCGGTTTTTCGGCAAGTAAAAAAAGGATGTCTTTTTGCAGTTCATTGTTATCCTGAAACTCGTCTATCATTATTGATTTAAAAGTATCTTTTTCACTACGCCTTATGTCTGTTTGTTCGGTTAGGATGGTTCTGGAAAGACTTGCCACATCGTGGAATGTAAGAACGCCCTCAGTCCGTTTCCTTTCAAGATAACGCTTTTGTAATTTCGCAAACAAAGACATTATAGAAATAATAAAACCCGTCTGCATGCACGAAATTGTCAAAGACGAAAAGGAATCGTACATATCGCGAAGAGAATTGATATTATTCTTTATGGGGTTATCGCTTCTTTTTCCCCCCCTTAAACTTATTTTAGTTATTGTTCTTATAAAAAACAAAAAATCTAAAAATGTTTTATGTAATGGGTGGGATTCAGCTTCCTCAATTACCGACTCTACAGGGGTATTTTGCAATTGATTAAAATATTTTTGTATATCGGCGCTCCAAGGTATGTAAATATTTTCATTTTTTTCTTTTTCAATTACGGGGACAAGAACGGGAAGAAGCGTATTATCTTCGCTAATGTCATGTTTAATTTCATCTAACAATTTTCTAATTTTTTTAATAAGGTTATCCCACTGTGAGCAAAAAGTGTTAAATTGATAATTTAAATCGGCCAAGAAATCATGCGGTTTGTCGATTAAACTGTAATTAAATAAAACGTCGGCAAATATATTGTGAACAATGCTGTTCGGACTATTTCCCGAATAAAGTCTTTTTACCGCGGGGTGATGACGGTGCGTAATAAAAAAAGGATACGAAACTTCCAAAGCGATATTATAGCATCTCTGTTGATCAATTTGAAAATCCGGCCTTATTCCGTAACGGGGCGCGCATTGCTTGACAATCGAAGCGCTGTATGAGTCCAATGTTTGTATTCTTGCGTGTATAAAATCATCAAGGGCTTTTTGCGCCCTTTGTGCGGGTATTCCGCTTTCCTCCTGCGCGATTTGTGAAAGAAGGGAATATATCCTTTTAAACATTTGGGCGGCTGCTTTCTTTGTAAATGTAAGTGTTAATATTTCATCTACTTTATAACCTTTCTCTGTGAGAAGCCAGGCAAAACGATGGGCAAGAACCATAGTCTTTCCTGAACCGGCTCCCGCCGCAACGACCGCGTTCTCCTCACAGAAAGCGGCTTTTTTTTGTTCTTCATTTAACTGCATAATATTTGTTTTTTCGCTCATCAATGTTTCCCCAAAGAATTATTATTTTCGCGTCCGATAATATAGACTGTCCGGCATATACGCTGATAATCGCATTCGTAACAATCGCTGTTTTCCTGCGGAAAAACCGTAAAATCTCCGGACGATATTTCTTTTGTAAATTGCTCCGTTCTGTTTTTAAATTCATTAAATATTTTCATATAACGTTCACTACTTCGGTTAATTTGCTCCTCTTCTTTAGATGGAATACTTTTATTTGTGTTCTCATCGTGAATCGTTCCGATAATAACTTCCGGTCTTTGATCGATAATACTGTAAAAGAGGGCGGTGTATACTTCGAATTGTTCATTTTTTTCGATTAAAGTAATATACATGGGAAGTTGGAAATCAGTAAGGGGCGTTTCTTCGTCCGCAATGCAATCACAGCGTGCGGGCAAATTTTTTAATTTAAAATCGACAATGACGTATTTATCAGTCCCTTCATGAGTTTCTTTTAAAATACAATCGACAAATCCGTTCATGATATATGTGTCTTCTTCGTATTTATAATTACATTCGCTTCCGGCGACTCTGTATCCTGCAAAAAAAGAAAGGAAGGAAGATAAGCATTTGTCAAGGTGATAGATGTAATCATCTTTTCCAGCGCGTAACAGGCGGGTGGTAAGGGCGCTCATCTGTGGGTAGCCGTCCTGTTTTAATAACGGGAAACAGTCAAAAATTTTATTTATACTTTTTTCAAGCAGGGCGCGGTAAGAGGGTGGGAGAGACAAGCCTAAGTCTGTTTGAAGCGGTCCAAGCAGGGGAGAGTCGTTTTTTAATTCCGTAAAGAAATTATTTAAAATTGCGTGGTAAACAAGACCTGATAAATTTTCGGCCATTAATCTTGTTTCAATTCGCGTATTTTCAATGGCGAAAACATTTTCAAAGAGCCATTTAAAAGAACACTGATAGTATTTTTGAAGCGATGTGGCGGATACGCTGTATTTGCCGGTTTTAGCGTATTTCTCTTTTATAATGTCTTTTATCTTTTCGCCGACAGTCCATTTTCCGTCTGAAGTAATTTTTTTACTGCGGCGTTTTTTCCAATTTGTAAAGCCGTTTATTTGACTCTCATGAAGTTTTTGACTTTTTTCTTCATTTGAAAGTGAAGTATAAAAAGTACTTTCCACATTAAAATGATCCTGCGCAAATTTATCCGCAAACGCCGCGTCTGTCGAATAACACACTCGCGGCTCTGAAGGAGAATTAATTCTTGAATGTGGTATGGCAAAGCCTGAAAAAGTTTGCTCACTGCAAAAGAAGGCTGAAACTTTTATAGAGTTATATTTGTGCATATTTATAAAGCTTAAGGATGCGTCTTCATCGGGAATTCCCAATTCTTCGCGTTTTTTTCTGGGGAGGAAATCAAGGCGCGAATAAACGACGGAAAGGCTTTCCTGTCCCGCGCCAAGTATAATATGGCAGTCAAAAGGAGCAGCCGCCGCTGTTTTGTAAGGAAGAATCGCCACGCCCGTTAATCCCTGTTGGGGAAGATACGGGACTTCATCTAAATATTCGATAAAAAATAAAAAAGGATCCGGCGCTTTTACATCGGGAAAACTTTTTTCAAGCTCCACAAGTTCCATTAGTTCAGAAATACAGCGGGACAGAATAAGGTCGCTTTCCTCACTACATATATCCATGTTAAAAAAATATTCACGAAAAATAAAATACTGCCTGCGAAGTTCATTGAACGATTCACATCTGCGAAAAGTATTCAATCTTTTTTTCAGATCATTAAAAAAATCGCGTACATCCCTGTCAAAATAATGAATTGGGTTATTAAAAGCGTCTTCCCATACGTTGATATATTTTTCCTCTCCGTCAATTTCCTCGACCCATGAATAAAGACAGTTGTTATCTATCCCAAATTGTACAAGTTTTTCTATGGGGAGGGCATTTTTCCATGGAAGAGCCTTGTTCATGATTAGGGAAACAAGCGCGGAAAAGGAAAAATCCTGAGAAACACATTCAAATATGGAGCGGAAAAAGCCGCCAGCCGGATAATCACAGAGAAGTTTGCTTGAACGTTTTACAAATGGGATATTTCTGTTAGTGAACTCACGCAGCACATAGGGTTCGTAATTTTCAGAGTTAGGGATACAAACGGCGATTGAATCCCAGTTTACTCCATGATTTTCATTTAAGGCGCGGATATAAAGCGTGGCTTCTTTTATTTCACTTCGGGAATTGGTATAAAAAAAAGTGTCACTTTTTAAATTATCCGTATTTGACACGCTTATTGTGTTAACATGACGGCTATTAGACAGCAACTCCCTGTATTCGCCGTAATCGGAAAGTGACTCAGGGAAAAAAATAAAAACTTTTTTTCCCTCATCATTAAAAGGCGGAGTTTCCCATGCAGGTTCAAAAAGCGAATGATCATTAAGAAAATGCGCATAACGCCGCATCAGGACAAATAAATCCTTATCATCGCCTTCCATTTTAGACGCGATATTTTCCGCTTGATTGTCTAGAACACTGTCCACAGTTAAGCCTGTAACCTTCTTAAACCACACTCCAAGCTGGGGTAAAACGCCTGTGAGCCAAGGCGTAAATTGAGACGCTTGCCGCGCCCATTCTTCTTTGATTAATGATGAAAAAATAGGCGTTTTTCCCCGCGCCGCCTCTTGCGCGTTCTCGTTGACAAGGTGGCTTACAAAAATTTTTCTAAGTACGGAAGGGACACTCTTTTTATTCTGCACTTTTGACTTAATTGAATTCTGTTTAAAATCATCCCAAGCGATGAATTTATTCATCGCGACTGTTCCCCCGGCAAGACGCAACAGGTGGTCAGCCCAGCCTGAAGCGCTTATATCTGTCGGGAAAACAAACAATGAATTTGAGTTGTTGATGTTTTCAAGAAGGGTTTTTTCAACAGGATTCATGTGTGGGAGAGTGTACAATAATTTAGGATTTTTGTCCAGTAGATGATTTACATTACCGCATGGACAAGAATACTTGACAAAATAATAAAAGATCGCTAAATATATTATGGTGATGACAATGAAAACAATTTTGAAAATATTATTTCTATTTAATGTTTCTATCTTATTTGCGGGCGGTCCCAGTAAACACTTAAATATTATAAATTTAACGGGAGAAGAAATATATTTTACAATTAGGTATAATAAAAATATGATATCTTATATTTGTCAATATCTTGAAAATAAACGAATTACATTATCGCCGGATCAATATGATCCTGCTCCTGACAGCATGATTCTGACTATGCTCGCAAGAGATGATGATATAATGCAAATTATTGAGTATGGCATTATTGAGTTAAATATTTATAATAAAGCCGGCGTAAAAATATTAACTAAGGAAAATTTGTTAGGTGCTTCTATGCCTTTTATATACGATGTAAATTATCGCGATGGCAAAGCAGAAGATTATCCCGGTGAATTGGATTGGACTGGAGGTTATTACTTT
>Ga0268262_10004066_pt1 | contig 15344 bp, 13 predicted proteins | sample TergutNc150P3_FD_190354 | JGI IMG/M metagenome (GOLD analysis project Ga0268262, IMG submission 190354) | Nasutitermes corniger P3 segment gut microbial community from laboratory colony in Florida, USA - Nc150 P3 (SPAdes) (version 2) | ecosystem: Host-associated > Arthropoda: Insects >... | reverse complement strand
TTTTTCTATGTCGAAGGTTATTATAACCGCGAACGGATTCATTCGGTACTTGACTATCTTGCACCTAATGAATATTATTCAAGTAAAGTTGCTTAACTTTGTATACTGCCTGGGGTAAAGTCCATATAAGAACATCTGCTCCCATTTTATCAAAGTCTATTATTGCTTCTTTTATATAATCCCATACATCACCCTCAGTATATAAAGCGACTTTTTTATTACGATAATAAAAAGGATAACATTCTATGTCTTTTTCTTTTTTTTTGTTGTATTTGTTTTCTATTTCCTTATAATGTCTTGGTTCTTTATTATTATTTTTTTTATATAACTCCTCATAAACCATTTTAAGCGTTGATGTTTTTCCAGTATCTTCATCACCTTCCAACATAATTATTTTCATTTTCTTTTTACATTTACATATTAATAAAACAAGCAAAACACCAATGACAAAACCACCTAAAAAAATAATTAAATTTACAATAGACATCTTTCTTTCCCCTATACCAACCCCTGCCGCATTATGGCAGGGGTTGGTCTGTTAATTATCCGATAAATACGCAATTTTACCATAATGGCGAGAAGAGTAGTAATTTTCTCCAACAGCGACAAACTTGTTATTGCCATAGACAATTGCATAGATTGTGTCATCTGATTTTCTGTATGAGCCAAATATGCTGTCCGTTACTGCTGTCCATGTTTCGCCGTCCGGTGAGGTAGCCATTCTACCGTCTTCGCCACCTGCGACAAACTTGCCGTTGGCATAGGCGATTGCAGTAATGCTGCTTGTACCGAATGTGCTGTCTGTTACTGCTGTCCATGTTTCGCCGTCCGATGAGGTAGCCATTCTACCGTCTTCGCCACCTGCGACAAACTTGCCGTTTCCAAAGGCGATCTCGCGGATAAAGCTTGTTCCGAATGTGCTGTCCGTTACTGCTGTCCATGTTACGCCATCCGGTGAGATAGCCATTTTGTCGCTACCGCCGCCTGCGATAAACTTGCCGTTGGCATAGGCGATTGCAGTAATGCTGCTTGTACCGAATGTGCTGTTTGTTACTGCTGTCCATGTTGTGCCGTCCGTTGAAGTCGCCATTTGGCCACTTTGTCCTCCAGCTACAAACTTGTTGTTGCCATAAGCAATGCCCCAGATAGTAGAAGTACCAAACTTGCTGTCCCCAACTGCCGTCCATGTTGTGCCGTCCGATGAATACGCCATTTTGCCGCGATAATTTGCAGCGACAAACGTGCCATTGCCATAGGCGATTGCATTGATAATATCTGGGAATGGTTCGCTTGTGCTGAATGTGGTATCAACTACTGCTGTCCATGTTATGCCGTCCGTTGAAGTCGCCATTTGGCCGTAATCGTTACCTGCGACAAATTTACCTCCGCCATAAGTTATTGAGTAGATGGAGGCGTATTCGATTAAATTGCTACTAACGGCTGTCCAATGCGGTCCAGTTGGAACGGTTACAGTTACGGAGTCACTTGTCTTGCTCTTGTAACCTGCCGCGCTGATCGTTACGGTGTAACTTCCTGCCGCTGTCGGCGTATACTCATTTGGATTAGCCGTTGATGCTGTACCGACATTCGTTGTGCCGTTTTTCCACTGGTAACTCACTGTTTCACTTCCGCTGTATGTGGCGGTTAGTTTAGTTCCGGTGACAACTCCTGTGGACGGGCTGATAATGATTGTTCCCGTCAGGTCTTTGTCGCCGCCGCTGTTATTGTTGTTATTACTGTTATTATCGTTAAAGGTAGGAGATGCGTCATTTTTACACGCGGCAAGAGAGAGTGTGAGTAAAAGCGTTGTTGTCAGAATGAGAAGGATTTTAGTCAGAAAAGACTGGGGGGGGGGGGGGGGGGGGGGGGCAAGGTTTGTTTCTTCATTTTATCGTCCTTTTTCGTCAAAAAAATTGATTTTTGACGAATTTTGCAGTTTTTCCCGGTCTGCGGCTGTAAAACTGCTGTTTTGATGTTGTTATTTGGAAATTTCAGCCTCCAAATAACGTTTTAGCCCGACGGGCATTGTGATTATTTTATGATTTACTGGGTTTTTTGTCAAGAGAATATTTGTAAAGACCCCCGTTTAACAGCTTTACTTGAAAATCTTTCAAAAATAACCTTCATGCAACCTTTTCTTCTGTTTTTATTTGGTCATGCAAATATTCAGGAGCAAAATCAACTCCGTTATCCCAGCACAGAGTGTGCCGCTCAATTTTTATTGCTTTGAATTTGTCTTTATCTATCAATTCTCTAATTATGTCTCTATGGTCTGTCTTTATCTTATTTTGAAAATCTATAACCCCGCTAAGCCCATCATTAAATTCAATATAAATTTTATAGTTTCCCCGTAATTCAATTTTTATAACCCCAAAAGGCATACTCTTTCCTTCAGGCATATTGTTATTATATCAGTTTTACTGAAAAACACAAATGTCATTAAGTCTTTGGCTGTTTCAGGATATACCCTACTTATTCCCCGAAAGATACGTACCCGCGTCAAACGGCTTCATAAGAACGCTCATTGATTCATTCAGGATTATTGTTTTGATTATTTTAGCCGCGTGTTCAGCCGAGTGAACAATCTCAAGGCTGGGACGCTGGGGGAATAAATTTGAACAGCTTACAGTATCGGAAACCAGTACGCGGTTTAAAAGCCCTTCCTGCGACAGAGCTTCCAGCCTCTGCGCCGCGGGCGGCGAAAAAATAGCGTGAACGGCAATTAAATTAATTTCTCCCGGCTTTAAGGGGGCAAGAGCGCGGATAAGCTTTTCAACAGAGCCCGCCGTATCAATCATATCGTCAACAATCCACAGGTTTTTACCCTCCAGCGAATCAGCCGAAAGAATATGAACGGACTCAACCGTATTTTGCTTTGAATAATCGCGCTGTTTATGCGCCACCACAAGCGGAGAACCGAAAGAATTGGCAAATACCCGCGCGAGTTTTTCCCCGCCTGCGTCAACGGAACAAAACGCCCATTTACCGCGCACCTGTTTTTCAAGATACTCGGTATTTTTAATATAGTTATCGCACAGGTGCTTTTGAAGCAATGTCAGAGCGGGAATATCGTCAATCGCGCAAATGGCGGGGTCTACCATAGTTTTAGATTTGTCAGAATGAAGCTGGAATGTAACAATATGCTTTATACCAAGGCTGGAAAGTGTTTTTAGATGTACCCACAAACCTACGGAACTGCGGCGGGTAGTGCGGTCGGAGCGGGAACATGAAATAAAAGGCTCAAAAACAATAATTTTATTAGCCTGAGAGCGCTTTAAAGCGTCAACTGCCTGATACAACTCCATTTTCGCTTCTTCTACGCTAATTCCCGCTTCGTTGCGCGCGCTCGAGGAGAAAAGGACAACATCCTTGCCCCTTATGGACGAATTGACAGTAACTTCCATTTCACCGTCCGCAAAACGCTCTGTTTTTAATAAATCAATACCGTTAATCTGTTTAGCGATTTTGGAAAAACTAAGATATTTTACCAAATGTGTAATTACTTCAGACGCGTAATTATGCATTGAGCGGGTAGCGCAGACAATAAAATCATTCATATTACCTTTTCAGTATCTTTTAATAATTGTTAAATTGCAATATTATTATAAAGGTTGTTCTTATAAAAATACTTTACAAACTTGTAGTATTTTAATAGGGATTATGATATAATGACTTGGTTAGTTACCGAACAAGTCTATTATTCAAGACTAATAAAGTATCGTATATCTGCGCGCCATATACAGGGGAGGAGATTATTATGGCAAAGTCAAATGAGTCAGAAAAAACCAGGGTAAATCCCAACGCTACAAGCGAGGAAAAGGCGAAAGCTCTGGAAGCGGCCCGGCTTCAGATTGAAAAACAATTCGGCGCGGGATCATTAATTAAACTGGGGGCGCATAATGCCGCCGCCGGTATAGAAGTTATTCCTTCGGGTTCAATCCTGCTTGACGAGGCGCTTGGAATTGGCGGTTATCCGCGCGGGCGCATTATCGAAATATTCGGACCGGAATCATCGGGGAAGACAACACTTGCGCTGCACGCTATCGCGGAAGCCCAAAAACTCGGCGGAAACGCCGCTTTTGTGGACGCGGAACACGCACTCGATCCCATTTATGCGAAGAATCTGGGCGTAAACATTGACGAACTGTGGGTTTCTCAGCCTGACAACGGAGAGCAGGCAATGGAAATTACGGAAAGTCTTGTACGCTCAGGCGCGGTGGACGTAATCGTGGTGGATTCAGTAGCGGCTCTTACACCTCAATCGGAAATTGAGGGCGAAATGGGAGACGCTCAAATGGGAGCGCAAGCGCGGCTTATGAGTCAGGCTTTACGAAAACTTACGGCAAACATCGGAAAATCCCGTACAATTCTGATTTTTATCAACCAAATAAGAATGAAAATCGGTGTATTCTTCGGAAACCCCGAAACCACAACCGGCGGCAACGCCCTAAAATTTTATTCGTCATTACGGCTGGAGGTGCGCAAAACGGAAACAATAGAGGTTTCCAAAGACGCCGACGCAATCGGCAACAGGGTGCGGGTCAAGGTTGTAAAAAATAAAGTGGCGCCGCCTTTCAGACGCACAGAGCTTGAATTGATGTTCGGCAAGGGTATTTCCGCAACGGGCAGCCTTTTGGACTGCGCCGTCAAGTATGACATGATAAAAAAGAGCGGGGCGTGGTATTCATACAACGATGAAAAAATAGGGCAGGGCAGGGACAACTGCCGTGAATATCTTGAACAGCATCCCGATTTATTAAAAGAACTGGAAACGAAACTGAGGGTGCAAATATTCCCGGGCAGGGAATTCCTGCAGGCGAAAACCGGTACTGTAAAACAGGATGCTCCAAAAACGGAAGCCGTAAAAAACACCGCGCAGACAAAAGCCGGCGAACCTTCTGCCGGGAAAGCGGAGACAGCGGCAGAAAGCGCTCCTGTTTATGAGACAACGCCGGCGCATCGCGGCAGACCAAAGAAAATCAGCAGCGGAGAAGATGAAGCGTTGTTTTAAATGGAAACCGTACAATGAACACAATGGAAGCAAAGCAGGAAGCGCGCAGTTTTAAACTTGACGAATTTGAAGGACCTCTCGATCTTCTGCTGTTCATGATCCGTAAAAATGAAATAAACATCTACGATATTCCGATTGCCCAAATAACAGATCAGTATATTGAATACCTCCGAAACGCGGAGACCGTAGATATGGAGGATATTACCTCATTCCACGCAATGGCCGCCACCCTGTTGTATATAAAGAGCAGAACCCTTCTTCCCGTAGAAATGGACGATGCGGAAGCAGAAGACCCAAGAGCGGATATTGTTGAACGCCTTATTGAATACCAGAAAATAAAAAAGCTTTCCAGCCTGATGGAAGAAAAAGAAAGGGAAAATGAGTGGGTAATTGAACGGCGCAGGCTTCAGCATAATCTGCCGTTTGAAGATGAAGATATATGGGAAAAAGTTGATATTTGGGATCTTGTTAAAGCTTATTCCTCCCTTAATCTCCCTGCGGAACAGATTATCAACCTTTACGAAGAAGTTTCCGTAAACGAAAAAACCGCGCTTCTTTCCGAATTTCTTGAAAACCGGGGTGAGTGCAGATTTACAGACCTTATTATACGCTCAGGCGCAATGGATGTAGTCTGCGCGTTTTTGGCAGTGCTGGAAGCAGCCAAGCTGCGCCTGATTGTAATCTTTCAAAACCGCCTGTTCGGTGATATTCTGATAAGGTCAAGTTCTTCAAAAGTTTAACGGAGTTTTCAGTGACAAAAAATATTGAAAAAGAAACGGCGCTTGTTGAGGCAATTCTTTATATGGAATGCGATCCTCTTGAAGAAAGCGCTATCGCCCGTATCTGCGGAATTGCAAAGGAAACCGTAATTGCCGCCCTTGAAAATTTAAGCGAACGCTATAAAGCGGCGGACTGCGGCGTAGAACTTTCACGTGTCGGAGGCGGCATAATGATAACCGCAAAACGCGAATACTGGGAAAATCTTAAAGAACGTTACGGTAAAAAGAACGAAGGAAAAATCTCCCGCGCCGCCATGGAAACCCTTGCCATAATCGCGTATTCCCAACCTGTTACGCTTGCGGAAATTGAAAAAAAACGCGGAGTGTCGGCGGACAAAATAATCCGGATGCTTTTAAAGGAAAAAGGGCTTATCCGCGAAGCGGGGAAAAAAGATATTCCCGGGCGGCCTGTTATGTACGGCACTACAAAGGAATTCCTGAAAACATTCGGCCTTAATTCAATAGCGGAGCTTCCGAAACTAAGCGAAGCCGATATGGAAAAATTCGAGCTTCAGGGGGAAAAATATTAGACTGCAGGTTTTTCTTTCCCATGCAGGAATTGCGTCAAGGCGGGCCGCCGAAGATATAATCGCGCAGGGCAGGGTTTCCGTAAACGGTATTACGGTTAGAACACAGGGAAGCAAGGTAAATGACGGAGATACAGTCCTTTTTGACGGAAAAGAGGTAAACCGGGAAAAACGCCGGATTTATCTTGCTCTTAACAAACCTGCCGGTTTCCTTTGTACTTCAAATGATCCGCGTGGACGCCCTATTGCTCTTGATTTACTGCCCCAAAAAGACATAAGGCTTTACAGTGTCGGAAGGCTAGATTCCCTGTCCTGCGGTTTAATTTTTTTCACTAACGACGGGGATTTCGCAAGCCATCTCGGTCATCCGTCCTGCGGGATAGAAAAAGAATACATTGTGGAAGCTACGGGAATAATACCGGATTTGGTTGTCGAAGCGTTTAGTTGCGGAATTACAGTCGAAGGAATATACTACAAAGCAAAAACCGCAGAAAGAACAGGACGAAAAAGCCTTCGTATCGTACTAATCGAAGGAAAAAACCGTGAGATTCGCCGTGTATTTTCTCATTTTCATCTTCATCCGTCATTACTTCGCAGGGTACGCATCGGCCCTGTTCATCTGGGCGATTTGCCTGAAGGAATTTCAAGACCGCTTACGGACGGTGAAATAGCCTCCCTTAGCGGTGTTGAAAGAAAGAAAAGCGCAGGGGAGATAAACACATGATAATCGCGATTGACGGACCTGCAGGATCAGGAAAAAGCACCATTGCCAAATTGATTGCCGAAAAACTTAAATCAAATGACGGAAATGGATTTACCTATGTCAACTCCGGCAATCTTTACAGAACTGTAACACTGCGCTGTTTAAGGGCAAAAATCGATCTTTCTGACAGCGAAAAAGTAACGGAATTGGCGCGAAATTCCAGAATAAACTGGGAAAAAGATCAGGTTTTTCTTGACGGTGAAAATGTTACAGACCTGCTGCATTCTGATGAAATTGACAGGCATTCCGCCCCGCTTTCCGCAATTGTTTCTGTAAGGCACATTATTAACGATATAATCCGTTCCCTTGCAAAAGGCAGGAATATAGTGGTTGAGGGAAGGGACATGACTACCGTTGTCTTTCCGGATACGCCGTACCGGTTTTACCTTGACGCTTGTGCCGATTCAAGGGCAAAAAGGCGTTATGAACAGGGAGTTTCAAATTTAGGCCTAAATGATATTAAAACTGCAATTTTACAGAGAGATGAGATTGACAGGAATAAAGTCGAAGGCAGCCTGAAAATTGCCTTTGGGGTTCATTATTTAGATACATCGGACTTGACCATTATTCAAGTTTATGAGAAATTGATAGAGAAAATAGATAAAATTTTAAGGAAAGAAAAGAAAATGGCTGAAAGGGAAGTGGCATCGGACACGAGTCCGGTAAAAGACGGAGAAAACATTCAAACTCAGTTACAGGAGGAATACCTGAAGAGCCTTGAACAGCTGGAAGAAGGTCAGCTTGTTGAAGGCAGAGTAATACAAGTTACCGCAGATCAGGTATTTATTGACGTTGGTTATAAATCAGAAGGCAAGATTCCTTTATCGGAATTTTCCGAGATTCCGAATATAGGGGATACAGTCCCTGTTATCCTTATTGCAAAGGAAAACAAACACGGCGAAGTTATAGTTTCCAAGCAAAAAGCTGACGCTAAAATTTTCTGGAAAAATTTAAGGCAGGCTTTTGCCGAAAAACATCCGGTCGAAGGAACTGTGGAAAAACAGGTAAAAGGCGGTTTCGATGTCCACTTGGGAGCCGGAGTACATGCGTTCCTTCCGGTCAGTCAGGCGGATATACAGAAAGTCGACAAGTTGGAAAAGATTTTAAATCAAAAGTTTAATTTTTACGTTGAACGTCTTTATTCCGACGGTAAGATCAATATCGTAGTTAACAGGCGTAAGTGCATGGAAGATGAACTTGTGCGCAGGCGCAATGATTTCTTTGAAAATACTCCCATAGGTTCCGATGTTACAGGCACTGTAAAAAGTTTCACCTCATTCGGCGCGTTTATTGACCTTGGAGGTTTTGACGGTCTTCTTCACATAAACGATATGAGCTGGGGGCACGTTACGCGTCCTAAAGACTTTGTAAAAAAAGGACAGGAAATCCGCCTAAAAGTAATTCGTATAGACCGCGAAGAAAAGCGCATCAATCTTTCGCTTAAACATTACACTGACGATCCATGGATACACTTTGAAGAAAAATACCACGTCAATGACATTGTAAAAGGAAAAGTTACCAAGCTTACGGACTTCGGCGCATTCATTGAACTTGAGGAAGGTATCGAAGGTCTTGCCCATATTTCCGAATTTTCGTGGGTAAAGAAAATTCAAAAACCTTCCGACCTGTTAAAGCCAAACGATATTGTTGAATGTATGATCCTCGGTTACGATCTTCAGGCGGGCAGGGTATCGCTCGGGCTTAAACAGGTTCAGGATAATCCCTGGGACAGCGTTGAAGAAAAATTCCCCGTAGGCAAAAGGTTAAAACGCAAAGTAGTAAAAATTACAAATGCAGGCGCGTTTATTGAACTAGACGACGGGCTTGACGGATTCCTGCATATGGATGATATTTCCTGGACTAGGAAGGGAAAAGGACAGAGCGGTCTTTCAGTCGGCAATGAAATTGAAGTAATGATTATATCGGTTGACGCTGAAAACCGTAACATAAAATTGGGTATTAAGCAGCTTTCTGAAGACCCATGGAAAGAATTCCTTGAAAATCACAGAAGCGGGTCTCCTGTAGAAGGAGAGGTTGTTTCAATTACGGATTTCGGAGTATTCCTGCGAATCCCGGGCGGAATAGAAGGACTCATTCACAAGACAAATCTTGTAGAAAACCGTGAAGAAGATACGGATGAAGCCCTTAAAAAAGTCAAGGTCGGAGACAAATTAAAAGCGGTTGTTCTTGAAATACAGAGCGACAAGCAAAAAGTCGCGTTTTCGCTCCGTGATTACCAGAAAAAAATACAGCGCGATGAAATGTCACGTTACATGGTCAGGGAAGAATCGTCTGATTCAACTTATACACTTGGCTCCGTGCTAAAATCGAAAAGCGGCGAAGGGTCGGATTCTGCTTCCTCAACTGACGGATAAAAATCCGTATTTTTAGCGGGGAAGACGGTTTCCTGTCATTGCCAATGGACGAGAAAAACGCGGAACATGGATATCATACATTAATAGCCAAAAGCCCGGTTATTCGGGAAATACTTGACATTATTGAAAAAGCGGCAAAAACGGATTTGTCTGTTCTGCTTTTGGGGGAGAGCGGGGTAGGCAAGGAATTATTTGCCGAACAGGTACATTTGCGCAGCAAGCGGAAGAATTCACCGTTTGTAAGGGTTAATTGCGCGGCAATCCCCGAAGGTTTGCTTGAAAGCGAATTGTTCGGACATATTAAGGGAGCCTTTACAAACGCAATCTCAAAAAGGCAGGGACGTTTTGAAATTGCGGACGGCGGTACAATTTTCTTTGATGAAATAGGCGATTTACCGCTTCCGCTGCAGGCAAAATTACTGCGTGTAATTCAGGAAAAAAAATTTGAAAAAGTAGGTTCTGATGATACAATTACAGTCGATGTGCGAATTGTAGCGGCGACGAATAAAGACCTTGAAAAGCAGGTACAAAACGGGCTTTTCCGCGAAGATTTGTATTACCGCCTTAATGTAATCCCTGTAAATATTCCGCCCTTGCGTAAGCGCAGGGAAGATATTGCCGAATTGGCGCATTTTTTTCTAAAAAGCTTCATGAAAAAAAACAAGAAGCATTTTGAAGGGTTTTCCGAAGACGCGCTTGAAGCAATGCTTTTATATTCATGGCCGGGAAACGTCCGGGAACTTCAAAATTGCATAGAAAGAGCCTGTGTAACAGGGAAAGACAAACTGATAAAAATTGAAAACCTGATGATAAAGCCCTCATCACAGCCGCAATTTATTGATAACGGCTTAATTTACAGCTTTGAAGACCAGAAAACCGTAAAAGGTAAATTAAAAGAAAATAGCGCCAACCGTAATTTAAAAACAGCCGTTAATGCTTTTAAAGCCGGCTTTATCCGCAAGGTTCTGGATGAAAATAACTGGAATCAAACAGATGCATCCAGAGTGCTTGCCATACAGCGCACTTACTTGTCAAGATTAATAAAAGAACTTAAAATTGAGCATTCATCGTTACAATTTAACCAAAAGGAGTGATAATGCAAAACGAAAATGAAAAACAGGACTTTGGAGAAAAGATTAATAATTTTTTTCATAAAAACAGAAAGGGAATAATAATACTCATAAGCGCAATTTTCATCCTGCTTGCGGGCTTAATTGTCTTCCTTTCACTACAGGATGTTTTTAATAAAAAAGCTATCGCCGAAACGGAGAAACTTGACGCCAGGTTTCAGGAACTGCGTTTTTCCGCAAACGATGTAAATTATAACGCCGAAATACAAACGTTTCTTTCGGATATTGAAGCATTTGCCAAAAATAAAAGCGGGTATGGCGCAAGCAAGGCATGGTCAATGTCCGCTCAAATTTATTCAAGCAGGAATGAGTGGCAAAAAGCGGAAGAAGCATGGCTTAAGGCTGCAAAAGCAGGGGACAAAACATATCTTGGACCAATATCGCTTTTTAACGCCGCCGCCGCCGCCGAAGAACAGGGGAAAATCGAACTGGCGATAGAGCTTCTTCAAAAATCCATTGACCACAAATTCGAATTTCCGGCTGCTCCCCGCGCTCAGTTTTCCATAGGAAGGCTTTATGAACAGCTTGGAAATTATCCTGCAGCAATTGAGTCTTACCGTACAGTGATGATTAACTGGCAAAATGTTCCTGTCTGGCAGTATCTTGCCCGCAGCAGGATTATTGCCATTGAGTAAGAATGTTCAAAAAACCGGTTTTAATAGCCAGTGTCGCCTGTATTTTAGTTTTCTTTTCGTGCGGAGTGGAAGAGTATTATTTTCTCCCGCAGGTACAGGAAAACAGAATCAGTTCTTCAATTACAAACGCTATTATTAATATACCGCCAATTCCCGAAGACCCTTATTATTACGCAGTCTACTATGCAATTTTTTACCGTATATATACAAGCGGGATCAACGTTTCTTCTCTGAACGTAAGCGATTTCAGCCAAATAAGCCCCAATCTATTCAGTGATTTTAATTATTTGTCGCCGTTTTCAAATCCTGCAAATACGTCTTCAACCATTTCTGTAAACACCTTTAAAAGCAGGAATTATTTTGAGCTTGAGTTTGAAGGAATAACCGCCTCCAATATGCTGTCAAAAACAGGCGGAACATTAGTTATTAATTTTCCGACAGCCACTGGAGATTTTCCCGACGCGTCAATGAATAGCACAGTCAGTAAACGGTTGCTGCGTTCAGGCGAATTAATTTCTCCCAGACCTGACAATTATTTCCGCAACAGTAATGATTTACGCAATGCTTCAAATCTAACCAATAACGCGGATGTTATAGGTTCAGGCGAAACTTTTTATTCTTATGCCGCAATGTACATTGCGGCAGTAGGGATACATCCTACGAATTTTTCACGTATATACAGTAAACCTACTTTTATCAGCGTTTTCAGACTTCCTGATTTATTCTGACAGTAATAAAAAAACACAGAATTACCCATATATTTTACTAATCATAATGTATATTCTGTCTACTAATATATATAGCGGTTAAATTAACTTGACGGATAAAGAAACCTGAAAACGTCAAAATATGAAGACCATTCATTTGTTCCGCCTATAATATTACGCGCCAATATTTCCCTGCGCCTCAGGGAAAATACAGTTTCACAATCTTTTGAAAGACGCTCCTGCCTGTAGGATTTCTCCTGTTTGGCGTTTACATAATCAATTTTTCCCTCAGCGCTGTAATACGAAAAACCCCATAATAACGATGACAATGAATATTTTTTTAATCCTGTATTAATAAAGAAAACTTCAGCGTTTTCTATGCAAATGCCTTGCGGCAAACATTTGTTTAAATTATTAATAAATAAACACGGCTGTATATTGTCATTAAAATCTACTGATGCAAATTCGCAGTCAGCTTTAATACCCGTAGATAAAGGAGACGGAAATTCGATTTTTATAAGAGGATTAAAACCCTGCGTATATATTACAGGAAAACCAGCTCTTCTTAACGACATAGAAAAAAATTCAATAAGGCTTAAATGTCCGTGGAAAACAGAACTGCCTTTTTTACTGAAACTGAATATAACCCTAAAAATTGAAGAATTATTTTTATTAACAGAAGACGTAACGTTAACCTTACTATTTTCATGGTTAACAATAATTGGCTCGTTTTCTATTATTTTTATATCCTGTTTACAAGTACCGCATTGACTGCACTTTTTTGTGCAAGTTTCCGTATATAGAGATTCATTTGATTTTTCAAATTCTTTTTTTAAATAATCAGGTTTTACATATGAATCAACCGCATTCCATGTCAGGATATTTCTTTCTGACATGATCTCATTTACAAGTTCAAGATTGGATTCAAAAAGATTCTGCCATATATTCCTGTTAATATACTCGTCCCATGCGTCAAGCCTGCTCCCGCCGTAAAAAGCCTGTTCGCATAAAAATCCCGCTCTTTCATCCCCCCTGCTTAAGACGCCTTCAATTTTGGTAATCAGGGTATCCGCAATACTTACTTTATGTCCCATTGGTTTAAGCCTTGAACGAATGTATTCAAGTTTTTTTACAGCCTCATCACTGTCTATCTGTGAAACCCATTGATAAGGAGTATGCGGTTTTGGAATAAATACACCTACATTAATATTAAAATGCATCCTTGATCTCGCGGCGATATCAACGATAAAATCCACAATTTCTTTTTCTTCAAATAAATTTTCAGTATTCTCAAAATTATTTGTTAAAGGAAGCCCGATCATAAAATAAAATTTTGCCCCTTTCCAGCCCCTTTTTTTCGCTTCTTTAAGAATTTCAGCGACTGAATCGCGGGTAACTTCTTTGTTTATGGCAGCCTGCCACATATCGCAGGGTGTTTCAACGGCGAATGTAAGTCCGCTTTTTCTTGTTACAGATATTTTTTCCAAAAGACCAAGCGAAAAACCGGATACTTTAAGGGACGGCATCTGAAATGAAATATGCAGTGATGAAAATCTGCTGTTAAGCTCGTCTAAAAGCTCCGTTATGCCGCAATAATCGCCTGAAGAAAGAGACGAAAGGCTTATTTCCTGCCAGCCTCCCCTTGTAGCCATTTCTTCTGCCTGCGCCATGATACGTTCGCGGCTTTTCTGGCGCATAGGCCTATACCAGAAACCCGCGAAACAAAAACGGCATCCGTTAGGGCATCCGCGCATTATTTCCACAGTGCCGTGATGCTGTATTGTTTTCATGCTCGGAATTGGAAATATATCTGCTTCTGTTTCATCAAACGAAAAGCCCGAAAAAATCGCGCGCGACACTTTTTTCTTTTCCTTAACCCAGACATTCGGATGGGAAGACATTTTTTCAAGCAGCTCTGCCCTGCCCTTCCCGCATGATTTTAAACAGACAAGTTCATTTACCAACTCAAAAAAACCTGCTTCCGCTTCTCCAATCCAGAAAGCGTCAATAAAAGGCGAAAACGGATACGGGTTGGAAACAGCGGGTCCTCCCGCAATAACAACGGGGTCTTTCTCATTTCTTTCGGCACATCTAAGCGGAATGCCTGAAACATCAAGCATTAAAAGAATTCCGTTTAATCCCAGTTCATAACCAAGGGTAAACATCAGCATATCAAGGCAGGAAAAGCTTATACCCGTGTCAAGACCGTACAGGGGAATATTTTTTTCACGTAACAATTTTTCAAAATCCGGAGCCGGAGCAAAAGCGCGGTCGCAGGAAATACCTTTCATTCTGTTTAAGCGGTTGTATAGAATGCGCAGCGCCTGATTTACCATTCCGATTTCATATAAATCGGGAAATGCGATTAATGTGTGAAAGGCGGTGTCGTCTTTTTTTGCCAGAATGCCGAATTCCCCGCCTGTGTAACGGTCAGGTTTTTCCACATTTAAAAGAAGCCCGCCGAATTCTTCTGCCGGATCAATATACCTTAAGGCATGATTGCCCGGCATCAACGGTTGTACCTTCTGACATAAATGCTTAAAACAAGGCCTATGCCAAGCATTGAGGCAATAACGGCAGAACCTCCGTATGACATAAACAGCAGAGGAATGCCTGTTATGGGCATAATACCCATTGTCATTCCCACATTAATGATAAAATGAAAACTGAACATGCCGACAAGCCCTGAGCAGATGTATTTTGCAAAGGGGTCGGTTGTAATTTTCATTGTCGTGATAAGCCGCTGGCATATCAGCAAAAAAAGGACAAATATAATCAATCCGCCGATGAATCCAGTCTCTTCGGAATATATTGAAAAAATAAAATCGGTGCTTTGCTCAGGCAGAAACCTGTAGTGACTCTGCGTCCCTTGCAGATAACCTCTTCCGGTGAGTCCCCCTGCACCTATGGCGGTAATCGACTGGATAATATTCCAGCCCGCTCCCCGGTTGTCGACATTAGGATCAAGAAAAACTATAAGTCTCATAAGCTGGTAATTTTTCAATACAAGACGCGCGGCGTATGACATTCCAAGGGACAGCATTACAATTAACGCCATGTAAGCGATCCAGTAGAAATATTTTTTCTTGTATTTGAGGTACCCAAAAACCGCTATAAAAACAATTAGTATGAAAAAAAACAACGCCATAACAATTATTTTCGGATTTGTAATAACCGCAAGAAAAGGAATTGATTTTCTATATATATACGACTGCCAAAGCGGCAATACCAGGAATATTCCCGTAAGCGCAATAGCAGAAACCATGAAAGATATATAACGCATTGATACGCCCGCCATAAACGTCATTGTTATCAAAATCGCTATATAAACAAGCGCTGTTCCAAGATCAGGCTGAAGCAAAACAATACCCATCGGTACGAAAACAATAAGACAGCTGAAAAAAAAACGTGAAAACA
>Ga0268262_10004065_pt1 | contig 15345 bp, 10 predicted proteins | sample TergutNc150P3_FD_190354 | JGI IMG/M metagenome (GOLD analysis project Ga0268262, IMG submission 190354) | Nasutitermes corniger P3 segment gut microbial community from laboratory colony in Florida, USA - Nc150 P3 (SPAdes) (version 2) | ecosystem: Host-associated > Arthropoda: Insects >... | reverse complement strand
CTTCAAATTTAACTCCATACGTACTCCGGTAAGTGTTCTTGCCGGTATTATTTCATTTTCCGTATGGTTAGATTTTTATTATGAGGCATCAGCCTTGTTACGGTTTGATTTTACGTGAGGCATTGCGAGGGATTGACTAATTTATTGATTTTTGCTAAGTTACAAGAACGCTGGGGGCGTAGTTCAGTTGGTTAGAACGCCTGCCTGTCACGCAGGAGGCCGCGGGTTCGAGTCCCGTTGCTCCCGTATATAGGCTGTCCAAGATTCTTGGGCAGCTTTTTTTGTCCGAACAGGAGTCATTATGAGAAAAACTATATTATTTTCCGTATCTTTAATACTTATAACTCCGTTGTTAATTTCCTGTATTAGCAAAAAACAGACTTTACAGGATAATTCAAGCGAAGAAAAACTTACGTTGCCGGATAATCCAAAACCGTTTAAAGATATATCAGCGGCAGAACTTGTCGCAAATATAAAAATAGGCTGGAATTTAGGGAATACACTTGACGCTCCGAGTGAAACAGCGTGGGGAAATCCCATGACAGATAAATCAAATATTGACGCAATTAAAAATGCGGGCTTTAACGCTGTCAGAATACCTGTGTCATGGAACCGTCATGTTGATTCTCAATACAATATCGACGCCGGTTTTATGAATAGGGTCAAGGAAATTGTTGGTTACGCGATAGAAAATGATCTTTATATTTTATTGAACACCCATCATGACGAAAAGATTTTTAAGTTCCAGAATAAGGACATGGCGGCGTCAAAAGCCGCGTTTAAGAAAATTTGGGAGCAAATTGCGGAACATTTTAAGAACGAAAATGAAAAATTAATATTTGAGGGGCTTAATGAACCGCGTACAGTTCGCAGTCAGGCGGAATGGAACGGAGGTACAGCGGAAGAAAGAGCCAACCTTAATATAATGGAACAAATTTTTGTTGACGCGGTGCGCGCAAGCGGCAGCAACAACAAAAAACGTATTTTGCTGATATCGACTTATGCCGCTTCAGCGGAACAAGTAGCGATGAACGGCGTTAAAATTCCTGATGATCCTTTAAACACCGTTAATAAATTTGCAGTTTCGATTCACGCTTACTCGCCGTATAACTTTGCGTTGAATGAGGGAAACGGAAGGGTTGACACATGGAGCAGGGATAATCCCAGGGATACAGGAGATGTGAAAACTCCGATTGACCGCGCTTATGATACATTTATAAGCAAAGGAATACCTGTCATAATGGGGGAATTCGGAGCGTTAAACAGGGATAATGAAGCCGTACGCGCGCAATGGGCAGAATATTATGTCAGTTACGCCGGATCAAAAAACATACCGTGTTTTTGGTGGGACGACGGCGGTAACTTTAAGCTGCTTAACAGGAGAGATAATTCATTTTATTTTCCTGCTATTAAAGACGCGTTGATTAGAGGAGCGAATTGAATCTCCGCAGGGCGGCGGTACTATTTCCGTAAGCGGCAAGACAATCGGCGCATTGACATAAAAAACCTATAAAAGTAGAATAAGGAACAATCAGACGGGCAGTAGCGCAGTTGGTAGCGCGCTTGGTTCGGGACCAAGAGGTCCCCGGTTCAAATCCGGGTTGCCCGAAGAATAAATAAAAAATATGAAATAAAAAATAAAAAAGCGAACTGAAATATTAATTAAATACTGATATTAGCCGGAGCGTTTCTGTAAAAATTTCAAGGCGAAAGTCTTGCTATAATAAATACGGCGCAGGGATGACATTGCACCGCCGAATAACGGTGCAAGTACATCATTCCTTCGTTTCATTAACTGCCGTAAACTGCGATCATTACGCCTGCGGCAATTGCTGTTCCGATAACTCCGGCGACATTGGGTCCCATTGCATGCATAAGTAGGAAGTTTGATGGATCATATTCCTGTCCGACCTTGTTGGAAACACGGGCGGCCATCGGCACTGCTGAAACGCCTGCGGAACCGATAAGAGGATTAATCTTCTCCTTCAGGAACAGGTTCATTATCTTGGCTACAAGAACGCCTGCGGCTGTCGCGATACAGAAGGCTATCAGTCCCATTAAAACGATTATGAGAGACGATGAATTAAGGAATTTTTCCGGTGTCATCTGGCTTCCTACGCCAAGAGAGAGGAATAATGATACGATATTTAACAGGTCGTTTTGGGTTGTATTTGAAAGCCGGTCTACTACTTTACACTCGCGCAGGAAGTTGCCGAACATTAAACAGCCTATAAGAGGAGCCGCCGCAGGTATGAGCAGTACGGAGAGCGTAAATACAATGATGGGGAAAAGGAATTTTTCTTTTTGCGATACAGACCTTAATTGTTTCATCTTAATAACCCGCTCTTCTTTTGTGGTGAGCAGTTTCATGATTGGCGGCTGTATGATCGGGACAAGCGCCATGTAGGAATATGCCGCGACAGCTACTGTCGCCAGCAGGTGGGGGGCAAGTTTTGACGCAATGTAGATTGTTGTGGGGCCGTCCGCTCCGCCGATGATCGCCGCGGCGCACGCTTCCAGAAGATTAAAATGAACGCCGGGAAGCAGGTTTGCAAGGCTTATAAAAAACAAGGTTCCGAATACGCCGAATTGTGCGGCCGCGCCCAACAGAGCAGTCTTGGGATTGGCAATCAGCGGTCCGAAGTCTGTAAGGGCTCCGATACCGATAAAGATGATAAGCGGGAAGAATTCGTTTCCGACTCCGCTTTCGTAAATAATATGAAGGAAGCCGTGCGGCGCGTTACCCATACCGGCAAGAGGGATATTTACAAAGATTGTACCAAAACCAATAGGGATTAGCAGCAGGGGCTCAAAATCCTTTACAGCTCCAAGGTATACAATAATGAAGCCCACTACTATCATAAGAAATTCCTGCCACCCAAAAACAGGTTTTGTCTCATTTTTACCTGTTGCTTCATCATAATTTGTGGTTTCTTTATTGAACTCATCGTTAAAAAAAGCATAAATGCCTGTTGTTTTAACCAGCTTATCCAAAAAGCTTTTTAATGAGATAAGGGGAATTCCCTGGCTGTTCGGGATAATAGCATCCATATTCCTGAATGACGGCGTTTCACTTGAAGCGGATGTCTGCGCCTGCGCTCTTGGATTAAAAGCGGCGTTTACAACGGAAAAAACAAATGCGCCGCATACAATAAGCAGGCATATTTTGGTTATTAAAACCGGGTCTTTTTTGTTAAGCATATTTCATTCCTTAAAAATTTATGATGATTTACGGTATTCGTTGACTGCGGCTGAAATAGCGGCAGTTACCTGTCCGCTGTCAGAAACAGAATTAAAAGCGGGTTTTGTTCTGTTTGACTGTCCGGAAAAAGCGGTTTTTTCTTTAATAAATTTTCCTGCAAGGGTGATGACAATTACCATTATTACTAAAAACCCGAACACAACTCCCATGCCCAAGAGGGTTAAAATACCGCTTTGCTCCAGCATTTTGACTATATTCATGTAGACTCCTTTAATTTTAAAATTATTATAACAATCTGAAAAATAGCTGTCAATGTCATGCCTAATTTGGTTAAAAACATCATATTTTAACACGCTGTAAATATGACAGTTTCAGTATAGTGTTATTTTAATCCGCAAGCATCTTTTCCAGTTCGTCTACCAGACGGCCGAAAGTGTCGCACGCCGCGTTTACAGGTTCGGGAGAGCTCATGTCCACGCCCGCGGTTTTAAGCGCTTCAACCGGGAAGCGCGAACCGCCGGACTTCAGGAAGGTGAAGTAATCCGCCTTTTCTTTTTCTCCGCCGTTTAAGACACGATCAGCTAAAGCAAGAGCCGCTGAAACTCCCGTTGCGTATTTGTAAACATAAAACGCGCTGTAAAAATGAGGTATGCGCAGTCCTTCAAGGTCGCTTGTATCTTCAAGCGTCATTTCAGAGCCGAAATATTTCTCAAGAAGTTTACGGTATTCCGCGCGCAGAAGATCAACCGTCAGAGGATTGCCGTTTTCCTCATGATCATGGGTTATCTTTTCAAATTCGGCGAACATTGTCTGTCTGTAGAGAGTAGCCAAAAGGTCATCGGCGTGTTTATTGACAAGGTACAGCGTTAAATCCCTGTTATCGGATTTTTTTTCAAGATAACGGAAAAGCAATTCCTCATTGAACGTGCTGGCCACTTCCGCTTCAAAGATCGTGTAATTGTAATGCATAAAAGGATTGCTGCTCGCCGAATACCAAGAGTGCATCGAATGCCCGCCTTCATGGGCAAGGGTAAATACGTCTCTAATTGAATCTTCCTTGTAATTCATCAGGATGTACGGGTCTCCCGTAAAGCTCCCCGCGGAAAAAGCCCCTGACCGTTTCCCCTTGTTTTCGTAACGGTCAGCCCATCTGCCCAAAAGCCCGCCGCGCAGAACGGACACATATTCATCGCCTAACGGCTGAAGGGCGTTACAGACAAGATCAACGGCTTCATTCCAGCTTGTGTTTTTTTTGGCGGCCGGAACAAGGGGCGCGTATACGTCATAATGGCGCAGTTCCCGCAATTTTAGAGCGCGCTTGCGAAGTTTGTAATAACGGTACAGGGAGTCAAGTTTTCCGCTTACAGCGCTGATCAGATTGTCGTAAACTGTTTCGCTGACATTGTCAGGGAAAAGAGAAGCCGCGCGCGCCGATGAATAGCCCCTTATGCGCGCATTGATCACGTCCTGCTTTACCGAACCTGAATACAGGGCGGCAAGCGTTGTTTTATGCGAATTAAAACAATCGTAGAACATTTTATAAGCGTTCTCCCGGAGATTACGGTCGGGGTCTTCCATGAATACGGAAAATGTAGATTGCGTAAGAGGACGTTTTCCTTCATGCGTTTCAACTAAGCCGAAGTCAAAATCTACATTTGTGAGTACCGAGAAAGCGTCACTGACCGCCCCTTCGCCTTCCGAATGTATGGCGATAATTTTTTCTTCTTTATCGCTTAAAATATACGGTCTGTAACGAAGCGTTCTTTGCAAATATATTCTGTAATCGCTGATACGATCATGGGCAAGAAATGATTCCATGTCCTTTTCAGGGATAGCGAGCAATTCAGGGTTTTCCCACGCGGCGGCGGCTCTTGCTTTTGCAAGGACAATCGTAATCTTTCCGGTCATTGTTCTGCCCGCGTTGTCTCCCTCATCTTCGGACTGTCTGAGACCGGCGTAATAAGCAAGGCGTTCACCGAGAATGTTAAGCTCTCGTGAAAAATCAAAATAATCCGCAAGGCTTAATGCGGATTTTCCCAGCGTTCCACGGAAAGAAGGAATCTTTTCCGCCGTTTTTTCAAATTCACAAAGAGCCTTGTTCCACGCTTCATCGTCCGCAAACAATTTCGACAGATCCCATCTGTCTGAAACAGGGATTTCACTGCGCAGCGGAATGCGCTGTTCGTTATCTGACATATTTTACCTCTTGCTTAACGCCGCGACCGCCGCTCCGAACAGGCTTGCCTGTTCCACAGGAGAAATTACATAAGGACGCGGTCTGTTCTTTAATAACATCTGATGAAGCTGAGATTCAAGGGCGCGGCGCATTCCCTTGTAAATCATATAAGTAGTGCCCTCTACCGCTATTCTGACAGGCGAGTACGGTTCATAAATCCTGTTAAGATGCCTGATAGTTGCGGCTAACACGGATGCGGAAAATAATGCGCCGCGTTCCGTAACTATGGAGGTAATGTACTGTACTGTGGCAATCGCGTCGCTTTCATCGGGCGCAAAGAGCGAGCCGAGAGGGCCTTCCGCCATGAGCGGAGCGTGTGTAAATTCATTCAGGTATCTTGTTTCAAGAAACGGTATGGATAAAAACTCGTCTGATTTCCTGAAAATTAGTAATTTATCTTTTACCGCCTGTTTTAAAATGTGCAGGGTTAACGGTCCGAGATACGCGCCGGCAGACGCTTTTTCCAGTAAATATACGCCCGGATTTTTTGTCGTGCTGTCATATTCCCTGTCAAGCTGTCCTCGGTAACGCAGATTAAATCCGCCGGTTTCGCATACTACGATTTGCGGAGAAGAAACCGAATTAAAATTTATTTTTGGAATAACGCTCTCCGGATACGCTGTGTTAAAGCCTGTGCCCAGGATAAAGCCGATTACGGGGCCGGGAGGCGTTCCGAAATCATTACGGGTGCGCACCGTTTCGCCGTCCGGTGAAATTGAAACGACTCCGGAAAGCAGAGTGGCTACAGTATCGTTCAGCATTACAATCGGTCCGTCGTACTTGCAGCCTTTTGCCGCTATAGCCTCCCTTAAACCTCTCCCGATTGCCTTTCCGATCACGTCAGGGGCGTCAATTTCCTTGCTGAACCCAATCAGTATGCCGTCTGAATCGGGAGTTATTTCCATAGGGTATGAAAAAGTAAATCCAATTCCTTCTATTTTTGTATCTTTTAAAAGCGGAATAGCGGCATCGGCAATTGTGTCAAAAAACTGTTTTGCGTTCATTTGCCCCTTTGTTCCGGGCATCGGAGTCTTTGTTGTTCCATGCGCGGCAGCCTCGCCGTTTTCGTTAAATTGCACAAGGCTTGCGCGCAAATTTGTTCCGCCAGCGTCAAGCGCAAGCACTGTTTTTCCGGCAGGAATATTTGTTACGGGAGTAATATAGGAAGGAATCATGGGAAGGCTGGAAGAAGCGCCTGAAAGGCCGCGTTCCATTTCTATTATTACCTCTTTTACAAGAGCATCAGGATTGATGCTGTCATAATGAAAACCGTAGAACCGCGCAAAATCAGAAATTTCATGCCCATTGAATTTCTTCATAATTTTTCACTCCTTGTAATATTTATTATGTTAAGAAAACACCCTTTGTTCAAGATTGAACTGTTTTACCCTTTCTGTCAATTCCACGGCATGGCCGGTACGAAGGTAGTATAGCCACGCCCGGCATTCTTTTTTTGCGGGTAACGCAAACAAAGAAAGAACGGCGTGATAATAACAAGCCATCTGCGCGACATGTTCTCCGGGCGCTTCCCTGGTGTCGGTTTTAAAATCCACAACATGAATGAAATCTCCGTCTTCAAAAAAGAGGTCGATAGTGCCGCCTATAAAAACTTCGCTTCCTTCCGTGTTCTTTATAATGCTCCTGAAAGAAAATTCGGTTTCTCTTAATTTGGAACTTTCGGCGAGTTTCCCCATAGGCGATTCGGTAAAACGGCGGGCCAACTCCATGCCGGCTTCAAGGCAGGTATCCGTTTGCGAAGGGGTTAATGAACCGGAAATATTTACCGGCAGCAAAGGTTCTTTTTTATTTATGACGGCTTCAACGCAAATATGGGCGATTGTTCCAAAACTGCCTGAATTAAATTTTTCGGTATTTTCCCCTTCTGACTGTGAAAATCCGGTTAGAATGGAATCTACCTTTTTAAAAACATCGTCCGCTTTTTTCCCCGAATATGTCCTGTTGATAAAAAAACCCCTGCCGGGCAGAATATCCTCGATACAGCCTTCAACTCCGTCCGTTTCCCTGTTCTGCAATGATACGGGACTTTTATGATTATCATACAGGACAGGAGTATTCATAACTTCAGCATTTTGATAAAACGATTCAGCTTTTGCGATAAATTCATTTATACCGTTTTGGTCGTTTGAAAAACCGCTGTTTTTCGGTTCCTGTTTCTTAAGGTAATCTTCCGTATAAACAGGTATTTCTTCAAGATTAAAAAAACTGTAGGAAGCGGCGCTGTTTCCCGGATTTACCGAAGGAATGTGCCAGACAATCGACGGTAGTAAAAGTCCGAAAAACGTATCGTTGTCAAGGATTGTATCGCCGTTTATACCGCTTTCGTTATCTGCGCATTTTTTTTCTATGTGGTTTTTTAATAATCGGGGAAAATCATCATTAAGGTCCTGTTTTTTCATACTGAGAGAACCTGTTATATACAGTTCATTTTCCGCCCTTGTCGCTGCGACATAAAGAAGCCTGCGCAGTTCCGCGGTTCTTTTTCGCTTTATCTCATCGCTTGCAAGCTGCCAGAAAAAATTACTCCGTTTGCCTGAAACAGGACGGCAGGACGGAGGTACGGGAGAATTGAACGCAAGCCCCGCTTCTTTTGAATAATAAACCGCGCCGTATGAATCTGACCGGCTTTTTTTCCCGCAGCCGCAGAGAAAAACAACCGGAAATTCAAGCCCCTTGCTTTTGTGTATTGTCATCAGATGAACGGCGCCGGGGCGTTCCGCAGGAATTTCAATCTCGGAAAGCTGTCCGCCTGATTCCATGAACGCGCGCATATTATCCGCAAAAGACGCCGCTCCCTGATTTTCAGAATCGGCTTTTGCGGCAAGATGAAAAAGATAGTCGAATAACTCACGGTATACGCCGGTTTGAGGATTCCATTCCGTTTCGTAACGGTAGCCTTCCTTATACCATAACTCGTTAAGCAGCGAACAGATGCTTTCGTTTCCGGCTTTTTTTGAAATTGATAAATATATTTTTTGTCCGTTACGGTATTTTTTTTGATCTTCCATGTCAAGAAACTCAAGGGGTTTATCGTCAAAAGGGAGCGGATTCTCCTTTTCTTCGAGATACGAAGAAAGGCAGACTGCGGTTCCTGAAAGCGAAAGGCCTGCAAACGGAGAGCGAAGCATCTCTGCGTACGATTCGCTGTCCGAAGGATGAACGGCAAGGCGTATGACGGAAAGAATGTCATTCACAAGCCCCCCGTAAAATAAATTGTTTATATCTTCGCTGGCATAGGGAATGTCAAGAAGCCGCAGATGTTTTTCAAAAAGATGCTGGGAGGATCTAGTGCGTAAAAGAACGGCAATATCATTCCCCCGGTATTTTTGTCCGCCTGATTTTGACTTTTCATTAAGCAATTTATGGATTTTTTCCGCGACAAAGCGGGCTTCATTTTCATCGGCGGATAAAAACGTAGTGTCTTCTTCAAGACCCTCATCATCTGCATTTTCTTTGTTGAGTATACATATTGTAAAATTTCCGCCGCCGTCTGTTCCCGCTTCCAGGGGAGTGTATGACGCTTCGTAAGACGGCAGCAGTTTGGACTGCGCAAAAACCGAAGGCGAGGCGTCTTTAACGCTGCCGAAAATTACATTAAATGCGTTTATCAGAGCCGGAGCCGAACGGTAATTTATTTTTAATGAAAGATCGGCGCTTTTAATTTCTTCTTTTAACTTGCGGAAAACTGAAACATCCGCGCCCCTGAAAAAGTATATGGATTGTTTTTCATCGCCTACAAAAAAAAGTTTCCCGGGAGAGAGATCTTCCGGCGGAGGAACGTCCTTATTTATTATATCAGGTTTTTCCGCAAGAAGGAAAAGCAGGTCTTTCTGCAATTCGTTATTATCCTGAAACTCGTCTATCATTATCGCTTTAAAAGATTCTTTTTCGCTTTGCCTTATATCGCCCTGTTCAATGAGTATCGTTCTTGAAAGATTTGCCACATCGCGGAATGTTAAAACTCCTTCCGCTCTTTTTTTATCCAGATAGGTTTTTTGCAATTCCGAAAGCAGCGACATGATTGAAATGTTAAAGCCGGACTGCATACATGAAATGACAAGCGATACAATGGGGTTAAAAAGATTTCTTATTTTTTTTACATTGTCTTTTACGGGATTATCGGAACGTTTTCCTTCTCTCAGGCTAAGGCTGTTTATGGAAGACAGAAAATACAAAAAAGCAGTCAATGTTTCCCTGATCGGAAAAGATTCCGTTTTTTCAATAGCCGATTCGGGAGGAGAAGCAAGCGCCTGATCCAGATATTCACGTATATCGGAATATTCAGGGATTTTAATTTCCCCTTTTTTATATTTTTCCATTACAGGCGCAAGAGACGGCAATAACGCTTCATTTTCGCGAAGAAAAGACTCTGTTTCTTCCATTATTGTTTTAAGTTCATTGCAGTATTTTCCCCATTCGGCGCAAAGAAAATCAAATTGTTTTTTTAAATCGGAAGCAAAGTCCCATTGTTTGTCAATCCGGCTGTAATTGAACAAGGTATCCGCAAAGATGTTACAGGCAATGCCGTTGGGACTGTTAGCTGAATAAAGCATTTTTATTGCCGGATTATTCCTGTTGGCAATTAAAAAGGGATATGACGCTTCAAGCGCCAGATTGCGGCAGCGGTCCTGGTCAACCGAAAAATCGGGGCTTATGCCGTAGCGAAGAGCGCATTGTTTTACAATTGAAGCGCTGTAGGAATCAATCGTTTGTATTCTGGCGTGAGCAAAATCATTTAAAGCCTGGCGCGCCCTTTCCGCTTTTAATCCCGTTTCATTTTCGGCAATTTCCGAAACCAGCGAATAAATCCACCTGAACATTTGAGCTGCGGCTTTTTTTGTAAATGTAAGGGTTAATATTTCATTTACTTTATAACCTTTCTCAGTGAGAAGCCATATAAAACGATTTGCAAGCACCATAGTTTTGCCTGAACCCGCTCCGGCGGCGACAACGGCGTTTTCTGTGCAGTATGCGGCTTTTTTTTGCTCATTGTTTAATTTTGCGCGGCTTGTCTTTATACTCATCAACCTTTCCCCATATTTTTCATATTCTCACGGTCGATTATATAAACCGTTCTGCAAATCCTGTGATATGAGCACTCAAAACAATTGCCGGAATTTGTTTCAAAAACTGACAGATTACCTGTTGATATTTCCCGTGAAAATTGTTCTGTTTTTTTGTTGAATTCATCAAAAATACTGTTATACCATTCACTGCCGCGGATTATTCTGTCTTCTTCTTTTTTTGGAATTACGTTTCCTGTGTTTGTATCACGGATTGATCCTACAAGAACTTCCGTTTTGGATTCCAGAATGTTATAGAATAAAGCGGTGTAGACGGAAAAATTATTGTTTTCTTCCGCAAGAGTTATGTACATCGGAAGCTGGAAATTTGAAAGCCCGTTTTCTTCACCTGTGCAGTCGCTGCGGTTGGGCAAATTTTTTAATTTAAAGTCCACAATAATGTATTTGCCGCTGTCTGTTTCCGAAGCGTCTTTTAATATACAGTCTACAATTCCCTTTAATATGAAAGATTCACCTTCTGCCTGATAAGTAGCTTCGCTTCCCGCTACACTGCATCCCGCAAAATATGAAATAAATTGAGACAGGCAATCTTCAAGATGATGCTGAAAGTCTTTCTTCCCGGCCTGAATAAGCCGGCTTGTAAGCGCGCTCATGTGCGTTTCTTTTCCCTGATTCAGCGAGGGGAAACCGTCAAAAACGGCATCAATACTGCGTTCAAGAAGCCTGACATAAGTTTCGGGTAACGCAAGCCCGTGTTCGGCGTTTACAGGTTCCAAAAGTTTTTCTTCTTTGTTTTTTAATTCAGTAAGAAAATGATTTAAAACTGCGTGATATACAAGACCGGATATATTTTCCGCCATCAGGCTTGTTTTGATCTCCTCATTCTCAAGCGAAAAAACGCGTTCAAAAAGCCATTTTAACGAGCATTGAAAGTACGGCTGCATTGATGATGCGGATATATTTACTTTGCCGTTTTTTATATATTTTAATTTGATAAATTCCCGTAACTTTTCCCCGGCATTCAGTTTCCCGTTAAAACTTAAATCTTTCTTCCTGCGGTTTTTCCATTCGGTAAAACCTTTTATTTGGTTTTCATGCAGCTTTTCAAGTTCACGGCTGCCTGAAAAATGAAGCGAAGAACAAAATAAGTTTTCTATACTGTAATGATCAAGCGAGAATTTATTGCAAAAAGACGGATCTGTCGCATAACGGTCTCTTGGTTCGGAAGGCGAACCTGTTTTTGAATGCGGTATTGTGAAACCGGAAAAAGTCTGCTCGCTGCAAAAGAAGGCGGAATTCTTTACAGAATTGTATTTATGCAGGTTTATAAAAACCTCCGATGCGTCCTCGTCAGGAATGCCAAGCTGTTCACGTTTCTTTTTCGGCAGAAAATCAAGATGAGTGTAAACAGAAGACAAATTTTCCTGATCTGATCCGAGTATTATATGGCAGTCGAACGGAGCCGCCGCCGCTGTTTTGTAGGGAAGGATGGCAACTCCGCTTGTTTTCGGCTGGGCAAGATAGTAAGTTTCGCTTAAATGTTCGGCAAAAAACATAAAAGGGTCAATTGCCGGAGCTTCGGGGAAATCATTTTCCAACTGTACAAGAGTCATCAATTCCGCGATGCAGCGGGATAGAACAAGATCGGCCTCTTCGCCGCATTTTTCCATATCCATGAATTGTTCGCGGAAAATAAAATACTGCCTGCGAAGCTCCGAAAAAGAAACGGCATTGCGCATAGCCTGCAAACGCTGTTTTAAGCGTTCAAAGTATTTTTTTGTTTCAGGATCAATTCCGCCAAGCGGTTTTTTAAACGCGTCTTCCCAGACATTTATACAGCGTTGATCAATACCGTCTTTTTCAATCCATGAATAGAAACAGTTGTTGTTCTTTCCGAATGTAACAAGGTTATTTATGCGGTCAGTATCCTTCCATGGGAGATTTTTGTTCAGAATAAGCGAAACAAACGATGAAAATGAAAAATCCTGTGAAACGCAGTCAAGAACCGAGCGGAAAAGAGAGCCGGCAGGATAATCGGCAAGCGGTTTGCTTACGCGCCTTACAAAAGGAATATTCCTGTTTGTAAATTCCCGTATCACATAGGGTTCGTAATCCCGGGTATCTGCAATGCAAACCGCGATTGAATCCCAGCCTATGCCCTGATTTTCGTGTAACGCGCGGATATAAAGTGCGGCTTCGGTAATTTCCATGCGTGAGTTGGCGTAAAAAAAAGTATCGCAGGGCAGCGTTTCAGCGCCGGCGGCGTCTATTGTTTTTACATGACCGCTTGACGCAAGCAATTCCCTGTACTCGCCGTAATCCGAAAGCGAGCGCGGAAAAAAGATAAAACAGTCAGTTCCCTCCTCGTCAAAAGGCGGCGTTTCCCATGCGGGTTCAAAAAGACCGTGTTTTTCCAGAAATTGCGCATAATGTTTTGCAAGGATAAACATATCCCTTTCATCGTTTTCAAACCGGAATGCTTTAATTTGCGAAGCGGTTTCCTGTTCCGTATCCGCGCCGGAGATTGCTTTTATTGAAAGTCCCGTTGTTTTGGCAAACCACGTACCCAACTGGGGAATTATTTTTGTAAACCATGGGATAAATCCGGACGCTCTGTCCGCCCATTGAATTTTTATCAACGATGAAAATAACGGTTCTTTGCCCAGTTTGCATTTTTCGGCGTTTTCTTTAAGGAGGAGTCCTACAAAAATTTTCCTGAGAGCGGACGGAATGCTCTTTTTATTTTGCACTTTGGATTTTATTGAATTTTGCTTGAAAACATCCCACGCGATGAATTTTTTCATAGCGACAGCGCCGCCGCGAAGCCGGAGCAGATGATCCGCCCACCGTGAAGCCGCTATATCAGTCGGGAAGATAAAACAGGAATTAGGATTGTCTATATTGTTTAAAAGAACTGTCTCGACTGAATTCATGCCTGGATTAATATAACTGATGTTTTAATAAAAATCTACCATAGTGTGCATACATTGTTCCGGCAGACACACAACCGCAAGAAACCGCCGCCAAAGATTCGCTAACGCCTATTTCTGACTCACTTGTGGGGATACTTTCAGGCATAATGATAATTGTCTGAGGAGTATTGACAAATGGATTTTTAATTGTACAATGTACTTATGAATATATTAATAGACGCAAGCGCATTAATGCCGATACTTATTAATGAGACTGAAAAAGAGTATATTGTTAATAAAACAAGAGGTTGTGAATTGTCGGCCCCTTCCATACTCCCTTATGAGATAGGAAACGCTTTGACTCGGTTAAAAAGAAGACAGGTTCTAAATGAGAGACAAATTATAGCAGTATATAATGATTTTAAAAGAATACCATTACGTTTGTTAGAAGTAAATATTGAAAATGCGCTGGAGATTGCCTGTAAGTATTCAATTTATGCTTATGACGCATATTATTTAGAAGCGGCTTACCGCTTACATTTACCTTTACTGACACTTGATATACCGATGATAAAGATCGCTAAAAGTCTAAAGTTAAAAATTATGGGGGAACAAAATGAAAATATATAATTATTCACAGGCACGTCAGAATTTTACAAGCGTCTTAAATACCGCACTAAATGAAGAAGTAGAAATACGGCGAAAAGACGGAAGCAGATTCAAGATTGTTCCTATTGTTGGAGATAAAAAAAAGAAATCCCCGTTGGAGGGGATCAAAGGGATAAAAGCTAATATAACAACGGAGGGCCTGCTTGAGATAATCAGAGAAGGACGTGAAGGGAGAGATTATTTCAAAAAGAAATACCGATAAATCAAGTGATTTTCATGCTCTCCGGCGGTATATCGTCATTTGGATAAATATTGTTTTTGCATTGCCGTCAGCGTGCGAAATGTAAGTTTTTTGGCAATTTCAAATGATTTCTCTATATCAATATTGGGCTTAAATAAACGATAGAAAGCTTGGATTTCCCGGCTAAGTCGGCTTGAGACCGGTTTCTGCGGCTCCGGAACGCCTTAATATTCCCTGCCAAAGCGGCTATGGTCAATGCTCGTTTTTACTACTTGATATTTTCTTCTAACCTGAATTAAATTATAGTTATGAAACAAACGGTAACAATTGAAATTACCGATAATACAGTCTTACCATTGTTACGTAGTTTAGCCTCAATGAGTCTCATAAAGTTTACACCTGAAATACCTTCACAAGATGATCTTATTACCGCCCATCTAAATGAAATCTATAATGAGTTGGATTCATCTCTGGAACCGTGTTATATGCTGGTACAGACAGAAACGCTTGAAAGTGAAGACTGGTAATGATAAAGGGAGAAATTTGGTGGGCTAATCTCCCGACAGACCCGTTGACAAAGCATGATTTATTAAACAAATTTCAATGTTGCCTAAAAATTATATAGTTAAAATAAATGAAAATATGAGCTCCTGAATTTATACTGAGCCTTCCTTCATTTAATACAATTTGGACGACTTTCTCTGCCTTATTTATTAATTTCATTTCGTATATCAATAATTGGTTCTAAATTCCTGATTTTTTTTACAGCGTTAATACAAAAATACACATCATTTTCTTTTGTTTCATATCTGTGCGGATAACGTATATCATTGGCAAATTTATTCAGAAAATCACATTCGGTTTTGATGTTAATAAAATGATTATTTTGCTCAATATAAAATATCTTTAATATTCATATATTACTTTACCTTTTTGAAATATCGTTTTCTCAAATCTGTTCCTTGTTTTTCGTATATTAAAATCACTTTCCGCATTTAAGAGCAAATCAATAAAAAAAATCTTTTTATCGCCTAAGTCGCCGATTATTTTTGCGTAAATTTCAGAGAAATTATTAATATTATCAGGAGTTACAACATAGATAT
>Ga0268262_10004064_pt1 | contig 15351 bp, 14 predicted proteins | sample TergutNc150P3_FD_190354 | JGI IMG/M metagenome (GOLD analysis project Ga0268262, IMG submission 190354) | Nasutitermes corniger P3 segment gut microbial community from laboratory colony in Florida, USA - Nc150 P3 (SPAdes) (version 2) | ecosystem: Host-associated > Arthropoda: Insects >... | reverse complement strand
GAGATTATGAATGCCGGGATTATTGTCCACATTCCCAAATCTTCAATGGACTTGGGGTTTGGCAGCCTTGCCGCTCTTATAAACAGTGCTAAATCGTGTTCGGACGTTTGCCTGAGCATAAATTCGCGAATGGGTTTAATGGCTCTGTCTAGCCCCACTTGGTAGTCTATTTCGTGGGCTAAATATGGCTGAATGGCTTCTTCGTTTACCCTGTTGAATGTTGGTGCCATAACAAAAAAAGTGAGGAATAAACTTAATCCCATAACCATCTGATTAGGTGGTGCGCTTTGCGTTCCAAGAGCCTGCTTGACAAAATTCAAAACTATTGCGATTCTGGTGAAACTTGTAAGCATTATCACAATAGATGGGGCAAGGGAGAGTATGGTTAAAAGAGCCACAAGCTCCAAGGTTACCGAAACATCTTCCACGCTTTGCGCTTTGTCCACGCCAAAAGTGATGCGAGGCAGTGGCATTTCTTGGGCAAAAATAGCTTGTGCTGACATTATTAAAAACGCAAATATAAATATTTTGCCCTTCATCAATTCCCTCCCTCCCTTTTGAATCTTCTCAGCAGGTGGTCTACGGTTGCGGAAAATTGAGCGGAATTTACGGGTTTTGCTTGGTACATCTCCAAAATGTATCTGGCTTCTTCACCCTGTATTTCAGATAGGGTGCGCATATTTTCTGAAGTTGTTCCAACCACCAAAATTCTTTCTGTTCCGGCTTTGATTAAGAGTATATTTTTGCCTGCGCCCAAAAATTTGGAATCCAAAAGCTGGATTGCGGATTGATTGTCATTTGCCGTGGGGCTTTCCACTTTACGGATTTTTTTTGCAAGAATATAGAGCACATATAAAAGTATCAATATAACCAAAAGCCCAATGCTCATGCGAATGGCTACTTTGCTTAAATCTGGTGGTTGGTAGTTATCTGCTATTGGTGCTATGGGTCTGTAATCTCCACCTAAGGCTTGTTTCAAGGCTTCCATTTTATATGCGGCAGCTATGGAATCGGTTTTTGCAGCCGCAGAGAGGGAATCTCTGGAATTGTTAATTGTATCTTGCGAAAACGTCTGAACCCAGGTTCCCCCGATTAGGAGGATTAACAGGATTTTCGAGATAATGTTAAGGCGCATAACTGGAATATAGAAATTACCTCACCACAATTTTTTTAACCGAATATCCCTGCTTAACAATATAAACACCTGCTTTTTGTGGCTTTGTGTTGCCAAGAGGTTCGCCTTTTAGGGAGTAGTATGTTAAGGAATGGCTAGCGGTAAGTCGGGGGTGGTTAATTATCGGTGTTCCGTCTGTGCTTGAACTGCTGAGAGTTGCGTTGCTACTAGAACTATGCTGAATATTGCTGCTAGATGATACTGTGCTGCCAGAACTGTTGCCGCCAGAACTGCTGCCGCCAGAACTGCTGCCGCCAGAACTGTTGCCGCCAGAACTGCTTGGATTATAATTATCCCAATCAGGCATGTCTTCAAGCGTTATAACATAGCTATCGTTCATTATCTTACTCCAGTCGCTCGCAACATTATGTACAGATGAATTTGTGTACTTGCCATACCAAGGCATAAAATAACTCCAACCAGCACCATCTGTTTTAAGATTTTCTGGATACGGTACGGAACCGTTTTCTGAAAGAGCAATCATCTTTTTTGTCCCGAATAATTTTTTCAGTTTTTCAAATTCGCCTATTAAAGATGCGTGATTTTTTTGTTCAGGGTCGTAATAAAAATCCCTACCTATAATGTCAACATAATTTGCGCCTGGGTACCATTCCTCATCTGCGCCTTCGGAATTCCACACCCAAATAAGGTTATTTAAGTTGTGATTAGTTGTGAGCCTATCAAACAATAGCTTATAAAGCAACTTGTATGGTGCCGCACCCTTTGCCCCCCACCAAAACCAGCCGCCAGAGGCTTCATGAAGCGGACGCCACAAAATAGGAACTCCGGCAGTTTGCAGTTCTTTTAAGTAACCTGCTACTATATCTATATCCGCTACTATGGCTTTATATTCGCTTGAATTGATGTTCCACGCTGTGCAACTGGCGTTTGTGCAGGCTTGGGTTAAATCAAAATTAATTTTTGAAGTATAAAAATCCTCTATGTCTTTAGACGGGTCTTTCCAATGCCAGCAGAAGGCAGGTATTCCCTTTCTCTGGTAAAGTTCTTTTGCAAGCGATATTGTTGCACTGGTGTAACTTTTGAACCAACTTTCATCCGATTTCTTCCCAGTACCGTGCATAAAATCAAAACCGACAAGCGCAGGGGTTTTATTGTTGGAACTTTGGCGAATAAACGCAATTTCTTCCTGGTTGTTAAGTGTTACTGCATTGTTGCTGTTATTCAAAACCTTGTCCGTCATAACACCGCTTATTATTTTCTTTTGGAAATTTTCTTGCATAAAAGCAAACATCTTTTTTGTGGCTGCATTCGCATTTGAGTTTGCCAAATTTTTATCCAAATTAAACGGGGTATTTACGTGAGGAACAACGTCTATGTATTGAATATCCACCCAGCCCCAATTTTTGGTTATGGCAATAGTATTGTTTCCAGATTTCAGTGATGCTGTAACAGAAATATCTTGCCACGTGGCGGTTCTTGGGAAAGTTACTGTACCTGCGCTTGTTCCATTTATAACCAAATTTTGCGTTTTTGTATCGCCATAATCTTGTTTATAGTGAATGCTAATATCATACGTTCCAGCCGAAGAAGCATTGACGGAATTGAAGGTCATATCGCCTTCTTTCATCTGCACATAATTTCCGCTGACGGCTGCATTGCCGCTTAGGGCTGCGTTTATAGCCTGGTATTGCACGGCAAAAGCTGGAATGGAAGAAACTAACACAAGAAACAAAAATAGATGTTTCATTTTTACCTCACTACGATTTTTTGAACTGAATGTCCTTGTTTAACAATATAAACACCTGCTTTTTGCGGTTTTGCACTCCCAAGAGGTTCGCCTTTTAGGGAATAGTATGTTTGGGAGTTGCTAGTTGCTAGTGGCAAGTAGTTAGCTATGGGTGTAGTGCCTTCGCTTGAGCTGCTGGGAGTTACATCGCTGCTGGAGCTGCCCGGATTTGTGTCGCCGCTGCTGCTGGATGCTGCTACAACTTGAAAACTGCCGCAGGATATGGCTGGGTTAAATGTCACTTTAGTTCCGCCGCATTCAATGCTGTTTAAGGTGACTATTCTCGTTCCAGTATTCCAAAAACCATGAGCGCCGCCCGGAGAATTCCATCCGGTTACCTCTGAACCGCTACTGAATGAAGCTGTTCCGGCTGCAGTCCCATTTCCGCAAATGACATTTGGCCTTGGGATGCTGCTTCCCGATACGTAACTTTGATTAAGATTATTTACATTGCATGTTACGCTAATGCTGGAACTCGGGTTACCCCATTCGGATTCGGGCACAAGAGAAACCACAGATGTATAAGCCGGTTTTTTATTGCCAGAATCGTCGAACAACAAGGGTTTTTCGGCTTTGCGCCAGGATTGATTGTCTTGGATGCCCCAAATAACAACGGCTGTGACTGCACTGCCGCCTTTGGTGATTATTTCGTTCATTATATTTTTATAGTATGTTGCCTGTATCTGCTCGTTATAATAGGCACTTTCCATACCTGCATCCAATTCCGTCACGTGAATTTCAACGCCTATATCTTTATATTTTTTTACAGCATTGCCATAATCGCTTACGCTCGGAAAAGGGTTTGTACCCTGTCTGATTTCAAGATGAGACTGCATTCCCATTCCGTCCAGAAGATTCTTTTTGTAGAGGGGTTTTACTACTGAATCGGCAATATAATTCATTTTTGCCCCCATATACTCGTTGTAGTCGTTATAGAATAATTTAGTTGTTGCTGGAGCATATTTGCGAGCATAAGTAAAGGCTTTTTCCACAAAAGAATTATTGCCATATACTTGAACCCACATAGATTGACCAGCCTTAACGTCTGAACCGCCTGTTCTTGGCTTGCCAGCATCGCTTACGGCTTCGTTCACAACGTCGTAAGCATATAGGTTCAATTTTGGATAGCTAGTTGTTATGAGTTCAAACATTTTTTTGATATAGCTTTCCATACGTTGGTCCATAACCGCTGGCGTTACCCAATTTCCGCTAGTTTGAAAATTATCCTTGAAAAACCACTCCGGCGTTTGGCTGTGCCACACAAGTGTGTGCCCACGCACGGGAATGTTGTTGTCTTCGCAGAATTTGAGAATGGCTTTTGCGCCGTTTTTTAACTCAACCTTTATATCGGTATTGGTAGAACCGCTTTGAACCAGAGTTTGGTCTGGTTTTAACTCGTTTTCTGGGGTGATGCTATTAAATTCTCTGAGCACTACTTGCTGCATAGTATTCGCCGTGCTTCCGTTCAGTATATTGCCGAACTTGAAGTGGCTTGAATAAATGTCTTTAAGCCCTGTTTGAGCAAAAACAATCTGCGTAGCAATTGTAATCAAAATAAATATTTTAACCTTCATAGCATACACCTCAAATTGTTACCTCAGCACAAACCTAACGCTTTTTATTCCGCGTGTTTTGGCAAAATATATTCCACTCGGCAGGGATAATCTAATCGTTTGCGAACCGGAAACATTCAAACTTGTAACCTTATTCCCTCTCAGGTCAAAAATGTCCACAATAGTTGGGGCATTTGTTTCTATGCGCAAAGTTTTGTTGCTCTGCGTTTGAATGGAGAAATTGGTCACAGGGATACGATTTTTCAAAATGGGGTCTGTGCCGCCGCTAGAGCTACTGGGAGAATCCCCGCCGCTGGATTGGCAAGCAGGTTTTGCTTTAGCTACAATGCCTTTCCAACCGTTATTCTCGTGACTGTTAATTGAGCCTGTTTTTACATAGACATAATAACCGCCGTCTTTTTTTGAATCGGGTTTATCATTGTAAGGGCAATCTGCCCAATCGTCACCACAAGTATTTTCCACACCGTTTATGGCAACGGTTGAGTTTAAAGTTGGTTGGATTACTTCAAAATCTCCGATGTATATGCAATCGCCCGTTGAGGGCATTGAGGTTGAATTGGAATATACGCTTCCATATCCCAAGCCGCCACAGAAACTCGTTTTATATTCTCCGCATTCCTGCGGTTCTGTTCCGCCGCTTGAACTGCTGCTGCCACCAGAATTTGAACTTGGAGTAGCTGTGCCGCCGACAGTCAAAATATTCTTTGTTACGGTCGCCGAGCCATTCGCGCCGCTTTCACTATAAGATTCAACTTTCATCGCTACTTCGTATAAGGGGCCATCCATCAACATACCTACTTTTTTCCATTCTTCAAAGTGTTTGGAAACGGAGATTGTACCGCTTGTCCTGTGTTTGGAAGTACTTTTCGGAACACTGAAATATTGCTTGAAGTTCTTGCCATCTCCAGATATTGAACTCCTACCTATTCTGTCGCATACTCTGAATTCATATTCAATACCGTCAATGGTTGCTGTACCCTTCAGCGTGGATTTAGTATCTCCTCCCAGAGCTGCGTTATAGCTGCCGCGGTCTTGAATAATGTAGTATTCAATTGCCTTGTCAAAAGTTTTATCAGTACCATTTTCATCTTTTGTCGGTATGCTTGATTGCGCGTAAAACGCCCAGCCATATACGCCAAGCATTCTCACATTGTCATTGGAATTCCACGTAGCAGCAAAATCAATGCTTATATTGCCGTAATCAGCTGCGGGTTTGGCAGGGTCACGACCCCCTATGTTCCCACCTGAAGTAGTGGCAAATTTTCTGCCGCAGCGGAAAAGGATATTTTTTGTATTGCTCCACGAGGCGGTGAAGGTTCCGCCCTTGGCGTTTGCGCCAATACCGTTATCTCCATTGACGGTCATAGAAGTGGTACCCTGATTATTTTCGCTCCAAAGCTCACAATCGTAGCCATTGTAAGTCCAGGTAGTACTAGTTGTCTTTGTTTCATCTGCCAGCACCATCGTTGGCACGGCAAAAGTTATTGCGAAGCATAAAGCGATTGGCAGCTTTTTCAAAATGAACCTCCTTTTTATCTCAACATAAATCTGACGCTTTTCTTTCCGTGAACTTTGGCGAAATACACCCCGTTTGGCAGGGATAATTTAATCGTTTGCGAACCGGAAACATTCAAACTTGTAACTTTATTCCCTCTCAGGTCAAAAATTTCCACAACCGAGGGCGAACTTACTTCTATGCGCAAGGTTTTATCGCTTTGCGTTTGAATGGAGAAATGAGTTATGGGAGTGTGACTTTTCAAAATAGGAGTTGCGTAGTTACTGGAAGAAGAAGGCTCCATATATACGCTTGAACTTGAAACCTCTGCTGCTTCGCTGGAACTGCTAGTGTCTGAACTATTTGAGCTAACAACGGAAGATGAAGAAGCCGCCGCACTAGAGCTGCTTGGCTTGGAACTGGAAGAAACCGCCGCGCTGGAGCTGCTTGGCTTGGAACTGGAAGAAGCCGCCGCGCTAGAACTGCTTGGCTTGGAGCTGGAAGAAACCGCCGCACTGGAACTGCTTGGCTGGGAACTGGAAGAAACTGCCGCGCTGGAACTAGATGTGGCTGGGCAGGTAACTTCTTGATACCAGTAACCCTTTTCAATGTTGGTTTCTATTTGACCGCCGCTCCACACCCAGCTTGAAGCGCAAGTGTTTCCATCACCTTCGCTTGATACTTTGCAAACATAGCATTTGTTGTTTGTGTATTTAAAGCAAGCGGTGTATGGGTCTGAGGGAACGGTGTTTGTTGGGTATGTTATCAAAGGAGTTTTGCAGGTTGTTGCCTGAACCTTTGCAGCACTTGAACTGCTTGGGATTGTGCTGCCGCCTGCGGAGCTGCTGGAAGTTCCGCCGCCTGTGGAATTGGAACTTGGAGTTGTGCCGCTGCTGCCCATTCTCATTTTAGCGTAAGAGTAATCAATCCATCCCTCTGTTGTGTAATTGTTATATACACCATACGCACCTACTTCAGCTAAAATCTTTGCCTCGTATAGTTTGCCCATTTTTAGGCCTAATGCATCCCATTTCTTAAAATGTTCCGTTATAGAAATAGTACCGCATTTACGTACTGTTTTGCGTACGCTAAAATATTGGTCAAAATCTTTATTACCTTCTATTGAAGGTTCATTCGTCCTTGAATTTTTATAGATGTCATAAGTGCCACCATCAACGGTAAGCGTTCCTAAAGAACTGCACTTGCCATCGCAAATAGTACCTGTTCCTACTGGGCTATCATCTCCTTGATGCCTATTGCCCCACCAGTCATCAACAATATAAAATTCAACCAATTTTGCGCCGTTTCCAGCCCTTGCCCATCCATAAATGCCAATATAGGAGTAATTATCACCCTGCAATCTACCGCTTCTGGTGTATCTATAGTCCGCAAAAATATCGGAGTATTCAGTAAATAGCTTTCCGCTGCCTGAACCGCTGTTTTCAAATTGATAACCAACTCTGGCTAGATAGTCAAATTTTGTGCCCGGTTCTTTCCAGTCTCCCCTAAACGCGGCCCCGCCACCTTGGTTTGCTCCGTAAACTTTCATTGTAACTTTATTTTTGCTTTGGCTCGCATTATGCCAAAGTTTATATTGATAATCTGTACCAGTAATACTGCCAGAAACCTCGTCAGTAGTAGTTACTGAATATTCAGTCCCTCCAGTTAAAGAAGTAGCGGTACCGCCGCACTCAACCTGCCCAAAAGCCGGCCCAACAAAAGCTATTGCGAAGCATAAAGCGATAGGTAGCTTTTTCATAATGAGCCTCCCAGAACAGAACATATATATAATATATACTCTTTTTACGGAATAAGGACAAAAAATCCAAAGGCATCTCGTAAGTTTCTTGGCACGCTTTTTGCAATAAAGGTTATATGGTCAATGGTCTTTACACGGCACGCAATGGTATGATGCTCCTGCAGGAAATGCTGGACAACACTACCCACAACCTCTCAAATGCGAACACAACCGCCTTCAAAAAATCCCTAATGGCGAGCATTGTCCAGGTTGACATAAGGCGAAATGATGAGCTTAAGCTCCACCAAGACGAAGACCATATAATGTCTGAAAATTACATAGACTACTCGCAGGGTAGTATGATTATGACCGAAAATCCTTTTGATTTGGCTCTTGAAAATTCCGGTTTTTTTGAAATTGAAACAGAAAATGGGGTTCGCTATACTAGAAACGGCAGTTTTACTCGCAACGCAATGGGGCAACTAGTGACCTTGCAAGGCAACAGAGTACTCAGCGATGAAGGGCTTCCCGTAAATTTAGAAGATTCCACGGTTTTCTCCGTTTCAGCAGCCGGAAGGGTTTACGCAGATGGACGGCCAGTAGCTAAACTTTCCATCGTTGACTTTGCGAACAAAAGAGAGGAACTCGGACGCGAAGGCTATAACCTCTATTACTCAAAAAATAACGCAACGCCAGAGCAAGCTGTTAATACCACGATTAAACAGGGCTTTTTGGAAAGCTCAAATGTGAACGTCGTGGATTCAATGGTGGAAATGATAAGATTTTATCGCAACTACGAGGCAAACCAAAAATCCGTTCAGTCCGAAGACGAAACTTTAACCAAAGCCGTGAATGATGTAGGAAGGGTAGGCTAACTCCTGGTATGCTTGGTTCTTATGCTTATGGCAGCCATTATTAAAATTCCAATATAGGCAACTAGTATCACAAAAGGCACATTGCTGTGCCCCTCTACGCACACACCTTCTATTTTCAATTCAAGCTCGGTATTTGGCGTATTTTTCCAACCAGCGAATAATTCCAAGCCAGCCACGATAGAAAACCTCTTTGGATTGTTGGTATTTCTCACTCTTTGCTGCTCAAACCAATAATCCGGGGTGTAAAACTGGTCCATTGGTATATAATAGCGCTTTTTTCCAGTTAATTCCAATTCCTTCATAACCGGTTTCAAGGAACTGCGGTCGCCAGATTTTGTGTGGCCAGGGTCATAAGTTTGCACTGAAACGATTAATTCCTTAAAATTTGCGGAGCTTTGCATATCCAGCACAAGATAATCCATTAAATTCCAGTTCTTTTTTTCATCAAAAGAAAATCCCATTCCACAAGTCCCGGTTTCATATAATAAACTGCACTTAAATGCAAAAGGCTCAATTTCCACAAAAGCCATTCCTCCGGCGGAATCTCCGTAAGGATAAAAATTCATAGAATCCTTTTCAAAGCATTCCACTTTTTTTTCATTGGGGTAAAGAGCAAACACAACAATGCCAGCTATGCCAAGAATCAGCAACAAAGTTCTAAAATATTGGTTTTTCATAGAGATTTCACTTTTGGAGGGCGGCCTCTTTTGCGGTTTTGAATATCGGGTTCTACAGGCTTTGAAGAGGCAGAGCCAAGAGATACCCTTAAAGTTGGATGCTTGGATTTTATGGAAGAATCTACATTCACGTCGCTCAAAGAGAATTTTGTTTTTTCGTTTTTAACAAACAGCGAACCCAAGCTATTTACAACAGCTTGTTTGGGTTTGTCTAATTCTTTCCCTTTTTCTTTTATAGCGGCTCTCTCTTTTTTTCCGGGGCGCTTGCACGGCTTCCATTCCGTTTCCAAATCGCGGATTGTTCTTTTCTCCAATTCCTCAACTGTGGGTGAAAGCAGTTCTGGCGGAATTTCAATGTTCATAATTTTCTCCTGTATCCCCAAGCTGTAGTTCAGGCTCAACTGTTAAACCGTAATACACGTGCTGCTGGAGCTGGTCTTCTATGTAATATAGAGTTCCTCCGCTTGCGGCTCCGCAACCTGCACAAGCTCCGCTATAGCGAATTAAAAGCGTTTTCCCGTCTTTAATGCCCAAGACTTCCAAGCCGCCGCCATCCCCTGCGAGCATATTGCGTACACTATCGTTCAAGCATTCTTCTATCTTTTCAAGTTTTTGAGGCTCGCTCAACGCTTCCCACTGTGCGTCTGCTTCTTCTCTGCCTTTTGCGGTGTGGGCTTTTAGCTTTGCGCTTCCCATAGCGGCTCTTGCCGCAAGTGCAACATTCTTTTTTTCCGGGTAAGCCTCGGTCACCATTGCTGGCAATTTTGCCACGGTTTGAAAATCCGCGTTATCCGGCTTTACATCAAATTTTTCAAATAAATTTTCAAAGGATAAACTTTGAATTTCATTCACCTTTTTGCTCAAAAGCGCCTCGCAGAGAATGTCTGCCAAGGCGGTTAGCACTGGACCGCCGTAGGTGAAAAATTTCGTATCTAAAATTTGTTCTGCATCTGGGTCTATCAAAACGTAAACCTTAAGCGTCCCGGATTTAACATCCACCAAGGCAAGCCCTTTATCGTTTGCCTCCATCTGGAAAATAGCCCCCCGCCGCTTTGGAAAGCGAGCTATTTGTTCAAGGCTTTGGGGAATTTCTGCCTCCGTCATTATCTGGGAGAATATAGAAAAAGTTTGGGAATTATGGCGGTATGTACCAGTGCCTTTTTTGCCAATATGATTGTTTTATTGCAAAATTGAGGAAATTTACTATATTTACCAGCGATGATTGAAGACGACGAAGTCCCCGATAAGGCCAAGGTACAGTACGAGCATTTGAAGCGAGTCAAAGAGCATATGGCCGAAGAAGAAGCGGCTAGGGAGGCCACGCACGTCGTTAAAGGTGAGGATACAAAAAACTATAAAAAATTTAAAGATGGGTACGTTCGTCCCCCAAAAATGGAATTGTCGGACGAGGCGAAACTCAAGGTAACGCGTAGTTATCAGGCTTTAAATGGATTTTTGGGGCTAGCCTGCATTGTTATAACTTTTTTTGTTATCTATAAGTCGCCTATAAATTCATCGGTTTTTGAAAATTTCATCATAGTTTTGAATATTTATCATTCTACCCTGCATTTAGCGATTTTTGAGAATTATTTAGTTGTAGAAATAAATATGGTGTTGCTGGGCTGTGCGTTGGTAGCTGTGAATATCGCTGGGATAATCAGTTTTCAACACAAACACGACAAAATCAGCGATAGAATTAATGCTGGGTTAAGCCCCAAACCCGGACCCAAAAGGGTATCGCGCAAATATCATAGTTTAATCAGATTTATGGCGATTGCTGGTTTGGGCATAATTTTTTTGAGCATCTATTGTTCTACGCAGCATATATCTATTTTAGAAAGTTCCCTCATAATTTTAAGCATCCACGATTCCACGCTACTTTTATCGCTTTTTGAAAGTATCGTCGTAAAAATGAATTTGATATTGCTTGGCTGCACGCTGGCAGCTACGAGCGTAGGGATAATCAGCTATAGGCACAAACACAGCAAAAATCAACAATTATACTAAAGTAAAGAACATAAACATTGTATTTTGGAGTTAATTACCATTTTTGGGATATAAATTGTCAAAATCCAGTGAATTTATGAAGCTATTTACGAATCGGGGTTCAGACAATTTTCTACATTACTCCAAATATGACATTTGGCATTCCTAATTTTATAGGCGATTTGGTGAGGCAGTACTCGCCGTTGCCTGAGTTAGCTTTAGCGATAAATGTGCTTTTGGCGGTGATTGCCGTTTTAGCCGTGGGAATAGGCTCTGCGCCTATTTTGATTTATATGGAACGCAAAGTGTGCGCGCACGTGCAGTGCAGGCTTGGCCCTATGAGGCTCGGCTGGCATGGGGTTTTGCAAACCATTGCAGATGTTACAAAATTGCTCTTCAAAGAGGTCTATTCCCCAAAAGGCGTGGACACAATAGTCTATTATTTAGCGCCTATGATTTCCCTGACCGCACCTTTCTTCACATTGGCTTTAATTCCTTTTGGAGAAAAATGGCAGGTTATAAACCTGAGTTTTGCAGTGCCTGCCATCATAGCCATAAATGGGCTGGGGCTTTTTGCCATCCTTTTGGGGGGCTGGGCATCCAACAACAAGTATTCGCTCCTGAGCGCGTTGAGAAGCGGCGCGCAGATGATAAGCTACGAGATTTCGCTTGCATTAATTATGCTTTTTGTGATTGTGATTTCCGGCAGTGCGTCTCTGAACGATATTGTTGCCGTGCAGAGCGGCACGATTTTGAATTGGTGGATTATAAAAATGCCCGTTTTAGGGCTTGTGGCTTTTTTGATGTTTATGTGCGTGAGCACAGCCGAGCTTAACCGTGCCCCCTTTGACATCGCAGAGGCGGAACAAGAGCTTACAGCCGGTTTCCATACGGAATATACGGGAACGGCTTTTGCAATGTTTTATTTAACCGAATACATAAACATAATAGGAGCTTCCGCGTTAGGGGCAATTTTCTTTTTGGGTGGCTGGCAAGCACCGTTGCTCGGTGTGGAGAGCGTTGATAAAGTTCTTTTGGCAGTGCCGGATTTGGTTTGGATGTTCGCTAAAATTTATTTCTTGATTTGGCTCTATATGATGTTCCGCTGGACTTGGCTAAGGCCGCGGGTTGACCAGCTTATGAGCTTTGAATGGAAATTTTTGCTGCCCTTGAGTTTGATTTTGCTTGGGCTTGGAGCTTTGTTCATAGCTATGGGTTGGATTTTATGATGACTGCTTCCAAATATTTTCACGCCGTTGCAACAGGGCCAATCAGCTTGCTGAAAGGATTGTCCGTTACCCTTAAATACTTTCTCAATCCTAAAAAAATAGTCACCGAGCAATATCCAGAAAACAAAGCCACGCTTAAAATGCACGGGCGTTTCAGAGGCAGGGTAGAGCTTATCCACGATGAGCAGGGCTTGCATTCGTGCACCGCTTGCGGTATATGCGAAAAGGCTTGCCCCAACGCTTCTATAAATGTGCTTTCAACAAAGAGCATAGCTGGCAAAAAAGTTTTGGGTAAATATCTCTACCGTATGGACAGTTGCACCCAATGCGGGCTTTGCGTGGAAAGCTGCCCGTTTGGATGCCTTAAAATGGCACACGATTTTGAAATGTCTTCTACAGACAGGCAGATATTCAATATGGTTTTGAATAAAACAGAAGGGCAGGGTTAAGCCAGCCCGATTTTTTCAAACGCTTTTGCTAACTCATCTCCGAGCGGCTTGGAAACAATGGCATTTGCACCTAGTTGCAGGATTTTACTCTGAGCTTCTGGCGGAAGCTTTGGAGGTACTGCAACAATAATTTTGCAGCGAGATTTAAGTTCGGGTTTATTCCCTAATGCGGTTAAAAATTGAAGACCATTCAAATCCGGGGTTTCCAAATCGTAGATAACAACGCTGAGTTTCTTTGAATTGTTGATTTTTGTGAAAACCTCGTTCCCTTTCTCGGAGACAAATACTGTATTGATGCTTTTTTTCTGCAACCACTGCGGCAAAAATTTTTTTGAAGAAAAGTCTTGCAACGCTCCGTAAAAATCAAAAAGCAGTTTTATCTCCAAACGATGAAGCTCATTCAGAAGTTCCTTCATATCGTTCAATGTGCTTATCTTTTCCAGCGCAGGCATAAATTTATGCACCTCCCTTCATTATTGCCATTTTCTGAAATTCGTTGTTTTCCGATAACGCAAGAGGACCTTTCATATGCGTATTGCTTGTGTAGCGAGAAAATGGCGAAGCGATCACAACATCTGCTTCCAGAATTCCGAGCACTTTTGCCTTTACCGCTTTGTTTTCAAGAACAATTCGGTCAAATTTCGCTACCAGGCCATCGAACTTTTGCCGTTTCTGTATGAGTATTTGCAAATTCGCTATGTCTTGCAAAAGTCTTTTGCCCTCTTCTTCATTTAATGATTCCGCCTTATTCCAGGTTTTGTACCTGTCAAAGATTGCACCCGCTTCAGCTAAAATTATGCCTATTTGCTCCTTTGCTTTTTCTTGGCGGTAATGCGTACGTATGTTTACGACAGTTTTAGTCCCGGTCTCAGAACCCAAACCTCCGCATTCAACGCCTTTAAGCGCTATTGTAACTCCGCCTACCAAAGAACCGCCTACGCGAAGCTCGCCGAGGCAGTTTATTTTTGAATGCAGAACATCTTTTGTTACAAGAACATCGCCATCGGCGGTAACGGTAGCTGAACTGATAAATTTTGCTGCTATATATGAACCAGCGGAAATTTCGGTTTTTTCTTTGCCCTGAATACCGCCTGCGCATTTGATATAACCATTAGCTTTTACTGTTGCGCCGGATATAAATCCGTTTACCACAACGTTTTCTTCCGATATTATTTCAAAGCCTTCCGTGACATTGCCGTGTATAATGACTGTTCCGGGGAACTTTATGTTGCCTGTTGATAAGTTCACATCGCCTTGCAAAACATAAGTTCGGCGTATCATTATAACATCGTCTTGAATGCTTGGAGTTCCGGCGGCGGTAACGCTGATTAAATCGTCTTTTTCTTCTACTCCTTCTCCCAAAAAGAATCTCGCTTTTTCGCCGGGCTTGGCTTTTATTACGCCTCCTCTAACATCCATTCCGTCTTCGCCTTCCGTGGGCGGAACTACAGATGCCAAAACATCGCCAACATTGACCAAAGCGACTTGCATTGAATTTTTGAAATCAATGGAATCTTCTTTGGCGTCAGCTATGAATTGCGGTTTTGCGCTCATATCAACCATATATTCAAGAACACCGTCTTTGCCATCACGTGGCTTTATGCCTTTAGCTATTGTAACCTCTATTGGAGTAGCGCTTGATAATTGCTTCTCAATAATTTTTTCGTCTAATTCCACTTTTATGTTTTCTCTTTTGCAGGCATCAACAACATCTTCAAATGTTGACAAAGCACCATCGGTAACCTGCACCAGCGGGTATAATTTGACTTCCATCAAGTCTTTTGAGACGGCTATTTTGAAACGGTTTACTTTTGAAGCTGGTTGTTTGCTATCAGCTTCAATTTCACTATCAAGCTCGCTATCATCTAAGAGGTTCATTGGGCATTTCCTTCCGTATCATCTTCTATAACTGGTTTTGCGACCATATTTCTGCGGCCGTGCATCATTTTGGAGCGGTCAAACTCCATTCCAGCTTCTTCGTCATTGTTTGCCACAGGGCTAATGGGAGCTGGAGCTAGTGGTGCAAGCTCTTCGGGAGCAGAGCCAAAAGACACAGGAGCTGTGCTTGCAGGCGTGTTAAAGCGAGGTGGCAGCGGGCGGCGGCCTTCTGCCACGTTGGTATCGGCAGCTACGGGGCGCGGTGGAACTGGAACGGGAGTTGGGGCAATAGCCTCGTTTGAAAACACGTCTGGGGCTTTTGCAGCCGGGCGGCGAACCGGTATAGAGCGGTTTTGCTGCTGGTTGTTTTTTTGTCTGTTTTGCGCTAATTGCTGTTGCGGCCTGCCTTGCCTATCGTCTCGTTGAGATTTATTGAAATTTTCCGGAGCTTTTGGAATATCCATTGACTTTCTTTTGAATTCCGAATTGAATTTTTTAACCACAGGAGTGCGAAGGTCTTTGCGCAAGG
>Ga0268262_10004063_pt1 | contig 15354 bp, 13 predicted proteins | sample TergutNc150P3_FD_190354 | JGI IMG/M metagenome (GOLD analysis project Ga0268262, IMG submission 190354) | Nasutitermes corniger P3 segment gut microbial community from laboratory colony in Florida, USA - Nc150 P3 (SPAdes) (version 2) | ecosystem: Host-associated > Arthropoda: Insects >... | reverse complement strand
AATATATTGCACGCCGTCTAAGGCGTGTAGCTGAAACAAATTCAGCAAGTCTGTTTTAGTTGCGTAATATGAGGCTTTTTTGTTTAACATGGCAGTATTTTTGCTCATTAGAAGTATTCTACGTTTTTTGGGGATTTTTGTCAAGACAAATTTTATCCCCTAACCCTGTTTTTTAAGCAAATTTTGCTGAAAAATAACAATTAATGGTAGAATATTAAGCGGTTTAAGAAGGGAATGACGGTATGGAACCTAAACAGAATAAAAACACAGAGTCTTTTAAAGAAAAAAATTAAAATACAATACCGTCATTATTAATATACCAAAAAATCAAACCTGAAATTTTTCATAAATTACCTATATTACTTATAATGGCTACGGAGGAATTTATGAATACCGTCATAAAGAGGACCATAATAATAATTACACTGCTTCTTGTTCCGGCGATTTTTTCTTTTACTGAAGATATTTTAAATGAAGACGATATGCCTTTTAACAAAGTCCAGCGTATAGACTGGAATTTGGCGGAAATAAAAACCAAGTCCGCCATTATCATCATAGACAGGTCTAAAGTGCAAAAGGAGATTTATTCCATCAGGTTTCAGGAAAACAACATACTGCGCGGCAGAGGCGCCGATAACATCTATTTCGCCCCCTATGCCATAAGCGCAAATAATTTACTTTCAATCAGAAGAATTACCAGTACATACATGGTTCCCATTTTTGAAATGGAAACCTTCACGGAGTACGAATATTTCCGTCATCTGGAAAGAGTGTACCGCTGGGAACTTCGCGACTGGAAACTAAAATTGTATACCTTTAATGAAAACAAAGAAGATGTAATTTTGGAATTTACCCCTATCTATAAATAAAGCCTATTCATTGGAATACATGTAATAAAAATAACTTTTCTCTCCTTGAGATTTTTACTTAATCAAGCTATAGTAACTCATGGCACAGACCCGGTTTATCCGCAATTTTTGCATTATCGCGCATATCGATCACGGCAAATCCACGCTTGCCGACCGTCTTATTCAAAAAGCCAATCTTGTAGAGGAGCGCAACTTTCAGGATCAGATACTCGACAATATGGATATTGAGAGGGAACGGGGCATCACCATCAAAAGCCAGGCCGTCACCCTGCCCTACACCGCGAAGGATGGCAACGAGTACATACTCAATTTGGTGGACACGCCAGGACACGTTGATTTTAGTTACGAGGTTAGCCGAGCGATTAATTCCTGCGAAGGCGCCCTTCTCCTTGTGGACGCGACTCAGGGCGTGCAGGCGCAAACTTTGTCCAATATGTACCTTGCGTTGGAACATAATCTTGAGATAGTGCCGGTAATCAACAAGATCGATATGCAGGCGGCTGACATTCCAAGAGTTAAAAAGCAAATTGATAAAGACTTAGGCCTTGATTCGGATACCGCTGTTTTGGTTTCCGCAAGGCAGGGCATCGGGGTAGACGAGCTCTTGGAGGCGATAGTTCAAAGAATACCGGCTCCCTCAGGCAAAACGGATTCCCCGTTACGCGCACTTATTTTTGACTGCCACTACGACCCCTACCGCGGCGTAATAGTACATCTGCGCCTCTTTGACGGAAAAATAAAAAAAGGAATGAAAATCTCATTTATGTCCAGCGGCTCCGTTTACGAAGTGGAAACCGCTGGCGTTTTTAAACTTGCCCTTGTCGAAACGGGCGAGCTTTCCGCAGGGGATGTAGGCTACATAATCGCAAGCATTAAAACGGTAAGCGACGTGCGCGTTGGCGATACCGTAACAGGCGCGGACAATCCCTGCGCAGAAGCCCTACCCGGTTTCCGCGAAGTAAAACCCGTCGTCTTTTCTTCCATCTACCCCGTAGATTCCAATGACTACGAAGAATTACGGGCAAGCATGGAAAAGCTAAAACTTAACGACGCTTCCCTTGTCTACGAAAAAGACTCTTCCGCCGCCTTAGGATTTGGTTTCCGCTGCGGCTTTTTAGGGCTTTTGCACCTTGAGGTTATCCAAGAACGCCTTGAACGCGAATTTGACCAATCGGTAATTTTTACGGCCCCATCCGTTAAATACAAGGTGCATCTTCGCGGCGGCGAGGAAATTATGATTGACAACCCCATTGAGTACCCGGACGAAGGCAAGGTTGACGGCGCAGAAGAGCCGTATATCCGCGCTTCCGTAATTACCCCGACCGATTATCTTGGCAACATAATGACCCTGTGCCTTGAAAAGCGAGGCGTACAAACCAACATGACCTACCTTGATGAAAAGCGCGTGGAGCTAATCTACGACATGCCGCTCTCAGAAGTATTATTCGATTTTTACGACCGCCTGAAAAGCATTTCAAGAGGTTACGCGTCATTTGATTATGATATTTCAGGCTACAAACCGACAGAGCTGGCAAAATTGGACATTCTCCTTAACGGCAAGGCGGTTGACGCGCTTTCCCAGCTTGTTTTCAAGGGCAACGCCTACGACCGCGCGAGAAAAGTTTGCGAAAGGCTAAGCGGCGAAATCCCGCGTCAGCAATTTAAAATCCCCATTCAAGGCGCGATTGGCAGTCACATTATAGCCCGTGAAACCGTCAACGCCCTTCGCAAAGACGTACTTGCCAAATGTTACGGCGGCGACATCACGCGCAAACGCAAACTATTGGAAAAACAAAAAGAAGGCAAAAAACGCATGAAAATGGTAGGCGATGTGGAATTGCCGCAGAGCGCGTTTTTGGCGGTACTAAAGGCTAAGGATGAATAAATAACAATTAACAATGAGCAATGAGCGATTTTATTGTAAGCTATCTAATCATGAAGTTAGACGCTCAGCTTGATTACATTGCTAATTGCTCATTGCTCATTATCCAACCATTTCCCTCACATGAAATTCTTCTTATAGAGCATTTAGTAGTTTCAACATCGGGTCTATTTCTATACGTAGGCGTTTCAGAAACGAAATATCGCTTAACTCCGGACGGCGGCCCCCCGCGTAATCGGGAAAATGCGCCCATAAATAATCACATTCGTCAATTAGAACATTAAGCCGCTCATTATCCGCCGCCGCTTCGCCCGTCAATAAAGCGCGTAACTCCACTAATCGTTCCCTCTCATCTCTGTAAAAGGAAATTAATTCCTCTTCCTTTCCTTCCTCTCTCTGCGCCTCTGCGACTCTGCGCCTCTGCGAGGAAATTTCGGAATAATTTTTAACCAATAAATCCATCGCTACATCAAGTGAGAGCGTTTTAACCCCTAACGGGAGACCTGTGCCTTCAATGTCAAAAATCCGCGAATCGCCGCCGAATTCCCGTTCAAAAAGATCGCGGTAATTTTTCATGGCGGGGCTGGTATAAACTGGAAGCCCTGATTTTGACACGGCGGCGATTGAATACTGGTTATAGGCGGCGGGGTTAAATAATCTTTTAAAACGGTTTTGTAAATTTAAACGGGATATGTGCCCCGGCGTGGAACGGGCATGGTACTTGTCCTGAGTAAAAGAAAAATCAAGACCGGCGCAAATTATTTTTCCACCGGTAAACCGCCGGGCCAGTTCAACCGCGGTAAGGCCCACGGAGCCAAGAGGGGGAATTTCAACCGGAAGAAGCCCCGTATCCTTTAACCGTCCAAAAATTTTTAACCGTGTCCAGGGGGTAAAAAAAAGAAACCTTTCTCCTGAAAGGACGCTTGCGGAAGCCGGAAGCGAAGAAATGTCTATTGCCGCGTTTACATTCCAGCCTTTGCAGGATAAAAAATCGCGAATATTCCAGTGCTGGCTTTCAAGGATTACGGCAAGGTCGGGAATAATATTTCTTTCTTTTAACGCGCCAAGGCATGTGTCTACGCAGATAATTTTAAAAGGACGGTTATCAGGACAGGCAAGAAGATTAGCGTACTTTGATTTTAGGGCGTCAAGGGTTTCATCAAGGGACGGACCGGCGCCAAGGACAAGAACGGGGGCTTCGCCAAAAGACAACTGTGAGGCGGAGGGAAACCGTGTTACAAGGGGAAGATTGCGTAACGCGTTGCGTATGTATAAGCGCCCCATTTTAGCAAGGGTTAGGGCATTACTCCAGTCTACGGCGATTTCGCGGCGAAGCGAGCCGCATAGGGAATCGTAAATTTCTGGAAAAAGCTGCCAGCCGCCCGTGAGCCGTAATATTTCTACGCGGCGGAACGCCCTTGCGCCCCACGCTTCGCGTACAAAAGCGCAAAGATCGCCCGCTTCGCAGATATTTGTTATGCGCAAATTTGGGCGGGACGCAAGAGGGGGATCAATATTTTTTTTTGTTAATTCGTATAATTCGCCGTCCGCTTCAATACAGAGCGCGGCGGAAGCCGGAGCTTCTTTTTCAAGGCGCGAAAGAAAACAGGAAAGGCCGTAGCCGTAAAGGGGCGAAGGGCAAAAATAAAGCGTTCTGTCTTTTACGGGGATTGTACCGGCTATGCGTTCAGCACGTCCTTGCGGATCAACCCCTGAAAGAAGAGTCTTCCCGTTTCGGACAAACGGCAATCCCTGCATGGTACGCTATTCACTGGAGCGAAAAACAGCGAAATAAGTCTCATCAAATTTATCTACCGTCTTCCCGTTATGAAGGAAATACCTCTGTAATGATTGGTCGGCTATATATTGTAAAAATCGCCCTTTATATTCTGACTCTATGGTCTCTTTGGAAGATTCCTCAGCCTCAATCTCTTCGGTTGCAAAAAACACATAAACCTTGCTTCCCTGAACAAGAGGTTCACATGGGGTATTTAAAGGAGTTGAAAAAGTTGTTTTCCAAAAATTTTCATTTTTAGACAACCCTTCAAGATCCTGCCCCTCTAAACCGGTTACGGTGAGGGATTCAATAGCGGTAAAAAGATCGACGCTTCCGTAATTAATCGGAATAGGCCCAAAATTGTCTACGTTAAGGTTTCTCCAGCGGGCCGCATTGACATATCCCGATTCTTTCGATTCGGCAATAAATTCGTTAGCCTGATCAATCGCCCAGTTTTCCATTCGGCCCCTTTCGCGGTTCTTGACGTATTCGCGCACCTTGTCCATTACCGAATAATCATCAAAATTGGCTTGAGTCAGCCAGCTCTCAGCCCTGAAAAAAACCCAGCCGTCGTTGACGGTTATAACGCCGCTCAACTCTCCCCTGCCCAAATTGTAAACCGCTTCCCGATCATCAGTATTGGGAATTTCATCGTCAATCTCATAACAGTACCGGATCCCCATATCCCCGCCCCTGTCGGCATAGTTGTCTTTTGATTGGGCTTTTGCGGCGTCTTCAAATGTGGTGGTTCCGTCTTTTATGGTTTCCAGAATTTTCTTCGCTTCCCTTTCGCTGCTTGATATTGTAATTTTGGATAATTGTATTGAATTAAACATTTTTGAGTTTTCAGCGGCGAATGAAATATATTCGCTATCAGGATAATCATCAACATTAAAAAGAGTAAAATCAAAAGACCTCTGCGGCGACGACATGTTTGCGATAAATTGCGCTTCGGTTTTTGGTATTAAGAGGGTAAAGTAATCGCTAAAAAACATATTCATCGCAATTTCTTCCTGCTGCTGCCTCCATAAAGTGGTACGGGCGGAATCGGTCATTTTATTGTACATGATAATAGAAAAACGCCCGTTATCTTGAAATTGCGGCAATTGCAGGATCTTCTTGTTAACCGCTTTCTCAGACGCCTCATATCCTGATTTTTTTAATATTTGCAGGATGGCGGTATGCGTTACCGCCCCTTCATAAGCCTGCTTCCAGACATAGTAATTGACCCAGCGATCATTGGGATCATACCCCTGGGCGCGGAAATTATTAAAGATTCTTTCATAATATTGAGATAATGTATTTCCAGGCACCCATGAAATAGGAACTTTATCGTAGTACCCAAAGATCAAATCGCCGCCCCTCTTTCCCACATAACGACGGCCTCCCGAAAGGAAGTCGCCGCCGACAAACGTAATAACTACAAGGATCAGAATAATGACAGATCCGATATAAATACCCGGATGTTGCTTGAATTTTTTGGCAATTTCCGAAGAAGAAGAGTCTTTTTCCTTTACCGGAGCCATTTTTTCCTTTTTAGCCATAAAATACCCCTAAAATCATTATGAGTTGATAAGATACCATTTATTACGATTTTTGTCTATAGGCTAAATTATCTTTTTAAATGTATACATTTTTTTCATATTCATGACGGTCAGAGGGAAAATTTTTCTCTACGTCAGATGTTAATCCCTCATCTGTTCTATCGTATTGATATTAAGCCCTGTAATTTTTTGTATTATTTCGACAGAAAGCCCTTCCTTAAGGGCGTTGTGCGCGATTACTTCACGCTCTATATCGCGGCCTTGACACAAACCTTCCTCGCGGGCCTCTTCCTGCCAAACCTCTTTCGCGGTATACCAGTCCCATTCCGTCGTATGCATACTCATTACCCCCTTTGCGTGTTTCTCCATTACTCTTTAATATACCATATTTTCGGCAATAATGCACAATTTTGCTTAACCGAAACGGGAGATATTTTGTAAAAATTCTTTATAAATTTTTCATTTTCGGTCAAGCAAAATGGCACTTTCACGCCATATATAGGCGGAGGAAAAAATATGAAAAAATGCTTTTTGTTGGTTGGAGCCTGTATTTTGATGGGCTCCTGTTCTACCCCGGAAACGCCCACTGCGGCGCAAATGCTGGGGGGCAGTTCATCCGCGCTGGTTTACATGAACTGCCGGGCGGTGTCTCAGGAAGAGGTCGAATTTACCTTTTCGCGGCCTGTGACAATCAAATATATCAATTTCGAGCCGAAACTTGAAGTTGATTCGGTGGAAAACGGCAGTACCGTAAAGGTTAAGCTGAAAGAAAAATCAGGATCAGGGAAACTTATAACTACCGACATACTGGCGGAAGATGAGAAGAAAAATACCATTAACGTGCTTGTCTCGTTCCGCACCAGAAACGACAGAATGCCGGATTTGGTTATTAACGAAGTTTGTACCGAATCCGCCAGCGCAGCCGCGGGAAAAAAAGAAGAGTTTATAGAGTTTAAAACAAAAACGGCTGGTAATTTGGGCGCGATGAGGGTGGTTATCAACAGTAATTCAACTGCCGCTAAACAAACTATTTATGAGTTCTCGCCCGTCGAAGTCAAAAAAGACGAGTATGTCGTGCTTCATCTGCGCACGTATAATTTGGCAAGCAAGGATGAATACGCAAACGCCCTTGATGAATCGGTCGGTATAAACGCCTCTCCCACAGCGCGGGATTTTTGGATTCCGGGAGAGACAAAATTACTGCATAAAACCGCCATGATTTATGTTTTGAATCAGGACGACAGGGTGATTGACGCGGTAATGCTGTCTGACAATCAGGACAGTTGGTGGTCAAAAGATTATTTTGCGGAAACCGCGGAATTTCTTTTTGACGCGGGAGCGTGGAAATCTCCTGATGGAAGCGCATGCGGTCCTAAGGACGCGGTTGCAAGCGGCAAGGCGACCAATACCAGAACAATCTGCCGCGACGAAACCGTTGTAAAGAAAACAGGCACGGCAAAAGAATGGTATGTCACGGACACAAGCTGCGCTACGCCGGGAAAACCAAACAATACAAAAAGGTACTCAAAGTAAGTTTTTAAACAGGGAAACAATATCGTGTTTGGGGGCGGCTCCGGTTTTCTGGGCCGCCATTTCCCCACGATTATATAGAATAAGCGTGGGAATGGAAACAATCCCATGTTTATCCGCAAGATCGGCGTTTTCGTCAATATTGACTTTACCTACTTTTACGCGGCCTTCGTATTCACCTGCGATTTGATCAATTACAGGACTGAGCATTTTACACGGACCGCACCAGGGCGCCCAGAAATCAATCAGTACCGGAACCGGCGATCCCAATACCTCGGACTCAAAATTATCAACCGTAATGGCAAGACTCATTTTCCTCTCTCCCCGTATATTTTGTCCTGTAATCGGTTTTTTTTCAAGTGGGAAATTAATTAAAAATAAATTAAATTTTTTTGCTTTTTTTTATTGACATAAATTTAAAAAAGTGCCATGATCCGATATGGAAGCTAATAATAATTTTAAAGAAGGCTTGTCTTACGATGACGTCCTTCTCCTGCCGGGATATTCGGAAATTCTTCCGAAAGAATGTGATGTAAAAACCGTACTTTGCGACGGAATTAATCTTAATGTGCCAATTATCTCCGCCGCTATGGATACCGTTACTGAAGAAAAACTCGCCATAGCCATCGCGCTTGAGGGAGGAGCCGGAGTCATTCACCGCAATCTGCCCCCTGAAGAACAGGCGCGTCATGTGGCGAGCGTAAAACGGTTTTTAAATTGGATAATCGAATCGCCAGTAACAGTCCCCGTAGACGCTCATGTGCGCGATGTAAAAACACTGATCAAAACTTTCGGCGTATCAGGCCTGCCTGTCGTGGACGGCGATGGAAAATTAAAAGGCATAATCACTAACCGCGACCTGCGTTTTTGCCGCGACGATTCCCTGCCCGTTGTCAGAGTGATGACTGAAAAAGTGATCTTTGTCACAGGGGAGCTGACCGCCGAAAAAGCGCGCGATAAATTTTTTGAGCACAGAATTGAAAAACTTCCCGTCGTAGACGACAAAGGAAAACTGACGGGACTTATAACCGTAACGGATATGGAAAAACATGAAAATTTCCCAAACGCGGCGACTGACAAATCAGGCAGGCTCATTGTAGGCGCGGCGATTTCTCCGCAGGATTTCAGCGTGCGCCTGCCGCTGTTAATAAAAGCAAAGGTTGATTTTGTCGTTGTTGATACGGCGCACGGCGATTCAAAAAATGTAATGGAAGCGATAAGTCAAATTAAAAAAGACTACAATATACCGATCATCGGCGGAAATGTGGCGACTAAAGAAGGGACAAAAAATTTAATAGCAGCCGGGGCGGACGCGGTAAAAGTAGGCATAGGACCGGGATCCATCTGCACGACGCGGGTTGTCGCGGGAATTGGCGTTCCGCAGTTTACCGCGGTTATGGATTGCGCCGAAGAAGCATCAAAAACAAAAACTCCGATAATCGCGGACGGCGGCATTAAATTTTCAGGGGACATTACAAAGGCGATAGGTGCCGGAGCGGGGGTTGTGATGATTGGCAACCTTTTCGCGGGGTTAAAGGAAGCGCCGGGAAACGAAATCATTTTTGACGGAAGGATTTACAAAGAATACCGGGGAATGGGAAGCATGGGCGCGATAGCGGACGGCTCCGGAGACCGTTATCAAATTGGCAAGGATGAAGAACCCGTGCCGGAGGGAATTGAAGGGCGCGTCCCCTACAAGGGAGAGCTTCGCACTTACATGAACCAGCTTATCGCGGGGTTACGAAAAGGCATGGGTTACTGCGGATGTAAAAGCATTGCGGAACTTAATGGGTATAGAAAGTTTGTAAAAATAACCGCGGCGGGCTTAAGGGAAAGCCATCCGCATACCATTACAATAACACAGGAAGCGCCAAATTACTCACGATCTTGATTATTGGTACAAAAAAATCTGCACCCAGGATTTTATAAAAGACGATCCTGTTCAGTTTCCGCGCCGTTTTAAAAAACGCGAAGACATAGAAATAGCCGCGTTTTTGTCAGCCGCAATCGCATGGGGACGGCGCGATCTTATCCTCCGCTCAGCGGAAAAAATGTTCGCGTTAATGGATTTTAGCCCGTATAACTTTGTTTCTTCGGACGGTTATAAAAAATTAAAGGATAAAAATATCCACCGTACTTTTTTTGAAAACGATTTAAAATATTTTTGCAGGGGCTTTAAATATATATTCGATAAATACGGAAATCTGGAAAACTTATTTTTGGCGCAGAATGAAAAGAGCGGCTCAAGCCGGGGAGAAAAACATTCCCCCTTACAATGCGACGTATGGAAAGGTTTTTATTTATTTCGCGAAGAGATGGCGAAGGCCAACAAGGGGGAGTACTCAATACACGTCTCCAACGCGGGAAAGGAAGACGAAAACGGCTCCGCATGCAAAAAGCTCAATCTTGCCCTGCGCTGGCTTGTGCGCGAAGGGCCGGTAGACTTAGGTTTATGGAAAAAAATTAAACCTTGCGCCCTATACATTCCGCTTGACGTACACGTCGCACGGACGGCGAGAAAGATGGGTCTTCTGGATCGCAAATCCAATGATAAAAAAGCCGTTGTTATACTGACTGAAAAATTACGGGAGTACTGCCCGGAGGATCCGGTTAAGTATGACTTTGCGCTGTTTGGCGCTGGGTTGAATTCTTCTCGTACTTCGTAACATCTAATTTTTAAGAATTTTTACCACGAACCAAAACGAACCAGCACAAACAACGACAAGATATGGACTAAAAGTTCGTGATGGTTTCGTGGTTCGTGGTAAATTCTTTTTACTACCGCTCGCCTAACAGCGATTTAATTTCCTGAATATCGCTTATTAATTTGCTGCGCGTTAATTTTTGAAAACGCATGGGAAGCATTTCTTTTGAGGTACATTCAAGGACGGCGACAAGGTTTTGCAATTCTACCTCGTAGGGATGGTCAGCCGGAATAAAGTCGCTCATCGCTTCTTCCATGTCTTCGCGTTTTACATAAACGCGGTCCGCCATCGCGGCGGCTAATTTTGCGCGGATAAGAACCGCTTCCAGGTCGGCGCCTGAATATTCGTAATCAAATCTTTTAAAAAGATCGGCAATTGAAAAATTGCGGATGTCCAAATCAAGTTTGCGCACCAATGTGTTAAAAAGGTCTTCCCTATCTTTTTTTGTTTCAGGATAAAATAGGGCAAGATGCTCTTCGGCGCGTCCCTGTCTTTTAAGGTCAATCGGTATCAGGTCGGGGCGGCATGTGATTAAAAACCAGATAATTTTGCCGCGGTATTCCGTATTGCCCATGAAAGAGGCTATTTGCGCAAACACGCGGTTGCTTGTGCCTGAATCCCCTTCCTGGGAGCGGTCGCCCAAAAAAGCGTCAGCCTCGTCTATCATCACTCCCACGGGGGCCATCGCCACAAGGATATTCAAAACTCTTTCAAGATTTGATTCAGTCTCGCCCTGCCACTTGGTTCTGAAATTGCGGAACTTCACCATTGGGATTCCAATCTCGCCGGCGAAGGCGCTAACCATAAAACTTTTACCGGTTCCTACGGGACCTGCAATTAAATACCCCATCGGCAATACGTCGGGGCGACCCTTCTTAATCGCCTTCGCCGCGTTCTTAAACCGTTTCTTTACAAAGTCATGCCCCGACACATGGGAAAGATCATAAGACGTTTCCATAAATTCCAGAAGGCCGCCGGCTCCGTTCTCAATTATTTCTTTTTTCTTTTGCCGCATGAATTCGAGCGAAATGGGTTTTTCATTCTCAAAACTTTCCGCGGCAAGACGGTACAAGTTCATCAGATTAAGGCCGGACGTTATCGACGCGAGTCTTTCAGGAGATAATCCGCGTTCAAGCAGGAGTTTTCCTTTTTCTTCTTCAGAGCGGAGAAAACTTTCCCTGATTTTCGCGCCCGGAAACGGAACGCTGATCTTTACAATAGCCGGAGAACTTGTAAGACGCGAAGAAATATCGGAAAGATTTTCAGTCAGCAGAATAATTGAAATATCGCCTTTAATAAACTTGGGATCGGTAGCCCAGCGGTTAAACGTAACCATACAGTACCTGTCCCTGTCCGATAAACGGATTAAATCCCCGGCGGGGACAATATGCTCTGCAAAATCAACTATTAAAACCTTGCGCCCTTTAATCCGCTTTTCTTCCGGTACCTGAGAGAGAAAATATTTTTCAAGATACGGAAAACACCGCTCAGGATCATTTGAAACAAAATCGCCTGAGTCAAAATCGGGGCTTGCTGCAAACTGCGGTGCGGCGGCAAGATAATTTTTTTCCATGTGCGGCTCACAAAATGTCAGCCCCCTGGAACTGTCATAGAACGCGATTATTTCCTTGTTGCCGAATAAAATTTCAGAGATGTAATCCTGCACTCTTGTAAATGTAAACTCGCCTTCATTTTTTTCGTGGGGAAGAAAATCCCTAATATTGCCGTGTAAAATATATACGTTTGCGGTTTTAGAGCGGTATTTATTCGCAAGTTCCTCAGCCCAGGCGGGCAGAACTTTTATAATATCATCGTAATTATATATATATTGATCGGACATCGTCCCTCCCCCAATATATATTTTACAAAACCTTTACCTTTTTGGCAATAAATGAGACATATATTCCAATAGTAAATTCTTGTATTCTTCGTTAATTTTACGTTCAGCCGTCATATAAGCGCGGTTTTCAGCTTCAGAAATAGTGGAATGACCTTCCCGGCTGTTAAAATTGTAGGGCAATAATACCGATTTATCGCTTGTATCGGTAAAATTCGCGCTCAATTCTATACGGGCGTATTTATTGGGATTGTTGGGGAAATCCACAGGGGAGACCGTAATATCAACATTAAGACTATAACGCGAATTAGTTCCGCCGGTTCTGAAACCAATATCCGAAAACGCTTTGGCAAACGCGCCTTGAATCCTTCCGGCCTTATCGTTCTTTACCGTAATTCCCACAGGAATCGCCTTGGTTATATTCTGCGCTTCAAGGCGGTAATTATCCCCTCTTATAAGTCCCGCGGGAAGAGGAGAACCTATTACCTGCAGAACGTTCCCGTAGGTAATATTGATGTCAGCCACTATTGCCGCAAATTGATACCGCGAATATCCTTCAAGGGAATTTTTTTCCGTCTGACTCATACTGATAAGGTTATCAATTACATTTTGATTCGCTTTTATCATTTCATTGTACAGTTGGGCGGTTCTTGCTTTTTCCATAACGGCGACGGCATAATAGGTGCCCTTTGAATCAAACCAGACTTCTTTTATTTCCGCTCCGACAAGAGTGTCCATTGAAGATGAAGTTTTAATTGTATTTTGCATGGCGATGTTATCAGTCCAGCCCGTAGTAACGCCGTTTCTGGTCGCTTCCTGATAAGTATTGGTAATCGTTTGATCCGCCTTTATAGACTGGCCAAAAATCGCGGTAAGGTTGGCAAGCGCGTTTTTTTCCGCCATATCGCGGTTTGACGCATTGCCGGAAGCCGCGACATACTGCGATCTTTTAAATACGGCATCAACGGAATCGACCCACGCAGGTTTTGTCCTGCTGTTATTTATGGACGTTTGCTGTTTTTGCTGTGTTGACGACGAAGCGCCGCCCTGCCCGCCTGACGGCTGTGAAGGCGCGCTTGGCGCGTCCGTCGGGCGCCCCCCAACCTGTTCATCAAGCCTTCCCAACGCATCCCGCGCCGCGGCCTGGGCGTCAGCCGATGAAGCGCCGGAATTAGGCGAACTTCCGCAAGCGCATAACGCCAGCATTAATAAACAAGACAAAAAACTGACAAATTTCAATTTAAACATAAATTAATTCTCCAATAAAAAAATATATATTAACCTGACTTTTTGGCGATTGCCAAAGTCCATACGGATTTTTCTTTAGGATCAATCCACGTATCAAGCGCGTAAAAACAATCTAACGCGCCAAAAGAGTAAAGCATGTTATCATTGGAAGTTTTATATCCAAATAAACTGCCCGTACTATGATAGAACAAGTCGCCGCTATGCGCGGACGTATTAACATTTCTGATAATCGCAAATACGGCGTTATACCATGAATTGGTAAAAGTATCGGTTATTGACGAATAACGGCCTGAGAAACCGACGCCAACCTCATAACCGTCAATTTCATTTGGGGGATTGTCAATCCAATCCGGTTTTCTGTCGGCTCCGGTATACTTTGGATTGAAATTGACGGCACTGGGCAGTGAGGACGGGTAAACGGTACGAACAAAAAAAGAATTTTCAATTTCCATCGTATCCGTATCGGCGTTATATTGGAGCGCGTCCACATAATTTTTTGACCGTTCCTTGTCCGCAAACAGCCGCGTGCTGGTGTTATACGAATAGTCAAACGCCCCGGAACCGATATTGTTATTAACGACATATTCGCCGGAAACATGGTAAAATACGGCGACCCTTTGCGCCGCGTCTTCAAGGGCGAGTTTTAAAGTTTCATCGGGATTGGATCTTTTTCCGGCAACCCCGATAAAAACAAGATCGCCATTTGACGGAAAAGAAGAAAAAAAAGAGGGGGACGATTTTTTCGCAAAACGCTCCGACAAGCCTGCGGGAAAAGTTGAACAGGTTGAAAAAACAAACAGACACAATAACAAATAAAATATATTATATTTTTTCAACGTCATACATTCCCTTATAAATTAACACCCTCATCATAAAATGACGAGGGTGCCGTTTTTCCCGCTTATAATTAAAATTAGTTGTCCACCACCACAGGTTTTTCTTGTTTGGCAAGTTGGGCGTCCATCATCTGAAGCGCCTGCTGCGCCTTAAATTGGGCGTATGCCGCCTCTTCATTTCCAATAATGCTTGCCACTTGCTTTTTTGCGTCAGATTTTTTCATTTCCACCAGGAACCACCAAGTGCCGTCTTTTCCCTGCCAGCGTTGAATTGGACGGGCCCCGGAAACGTCCATATTGGTAATTTGGCGGCTTACGTCTTCCTGCAGGGAAGAATTAGCCTGATTTTTCGCATTACCGGCATCAAGGTTATAATCCGTGAACATGGCCTGCACCTTGGTCTGAAGCTGGCGGGCAATGGCGACCCTTGCGCGGGCTTCCGCCGTAGTCATTGACATTGACGGAGACGATTGTTTTGCGCTCCCGATTCCCCAGATAACGTCCTCAGGCGGCATATCGTTCAACCAGGGCGGCACATCAGACGCCGCTCCCGCCGCAGGTGCCTTTGAAGCGCATGACATCAAGGCAAAAGCCACAGATAAGACCAAAAGAATTAAACTAATTTTCTTCATTCTAAAACTCCTCGTGTTTTTTTTGTAAAGACATACGTCTTTATTGGCAATATATCGCAAACTGCGATTTTATTCAAGTATTTTATGTATTATATTAATACATAAAAACAAAACAACCCCCAGTACACAAAGTTACAAGGGGGTTGATTTAGTTTTGTTTTTAATATTAGTCATTCACCTGCAAAGGCTTTTCACTTTTTGCAAGTTGGGCGTCCAACATCTGGAGCGCCTGTTGTGATTTAAATTGCGCGTAAGCCGCTTCTTCATTTTTCAATATACCGGCTATCTGGCTTTTAGCGTCGGATTTTTTCATTTCCACCAAATACCACCATGTGCCGTCTGGAGACTGCCATCGTTTAATTGGCCGTGCGCCGGAAACATCAATATTGGTAATTTGACGGCTGACATCTTCCTGCAGGGAAGTATTAGCCTGATTCCTCGCATTACCGGCATCAAGGTTATAATCCGTGAACATCGCCTGCACTTTGGTATTA
>Ga0268262_10004062_pt1 | contig 15354 bp, 15 predicted proteins | sample TergutNc150P3_FD_190354 | JGI IMG/M metagenome (GOLD analysis project Ga0268262, IMG submission 190354) | Nasutitermes corniger P3 segment gut microbial community from laboratory colony in Florida, USA - Nc150 P3 (SPAdes) (version 2) | ecosystem: Host-associated > Arthropoda: Insects >... | reverse complement strand
GACGCGGAAAAAGTTTCGGTTCAGCGGTACAAAGGGTTAGGTGAAATGAACCCTGATCAGTTGTGTGACACGACAATGGACCCGAACAAGCGCAATATTATTCAAGTGCATTTGGACGATGTTCCCGAAGCGGAAAGAATTTTTACCACGTTGATGGGAGAGGTTGTCGGTCCGCGCCGTGAATTTATCGAGGAAAACGCGCTTTTGGTCAGTAATTTGGACGTGTAGGGAAAGCATCTAATATTTAAATTGCATGTTTCCTGTCAATTTGACAAATAGAACTACGGAAAAAGGAATAGTTTTACCATCATAGGTTGCATAGGCATTTTCACTGTTATAATAATAACCGTCTTTAGAGCCTAGGGTCATTGGCACGGCAAGGTAAACTTCGAGGTGTGATAATGGGGTAAACCTAAAGCCGGGCGTTAACTGCATTGAATTTTCAAAAGGCGCGTAACGCATTTGCGTAAAGAAAATAGGATTAATTTTTCCACCGAACTTGTAGCTCAAATTCAACGCAAGATGCAGTTGTTCTTTAAAAAGAGTGACGGTAGCGTCTTTAATAAATGTTTCCGGATTATAAATGTATGAGTCTTTTTCCGCATTGTACAACACTTCCCCATTTATAATGAATTTATTATTAAATAATTCTTTTGTAAAACCAAAACTCACGGCTCCGCTTGCATCAAGTGGGACATCGTTAATGGCGATAAGCCCTTCGCTGTAAAATTCAGTTTTCCAAAGGGTGGTTTTTATTGACAGAAAAGCCCTAAGAGGCATACCTTCCTGATAATATACGCCCGTGTCAAAATCCGCCCATTTAAGTGCAAGATTATATTTGCCGCCAAATGCGAAATCTTTTAATTTAAGAGGACCAAGATCGCTATCCATCAGATTATATCTTGTTAAGGTAAGGAATTGAAAGCCGCCAATACCTGTGGGTATGTCGGCCTTAAAGATATAAGAGTCTCCACAATAAGCGTCACTAGGAACACGCGACAATAAATTTGTAAAAGAAAAATTTGAGTTAAGTCCCCAGGAATTACTGTACTTTCCCCCCCGGAAGAAAACTTTATCATTGATGTTATAATCAAAAAAAAAGTCTCCAAGATTAATATTAAAATCGGGTATTGTAAAATAAAAACTGGTTATAACCCTAAGAGAATCATCAATTTGAGCATCTGCGGTTAACGAGCTTTTTAATTTAATATAACGCTCCACATGTATATCTAGATTTTCAGTTGAGTCCCAGGGAAGTTCGTACAACCCGGGAGCGACGCCTACCACGAATTCATAGGATGCGTTAAATGTAATCCCTTTTTGTCTCATTAATTCATTAACTGTAACCTCTGGTTCATTGTTTTTTGGTTCTTCAACTGGAGTTTTCTGCGCAGGTTCATTAAAAAGATCATCTATATTCCAATCCAGAGTACTTTGTTCTTGAGCCGGAAGAACTGCAAAAAAAAGTATACATAAGTAAGTAAATAAAAGCCTTTTCATCTATTAACCGTTTCTAAAAAAGTTTTTGAAAAAACAGAGTCTGCCAATTTGCTGAAAGAAGGTCTTGTAATTGAAATTTGAGTTTTTTCATTTACAAATTTTCCGTTAATAGTCGCTCCCTGTAACGCGTCTACAAATAAAATTTGTTTGGGAACATAACGTCCGCCAATAGAGTAATAATCGGGAATTGCCGATGTCCGAAGCAGTTGCCCGGAAAGGCTGTAATCCTCAGTTTTGCGTAACAAGCCCTCCTCACTTACCCATACTTTCATTTTTGGGTATGTTACATCTTTGGTAACCGCTTCAAGGGTTAAAAGCCGGCATTTAAAACGCCCCAATGTTACATCTTCGCCAGCCGTCACTTTATAATCTTCGGATAGGGTAGATCTGGTAAAATCCGAATTTCTGGCGTTTGTATTTTGAAAGCGGTCGGTATTGCTTGTAGTGTTAAAATGGCGGCTTTCCGGGTCGTAAAACCACAGGGTTTTTCCCTGCTTCAGGTATCCCTGTCCCTTGCTGATCAACGGCTCCATTACTACAATTACATAAGTTTCGTTTGAGTCCCTTCTAAAAACTCCGGCTACGGTTTTGGAAAGCCCCTGACCCGGTTTTTCCTGCACAACCGTGTATTCAGCGGAAAAATCAGCGCCGTAGTAACTGACAAGCGAATCGACTTTGGCTAACAATGCCTGATCCGACTGCGCGTGGAGGGATACTGCCGTAAAAACAAGCAAAACTGGTAAAATAAGATATATAATTTTTTTAAGCATTATAATGGCTCTCCTGATAAAAGTCCTGGCAGGTTTTTTCGGGATGCGCGAATAGACGGCAATAGCGCCATCACAAAAAGCACGGTAAAAACCAACAAAATATTAACAAATAATGTCTTAGGAAGATACAGGGGCGACAGCCTTCCGTTCTTCATAAAAATCTCAAAACCGGGAAACCATGAAAAAGACAACAATGAAACCGCCCAGCCTAAAATTTGCGCCAGTAAAAAACCGGCTATTAACGAAATAAATCCAATAACAAGAACCTCAGTCCAAAGAACCAGACGCAAATCGCTTCCGTAAAAACCGATAATCCGCATAGTACCCAGTTCTTTTGCGCGTTCATGAAGTATCAACCTGTATGTAACGGCGGCGCTTACCAGTATTATTAAAAGCATCATAACATACAGCAAATAAGTAATTATATTCATGGCATCTAACAGTTCTGATATTTCCGACAAATAAACCGGCAAAGTATATAAAAAAATTCTGGTTCCTTCCCATGGACGGTATTTTTCTGAAACCATTTGATCCCTGTCGTAAACCAGCGGACCTATCTGTATCTGCTTATCCAATAATGCATTTTGTAATTGTATGCGTTTATGTTCGGCGGTTTCCGGTTTATCAAAGAAGAAGCCTACAGAAGAACAATCCTCATCATTAAAATCTATAAGTCGATTAAGACTCACTCTGGAAATATATATTTTGTAATAACCAAATATTGACGTGTCATTTACAATTCCCTTTACAATAAACATACCGGTATTTTTCTGTCTCCAGCGTGTTGTGGTTTCCAAAATAATACTATCTCCCATTTTAGCGCCAAGTTGTCGCGCTACCGGAGTTGAAATAATAATGTCTTCGTTATCTAAAATAGAATTGATCGGCTCTTCAAAATTCATTTTGTCAAAAAAATGCATTTCTTTATCCCAGTCACAGCCTATTAAATATTTTAACCGTATTGCATTACCGTTAAAATGGATAATACCGTCCGAGCCGTTATATGTACGCAAAATCGTATACTTAGGATTAATTTTTACTTGATCAACCGCATCTAGGATAGTCGATATTTCATTCTGCCCAAGACGGTGAACATAATTAACTGTAACATTATTATCGTACCCCACAGCCACAACATCCCCGGCGTAATGCGATTGAGCGGAATAATATACATTTTCGTACATTCCGTCTTTTAATGATGTGATAAAAGTAACTACCGCAAAACCAAAGATCAAGGCGGCCATAAGAAAACCGTAGCGTCTCCTGTAACGGTACAGATATTTAAGGCCCAGTTTAAAAACGGCAAAAAACTTTTCCATTATCCCCTCTGTACCGCCACTATTGGCTCAATCCGTACCGTTACTTCCACCGGATATAAAGACGCCGCCAAAGAAAATAATACCGCCATGAAAAATGAAACAACGGCAATTTGAGGCATAAATTCCAGTTTTAAAACTTGACCTCCCAATAATGAAACAATCAGATCATTTGAGATATTAATACCAAGGCTGTTAATCCAAAAAATAAATATTATGCCGATTAAAAGTCCGATAAAAGCGGCAATTATGGCAATAATAAAATTTTCAGAAAAAACAAGGGAACGGATATAAGCGTCTGACGCGCCAATAGCCCTAAGAGTGCCAATTTCCCTTGTCCTGCGGAAAACAGTTATTAAAAGGATATTGATTACGGTAATAATGCCGGCAACGCATACTAAAAAAATTCCCGAATTGAACATTATTTGAATCAACAGTGAAATGATGGCGGAGTTTCCAGCCGCTACTCTCCAGTTTACCGCAGTTACGCCATAAGGCTGTATTTTTTTATTCAAAGATGAGATAAACGCTTCAGCCGATATTCTTTTTTTTAAACGAAGAATAATAAAATTCCAGTCCCCTCCGGTTTCCTGCACATTTTCAGCTTTAGTATCTTTTAAATAATTCTCCAACACTTCCGTTGAAAATGCGCCTTTTTCCGATTCATCGTTAGCTGTAAACGCTTCGTTAAAAATATCATCTGGATCAACTATCAGGAGACTGGCTGAGCTTTTACCGGCTTCAGTATTAAGATAACTGTCTTTGTCATAACTGCCCGCCGCTTGTATTGAGTTAAGAGCCCTTACCGTTTGTGGATCAATAATGATAATCTCATTCATAAATTGACCGGGACTTTTATACTTGTAAATACCAACTAACGGAACTTCCCTTATTTTAAAACCCATAGTGCTGCCGGTTGTTAAAAGCAAGGGTGCGCCGATATAAGGCCGCTGTCCGTCGCGCATTTCAATTCTTTGCGCTCTTTCTTCCGTAATCATTGCGCCATATTCACCGGCGTTCAGAAGTCGACCTTCTTTAAGAATAATACCGGGGAAAAGCGAAAAATATGATTCTGCGTCAATACCGCACAGTAGAACCGGCTCCCGAACATTTAATAAATCAAGATAAGCTCCACCTGATACTTGGCTTGTTATTATGTCAATATTAGGTTCATCAGCTATTGTCTCCATGACTAAATTATAGGCAGGAAGAACAGGTATAGTAAAATAATCGCTGATTGCGGGGGTATTTGCGCCAAAGAGGTTCATGGTAATATCAGATGTTTTTTCCAGTACTACATCGCCAGTAAGGCTTTCGATATACGCTTGGCGAATACCTCGGTCTATCATTCCTATGACGCTGTTTCCGATAAAAAAAATAAAAGTGATAATCGCGATAAGTAAAATGATGATGACATTATTTTTTTTGTTTCTGAGAATATTGCGAATGGCCAAATAAAAAACCATTACTGTTTTTTCTCCGATTTAATTGTACCGTCATGCAGAAAAACAACATGATTCGCCATTTCCCATATTTCCGGATTGTGCGTGGAAAAAATAAAAGTTGTTTTTTCCTCATTATTTAATTTCCGCATTAAGTTTAAAACCTTTTCTCCGGTGCCAGAGTCAAGATTCGCGGTCGGCTCATCGGCAATGACAATTTTTGGCATTGTTACAAGAGCGCGGGCTATTGCAACCCTCTGTTGTTCGCCGCCGGAAAGCCTTGCGGGAATATGATCTCTGCGCTTTGTTAGTCCCACTTCTTCCAACAGGTAATTTACCCTATCACGGCGTTCTGCCTTAGTTCCGCCCTTTTTTGCTATTATCAGGGGCAATTCAACATTTTCAAAAACATTCAAGACCGGCAGAAGGTTAAATGATTGGAATACAAACCCGATATATTCCCGCCTAAGACGCGCCAGTTCCTGCCTGTTTTGATTTTTTATTTCCAGACTATTTACTTCCAGATAACCTTGGCTGCATTTGTCAATTAAGCCAATAATATTCATCAGGGTAGTTTTACCGGAGCCGGAAGGACCTGCAATTGAAACAAATTCACCTTCCGCTATTTCAAGATTAATGCCTTTTAAAGCCTGAATCTCGACATTACCCATGGTGTATATTTTCCACAGATCCGTTAACTTAATTATCACTGATTATTAACTCCTAAATAGACATTTAATACGGTTATTATCTGTTTTTTTATCATTTTTGCAGGTTTATGTCAAGGATTGGAACAAATCGACATAAATGTCGATTTGTTCCTTAGAAGTTTTACCTTCGGTAAAACTTCAGCTCTTTTTTGTTGTCTTTTTTAGAGCTTTTCGTGCCAAAACTTGAAAAAAAAGGGTAATTAAGTTAATATTACGGTTAAAGAGGCATAATGGCGAAGGGTTTTATTTGGCATATAAAAAAGGCTGGATGGATACTACTTAGTTTTATACGAAGAAACAGACTATTGTATCTTTTTGCCAGAACAATGATCTCAATAAAAAAATTTGGGTTTAAAGCGACAACAAAGAAACTTTGCGCTTATATTCAAAGAGATTTAAGAAATAAATTTTCCACGCTTGGAAGAGAACTCTTTTTGTCATTGAGCGATAGATACACTCAAGAAAACACGGTATTCTCAAAACAAGTCAAAATCAGTATTATTACGCCTTTATTCAATACCAATGAAGAATACCTTTTAAAAATGATAGAATCTGTTGAAGCCCAGACGTACATTAATTGGGAATTATGTTTAATTGACGGAAGTGATAAAGAACACGAAAATGTCAGGAGTATCTGTGAAGATCGCGCGTTACTGGATAATAGGGTAAAATACAGGAAGCTTGAAGCAAATTTAGGGGTATCTAGCAATTCAAACAAGGCAATAGAAATGTCCAGTGGAGATTATATTGGGCTTCTGGAGCATGACGATGTGCTTCATCCCGCCGCCCTGTATGAAATAATGAATGTAATCTGTACGGAAAACAGCGATTTTATCTATACGGATGAGGCGGTATTTTCTTCTAAGGGAAAAATTACATTAAAGCACTATAAACCCGATTATGCCGTTGATACTTTGTATTCGCACAATTATATTAGCCGTTTTACGGTCTTTTCAAGGGCACTCATGGAAAAGTCAGGGGTATTCCGCAGTGAATATGACGGAAGCCAGGATTATGATTTAATTCTAAGGTATACGCATAATGCTTCTAGAGTAAGGCATATTTCTAAATTGTTGTATTTTCACAGGAAACGTGAAAAATCAAATATTGACAAGAAATTAAATGTTATTTTATCGGCGGAAAAGGCAATAGCCGAGCATTTAAAAACCATAGGAATATCAGCCATAGTTGAGAGTAAAATAGGACTTCCCGGATATTACAGAATTATCTATGAATTAACGGAAAAACCGCTGGTCTCTATAATTATTCCAAATAAGGATAATGTTAATCTTTTACGCAAATGCATGTCATCTATAATGGAAAGAACAACTTATGATAATTATGAAATTATTATTGTTGAAAATAACAGTACAGACATAGCTATTGAAAATTTCTACAAAGAATTGAAACGATATACCAATATTCGCATTGTATATTGGAAAGGAAAAACATTTAACTTTAGTGAAATATGTAATTTTGGTTTTAGGCACGCAAATGGAAAACAACTGATATTTTTAAATAATGATATTGAAATAATCACGCCTAATTGGATTGAAGAAATGCTGATGTATTGCCAAAGGGATGATGTTGGAGCGGTAGGAGCCAAGTTATATTTTAGTAACCGGTCTATTCAACATGCTGGCGTTGTATTGGGAGTTGAAGGAACTGCAGGACATATTTTATATGGAGCGCCTTTTGGTTTTGCCGGGTACATGGGAAAATTACAAATTGTCCAGGATATGAGCGCTGTAACCGGCGCTTGCATGATGGTTAAAAGAAAAGTATTTGAGGATGTGGGTCTTTTTTCGCAGGAATTTCCTAATTCATTCAATGATTTTGATTTATGTATCAAAATCAGAAAAGCCGGATATTTAGTTGTCTGGACTCCTTATGCCGAAGCCTATCATTATGAGTCAAAATCACGCGGATACAATATAATGCACAAAAAAAAGCGAAAATTGGCCGGTGAAATGGCGCTATTTAAGGCAAAATGGAAGAATGTGCTTGCCACCGGAGACCCTTATTACAACTGTAATTTCTCCCTTGATAACGCCAACTATAGAATTAAGTAAATATCCTAATTTCCCTTTAAATTGTTAAAATTTTAAGCATTGACGGATTTAATTGTATGTTATATAATAAATATTCTTGAAATATGACCAAATTTGACTGAAAATTTGTAGTATTGTAGGCATATTATAGTTATGATACGGCAAATTCGGCAAGCCTGTTTCGGCGGCGGCTGGATTTTTTTATGGGAATTGTAAAAAAAAACCGTTTTTGGGCGGCAAGGCATTTGTTTGGCTTGATTTTTATATAAATACAAACGGATGCTTAATAATTAAAGTGGGTTTTATAGAAAACAATATGAAGTTTATTGAAAAAACAATATCGCGCTTGCAAATCTTTTTTAAATACAGAGAACTCTTCTTTCAGCTTGTATCCCGTGACATTAAGCTTAAATACCGCAGGAGTTTTTTAGGTTACATCTGGAGTATGTTAAACCCCCTGCTTACCATGGTGATAATGGTTATTGTTTTTTCCAATTTATTTTCAAAAAATGTTGTAAATTTTCCAATTTTTCTTCTTATTGGAAATTTACTCTTTACTTTTATGTCAATTGCCGTAAACAGATCGCTTACTTCAGTATTGGGAAATGCTGGTCTTTTAAAGAAAATTTATGTACCCAAGTATATTTTTACTCTGGCGGTAGTGACCAGCGAATTTGTAACCTTTCTTTTTTCTATGGGAGCGCTTGTCATTTTAATTTTAGCTACCAAAACTTCCTTAACATTACGTTTTCTATTTGTGGTTATTCCTATTATTCAAATATATATTTTCAGTATTGGACTGGGTTTGTTTATGGCTCAGGCTACTGTTTTTTTTCATGATATGGTGTACATTTGGCAAGTTATTTCCACCGCATGGCTGTATCTTTCCTGTATATTTTATCCGGCAAGTATCCTGCCTGATTGGCTTTATTATATTATCACACGTTACAACCCCATGTATTTTTACATAACCATGTTTCGCAATTTTACATTAAATGGTCCAAGTATGGATAGTTCGGGCTTGGCTATTCGCGGAGCCATTGCGGCTGTTCTTATGCTGTCTATAGGATTAATAAGTTTTTCCTACAGTAAAAGTAAATTTATTCTATATATGTGAGGTGTTTTTTTGGAACCGACTGTTATCAAGGTGGAAAATGCGACAGTACGTTTTAACATGGCCTCGGAAAGAATTGCCACTATGAAAGAATATTTTGTAAAACTTATCAAGGGCAATCTTCATTTTAAGGAATTTCTTGCCCTTAAGAATATAAATTTTGAAGTAAAACAAGGAGAATCATGGGGTATAGTTGGCAGTAACGGAGCGGGAAAATCAACCCTGTTAAAACTTATTTGCGGTATTATTACACCTGATAAAGGTTCAGTCGCGATTAACGGTTCTATATCTCCAATGCTGGAACTGGGGGCCGGGTTTGATCCTGAATTAACTGCCGGAGAGAATATTTATCTGGAAGGAGCATTGCTTGGTTATAGCAAAGACTTCATGCGGGACCATTATGACGAGATAGTTGAATTTTCTGAGTTAAAAGATTTTCTTGATATGCCCATTAAAAATTACTCTTCCGGTATGCAGGCGCGTATGGCGTTTTCTTTGGCAACTGTTGTAAAACCAAAAATTCTTATTGTTGATGAAGTTCTTGCCGTAGGAGACGCAGCTTTTCAACGGAAGTGTGAGGCCAAGATACGTGAAATGCTGCAGAGTGCAACAACCTTGCTCCTTGTTTCTCACAGTAATAATACGGTAGAACGTTTATGTGATAAAGCGCTCTGGCTACGAAAGGGCGAGACTGTAATGATAGGCGACGCTAAAGAAGTCTGCGCCGCTTATGCGGAGTTTTATAAATGAAAGGTATCATTCTAGCCGGAGGCTCCGGCACAAGGCTTTTTCCGATTACTAAAGTTTTATCAAAGCAATTAATACCGCTGTACGATAAACCAATGGTTTATTATCCTCTTTCCATACTAATGCTTGCAGGGATTCGGGATGTATTGATTATTTCTACCCCTCGGGATCTTCCTTATTTTAAGGAATTGTTTGGAAGTGGCAGTTGGCTTGGCATGAATTTTGACTATAAAGTTCAAGAAACCCCAAGAGGACTTGCAGACGCTTTTATTTTGGGAGCCGATTTTATCGGTAATGGAAGTTCCGCTTTGATTCTGGGGGATAATGTTTTTTATGGACGGGGCTTTGCGCAAACCTTAAAAGATATTAAATGCCGGATTGAAAAAAAAGGCGGTGGTACAATTTTTGGATATTATGTTAAAGACCCAAAAGCCTATGGAGTTGTAGAATTTGACAAAGAAGGAAAGGCAATTTCTATTGAGGAAAAACCCGCAGTTCCTAAAAGCCATTATGCCGTACCAGGACTTTATTTTTATGATAACGCGGTAATAGATATTGCAAAAAATATAAAACCTTCCGCCAGAGGAGAAATTGAAATTACCACCGTCAATAATACCTATCTTGAACAGGGTAAGCTTACCGTAGAAACCCTTGACCGTGGTATGGCTTGGCTTGATACTGGTACTTATGACAGTTTGTTGGAAGCGGCGAACTTTATAGAGACCGTACAAAAACGGCAAGGGATGTATGTTTCCTGTATAGAAGAAATAGCCTATAATAACGGTTGGATAAGTAAAGATAACCTTCTGCAGCTTGCGGGAGGATATAAAACGGAATACGGCGAATATCTGCGGTACATTGCGGAGAATTTGTAATGTCCTTTGTTTTTAAGCCATGTCCGATACAAGGTTTATTTGAGATACAGCCAAAAGTATTTGGTGATGCGCGTGGTTATTTTTTTGAGTGTTATTCCGAGCGGGATTTTCACGCTGAAGGACTTACACTTTCTTTTGTACAGGATAACCAATCAAAGTCAGGTAAGGGTACGCTCCGTGGTTTGCATTTTCAGAAAACCCACCCGCAGGGAAAATTAGTCAGGGCAATACAGGGAGAAGTGTTTGATGTGGCAGTTGATTTACGCTCTGATTCCCCAACCAAAGGCAAATGGTACGGAGTTATTTTAAACAGCGAAAAACAAAATCAGTTTTATATTCCGCCGGGATTTGCCCACGGATTTTTAGCGTTAACAGAACAAGTTATTTTTGCCTACAAATGCACCGATTTTTATTTTCCCGAAGATGAAGGCGGCATTATCTGGAACGATCCTGACATCGGCATTAAATGGCCGGACTTGGGAATGGAATACATCTTATCCGATAAGGATAAAAAACTTCCATTTTTTTCTTCACTTTCCATCGGAAATAAAAAGCAATGATTTGGCTCATCGGCAACAAGGGTATGCTGGGAACGGAACTCTCCCTTCTTCTGGAAAAATCAGGCTTTCCATTCATTGGAACTGATCGTGAAGTTGACATAACCACTACTGTCGCCCTTAGTGATTTTATCAGTACTCAGCAAAATAAAAAACAACCTATTGACTGGATAATTAACTGCGCCGCCTATACTGCGGTAGACAAAGCCGAGGACGAAATTGATTTATGCAGAAAACTAAACACAACAGGCGCAGGGAATATTGCTTCTTGCGCAAAAAGTATTGAGGCAAAGTTAATACATATTTCTACGGATTATGTTTTTAACGGACAGGGAAACAAGCCCTATACGGAAGAAGACGCAACCGATCCTATAGGTATTTACGGACTGACCAAAAGGGACGGAGAAATAAAAGTCTTAGAAGAAAATAAAAATACATACATAATAAGAACCGCATGGCTTTACGGTAAATACGGCAATAATTTTGTTCATACAATGCTCAAACTTATGAAGGAGAGGGACACGGTAAAAGTTGTAAATGATCAGAGAGGCAGTCCTACTTGGGCTTTTGATCTTGCTGAGGCAATAATAGCTTTTATCAAAACAAAAGAAGCTGGCAAGGATGTTCCTTATGGGATTTATCACTTTACAAACGAAGGTGAAATATCATGGTTTGATTTTGCAAAGGAAATATACGCTCAGGGACGTACTCTTGGCATTTTAACCAAAGACTGTAATGTAATGCCATGCACAAGCTCCGAATTTCCAGCGAAGGTAAAGCGCCCCGCTTATTCGGTACTGGATAAAAGTAAAATAAAAAAAGCCTTAGATATTACTATACCCGTATGGGATAAAAGCTTAAAACAGTTCTTAACATCGGATTAAAATGCGTAAATTAACAAATATTCTTGTAACAGGCGGCGCAGGATTTATCGGCGTAAATTTTATTCGTTTTCTTTTTGGCGAAACGGAGGAAAAACCAGATTTTAAAGGACGGATAATTAATCTGGATAAACTTACTTATGCCGGAAATGCGGAAAGCCTAAAAGAGATAAAAGAAAAATTTGGTGGCAGTCGCTATTTTTTTGAACATGGCGATATTTGCGACCGCCCTTTTGTTGAATTACTTTTCAAAAAATACGAAATTGATACCGTAGTCCACTTTGCCGCAGAAAGTCATGTAGACCGCTCAATATTGGGACCGGAAACTTTTATAAAAACCAACGTCATGGGAACCTTTACCCTCCTTGATGTTGCACGTAACGCATGGAAAGACGCCAATGATGTGCTGTTTCACCATATAAGTACCGATGAAGTATACGGCTCTCTTGGAGAGACAGGTTATTTTACCGAAACAACCCCTTATGATCCGCGCTCACCCTATTCCGCAAGCAAAGCGGCAAGCGATCATCTTGTAATCGCATACAATCACACTTACGGCTTACCTATAACCCTTTCCAACTGTTCCAACAATTACGGCCCATATCAATTTCCCGAAAAACTCATCCCCCTGATGATCCTCAATATGTTGGAAGAAAAACCCCTTCCGGTGTATGGAGACGGAAAAAATATCCGCGATTGGTTGTATGTGGTAGATCACAATAACGCGGTTTGGACTATTATGCAAAAAGGCAAAGTAGGAGAAAAATACAATATTGGCGGTGAAAACGAATGGGAAAACATCAAACTGTTAAATGTTCTAATTGACATTACGGCAAATAAATCAGGCAAAGCCGCCGAAAAAATCCGTTCAACCATCACTTATGTAAAAGACCGCCCCGGTCACGACCGCCGTTACGCGATTGACTGTTCCAAATTAAAAAAAGAACTTGGCTGGAAACAAACTGTAAACTTTGAAGAAGGACTTTCGCGGACAGTAGACTGGTATTTATCTAACAGTAAATGGATAGACAGCATACGCAGCGGTGATTATAAAAAGTGGATAGAGAAGAATTATAAGGAAAGATAGGTTTTATGAGCGACATATCTGACAAAGTAAGTTTTATTTCCTGTATAATTCCCGAGTTTGCAGACACATATAAAATGTCTATTCCTAATGCGTATAATTTCTTAAAAAAATATGGCGGATTAAAATACTTATTAAATGAATAAAGTTCAAGATAAAAATTAAGAATCATTTATGATAAAATCCATATTAAAGAATATTACTCCTCCCATTATCTGGAATTTAGCCAGCAAGGTACGAAAATCATTATTTAAGATGAATCCACCTGTTTCGACAGGGGGGGGGGGGGGGGTAATAATAATGTTAACACTTTACAGACAGATTTAAGAAAAATAATTCAAAATGAAAAGATAAAGTTACATCTTGGTTGTGGTACTGTTTACAAAGATGGTTGGATAAATATTGATAATAACTCATATAATAATATTCAAAGGCTTGATTTAAATTGGGATTTAAAAAATCCATTGCCATTTCCTGATAATTCGGTAGATTTTATCTACAATGAACATTTTCTTGAACATTTGACAGTAGAAGAAGGACTTTCGGCAATTAAGGATTTTTTCAGAGTTCTTAAACCTAATGGCGTTATGAGAATAGCAATGCCGGATTTGAAAAATACCGTAAATGCTTACCTTGATGAAAATTGGAAGGAAAACAGTAAGGCATCTTCTGAAAAATTCGGATTAACATTTATTCAAACCCGTGCGGAAAGAATAAATATAAGTTTTCGTTGGTGGGGTCATAAATGGCTTTATGATTGGGAAGAACTTGAACGTCGGTTAAAAGAAGCCGGATGCGAGAAGATTAAACGTTGTAAAATATTTGAAAGTGAATATAAAGAATTACAAAATTTGGAAACTCGTAATGAATCAGTTTTAATTGCAGAAATAATAAAATAACTTATGAATGATACTCCCATAACAGTAACTTCCCCTCTTCTTCCTCCTTTGAATGAGTTTATTCCGTATCTTGAAGACATTTGGAAAAGAAAATGGATAACCAATAACGGTTTTTACCACAGGGAATTAGAAAAATCGTTATGTGAATATTTAAAAGTTTCACATATCAATCTTTTTACAAATGGAACATTGCCGTTAATGGTTGCTTTACAGGCGCTCGGTATAACCGGTGAAGTTATTACTACTCCCTATAGTTTTGTTGCCACTACCCATGCATTGTGGTGGAACGGTATTAAACCTGTTTTTGTAGATGTGAAAAAAGAAACATGTAATCTTGATCCAGAAAAAATAGAAGCTGCAATTACGCCAAAAACAACTGCGATCATGCCTGTTCATGTATATGGGAATCCATGCGATATAGAAGCAATAAAACAAGTGGCGGATAAATATAAATTAAAAGTAATATATGACGCCGCTCACGCGTTCGGCGTAGAGAAAGACGGAAAAAGTATTTTAACAGCAGGAGATATTTCTACATTAAGTTTTCACGCAACAAAAACATACAACACGGTAGAAGGCGGCGCTCTGATTTGTCATGATGAAGAAACAAAAAAACAAATAGATTATTTAAAAAATTTCGGATTCGCCGGAGAAACAGAAGTAGTTTTACCGGGGATTAACGGGAAAATTGATGAAATACGCTCCGCTTACGGTTTGCTAAATCTTAAATATGTTGACAATGCCATAGAAAAAAGACGTGCGATAGCGTTGCAATATCGCAGAGAATTAGCGAATGTCCCAGGAATTACAATGATAAATGATATTCCCAATGTGAAATACAATTATTCATATTTTCCAATCTTTGTAAATAAAAATGAATACGGCATGAGCAGAGATGAATTATATGAAAAATTAAAGTCTCATAATATCTACGGGCGGCGTTATTTTTATCCTTTGATTAGCACGTTTTCGCCGTATAAAGATTTGGCTTCGTCATCCCCTGAAAATCTGCCTGTAGCGACGAAATTGGCGGATACTGTGATTTGTTTGCCGATTTATGATGAGTTAAGTGAAGAAGATGTAAGAAAAATTATAGAAAAAATTAAAAAATAAAGATTGTTATGGCAAAGCAGATTTTCAATAAAAGTGTATTAATTTTATCCGGTTTTAATCAAAGAGCTATTATATCATAAGGTAAATATGACCGAACCACTAGTATCAATCAGTTGTATAACCTATAACCACTCTTTATTTATCCGTCAATGCCTTGACGGATTCGTAATGCAAAAAACAAATTTCCCAATAGAAGTTCTTATCCACGATGATGCCTCAACCGATGGTACGGCTGATATTATCCGTGAATATGAAGAAAAGTATCCCGATATAATTAAACCTATTTATCAGACGG